>Ga0209013_10003499_pt1 | contig 13952 bp, 13 predicted proteins | sample Cruoilmetagenom2_FD_187291 | JGI IMG/M metagenome (GOLD analysis project Ga0209013, IMG submission 187291) | Oil polluted marine microbial communities from Coal Oil Point, Santa Barbara, California, USA - Sample 2 (SPAdes) (version 2) | ecosystem: Environmental > Aquatic > Marine > Oil seeps ... | reverse complement strand
CTCCCACAGCAATCCCATCCATCCCCAGCGAACAAGAAAGGGGCAGATGATCATTGGCACGATCCTCTCCCCCCCTTCCCCGAGACCTAATGTTAGCAGAAAACAACGGGAAACGCAAGTGCTATAGGATGGGAAAACGGGGCTGGGCGCCCCATTCAGTACGCCATCAATCATCCGGGTAGGCCGGCAACATCGTCAGGCGTTCATCCTCCACCGGGCGGCCTATGGTGAAATGATAGAGGCTCTGGTAATGCTTGCCTTCCAGGCCTAACAGATCATGCACCACATCATCAAAAAAACAGCCGATGCCGGTCCCGCGAAGCCCGACCGCCTCGGCCTCCAGGTAGAGCACCTGCCCAACCATGCCGCATTCCCAGAACAGCCGCCGGTAGAACCAAGGGCCAAAGCGCTGGAGAGGCTCCTCATAGCTGGCCACCATGCCGAGACTAAAGCACCCATCGGAGGCGATATCCTGGTGACAGGACAACTGTCTTGCTGCGGCCCGTGCGTCCCCGGGCGCCAGCAGGTACAGCGCCAGATCGACGGGACAGGATTCCGGCTGTTCCCACAAGAAATCTTCATTCATCGCCGGTCGAAGCGTGCTTTCCATCCCTGGCTGGCGGACCAGAAAGTAAAGCCCTGGTTCCAGATCCTCGACCCGGTGCACAAAGATGGCTAGGTGAACCAGCGGATTCCAGGGCAGCGAATTAAAGGGGAATTGGCCCACCCCAGCCAGTGTCTTGCCCAGGATCCGGTAGAATAGATCGCGCCGGAGGGCAGGCCGAGGATCCATTGTCGCCGCGCTGCGGCGCTGTCGAATGATCCGCCGCAGCGAGAGCGGGGTGCCCGAATCGAGAACATCAGGGAAGTACGGGGTGTTGGAGACGCTGGCAGTCTCGCCCTGGACACCCCCGGTACGTAGCTTTTCAGTAGCCGTAGCGACATTGTCGATGGCCGGCCACTCGCGGCGCCCTGGGCTGAGCAGGTTGGGTTTGCCCTTCCAGGGGAGATCGGCAAACTTCGCGAGGGCCGGTTCCGGCAGGCCCCCGCCGGCAGAGGACTGGTCCTGGGGATAGACTGCCAGAAGGCAATCGGGATGCTCCGCTTCCACGCCCTGCGGGTCAGAGATTCCCAGCAGATGCGACAACTGTCCGGTAGCCAGGTCTTCCAGCAGCCTTGCTTGCCAGCCCAAGCCCGCGGCAGCAAGACTGATAGCAGCAATGGCGTGGCCCACGTCGAGCTGGCAGTAGCGGAAGGCACGCTCGCCATACTTCCAGGCTTCTCGCCAGTGAATGGAGGAAAGGCCGACCAGGATGGTGCCCTGGGGCAGAGCGGAGGTCAGGGCCTGCCAGTTTTCGAGCCGGAATTCGGCCCGCACTTCAAGGGCGTGTTCGCGAGGAGCATAGTGGGCGACCATAGGAGTCCCGGTCAAACCGGCCACTGGACCGCAGATGAGATAGCCTTCGGTAGGATGCAGGTTGCCGCTGGAAGGATTGACCCGTAGCGCCCAACTCACGTCCCCAGCACGCTTCCAGGCTGACAAAGCCAGGCTGTCGAAAAACAGTTGAGAGATACTGGAAAGATCCAGGGCCTGGGGCTCGACCTGCCCCAACCAGAAGGACGGCTCGTAGAGAGGTTCGTCGCCAGGCGCGATCCGTGCCAGGCGCAACAGTGATGCACCCTGATAACGACGAAACGGATCGGGCTGTGTCGCCCAGTCAAGGCGTCCCGGTCCGCGGGCGAAGCGGTTGAAGTGGTGTTTGGACGCCTGGTGATAGGCCAGAACTTGCGCCAGGTCTGGCATGGCTCCCCCTGTTGCCTGTTTGCTGTCTCTTATAACCTACCTGGCAGGCTTTGTCAAGCTCTCCTTGACAGTCAATTCCCCTAACCCGGACGATTTGGATGATACCGGCCCAACTGCCGCCCACTCGGGCAGCCTGGACTGGCCTCATTCCCGATAGCACGATGGAGGTTTCCGGACTTGTGCGGGCCAATCCTGGCCCAGATTTTGACAGTCGCTGTCTTCCGTGCTATACTGATTTCTACAATAAATACTGCTTAAATTGGTGCCGCGAGACTGACATCTGTGGTCCCAGTGGCAGAAGAAAAAAGGAGTGAAAAATGGAGCTTAGCAAAAAGATGCAGGATGCTGTGAACAAGCAGATCAACGAAGAATTGGCTTCGGCCTACATCTATCTCTCGATGGCAGCCTATTGCGAGTCGATCAACCTGCCGGGCTTTGCCGCCTGGATGCGCGCGCAGACCAACGAAGAAATGGCGCATGCCATGAAGTTCTATGGTTTTGTCCACAGCCGTGGTGGGCGCGTGGTTCTCGAGGCTATCGAAAAGCCGCCCATTGAGTTTGATGGGCCGACGGACGTCTTTGAAAAGACCCTCGCCCACGAGCAGTACATCACTGGCTGCATCCACAACCTGTACGGCATAGCTGTCGAGGAAAAAGACTATGCCAGCCTGAGCACGCTGCAGTGGTTTGTGGATGAGCAGGTCGAGGAGGAAGAGACTGCCAGCGGGATCTTGGATCTTCTGAAGATGAGCGGGGACAAAGGGCACGCACTCCTCATGCTTGACCGTCAACTGGCCGGACGGGGCGGCTAGCGCCCTGATGGGATCAGGTTTCCAAGGTCCCAATACGAGTTTGATTCAACGAGGGCGGAACCGAAATGGTTCCGCCCTTTTGATCTGAAGGGAATCCTTATGGCATCGATCATCGTTCTGGCCATGCACGGCGCACCACCAAATGACTTTCCGCGTCAGGAAACAGCAGAGTTTTTCGGATTGCATGGCCGGATGGCACATGCCACCGGCGCCCAGCGCCAGGCATTGGGGCAGCGCTACAACGAATTGCATGTCAAGATGCGAACCTGGCCGCGAACGGCGGAGAATGATCCATTCTACGCGGCCTCCTTGGAGATGGCCGAATACTTGAGCCAGGCGACTGGCCGAGAGGTGATCGTTGGGTTTGGCGAGTTCTGCGGGCCAACGCTGGACGAGGCTTTTGATCAGGCCGTGGCCAAGGAAGCTGAGAGCATCATGGTGATCACACCGATGATGACCCGCGGCGGCGAACATGCCGAGCGAGACATTCCTGCAACCATTGAACGGGCGAAAAAGCGACACCCCACGATTCCGATGGCGTATGCCTGGCCCTTCAGGTTGGCAGAGGTAGCCCGGTTCCTGGCTGCACAGATCGAAGCAGGAACCTGAACGAACCTTAAGGCGCCGCCCGATAGAGCTGGGCGGCGCCCTTCATCTTCAGTGGACAGGTTCGATTACCCTACCGCTACACCATCCGGTTGAACAACAACAGTTTCTTGACCTCGCCGATGGCCCGCGTCACGTCGATCTCGCGGGGACAGGCTCCCACGCAATTAAAGATGGTCCGGCAGCGCCACACACCATCCCGATCGTTGAGGATCTCTAACCGCTCGTTGGCGCCCTGGTCGCGGCTGTCAAAAATGAAACGATGGGCCTGGACGATGGCCGCTGGACCAACGTAGTCGCGATTGCCCCAGAAGGAGGGGCAGGAACTGGTACAGGCCCCACACAGGATACATTTGGTGGTGTCGTCAAACTTTGCCCGGTCCTCTTGGCTCTGGTAGCGCTCCACAGGCGGATCAGGGTCGTAGGTGACAAAGTAGGGCTTGACCGAGCGGTATTTCTCAAAGAAAGGCTCCATATCCACGACCAGGTCCTTGACAATAGGAAAGCCACGCAGGGGTTCGACGGTGACAGTGGAGCCCAAATCCCGCATGAGCACTTTACAGGCCAGGCGATTGACACTGTTGATCGTCAGTGCGTCCGAGCCGCAAACACCATGGGCACAGGAGCGGCGGAAGGCCAGGGTGCCATCCTCATACCACTTGACCAGGTGTAGCGCATCCAGCAAGCGGTCGGTGGGCTCTACCTCAACCTGGTATTCGGCCCAATAGGGCTTTTCATCGGTATCGGGATTGAAACGCTGGATCTTGAGTGTGGCTTCCATGAGTTGCTCCCTCTAGGGCAATGACGACCGGCCCCTGACGACGTTTCCCCCGCCATCGTCCGTGGTCCATCGTCATCAATACGTCCTCGGTTTGGGCTCAAAACTTGTGATGGTCACCGGCTTGTACTTGAGCTGCACTCCGCTCTCTGTACGGTAGGCCAACGTATGCTTCAGCCAGTTCTCATCGTCCCGGTCCGGGTAATCCTCCCGCGAGTGGGCGCCGCGACTCTCCGTGCGGGCCAGAGCACTCTCGGCTGTGACCTCGGCCAGGTCCAACAGGTAGCCCAGCTCTATGGCTTCCAACAAATCGGTGTTGAAAGTCTTGCCCCGATCCTGGATGCCGGCCCGGCGGTACCGCTCCTGCAGCTCGTGGACCTTGTCCACAGCAGCCTGCATCTGACTCTCGATGCGAAACACACCTATGTTGTCCATCATTGTCGCCTGCAGATCCTCGCGTATATCGGCCACGCTTTCATCCCCGGAGCTGCTGAGCAGATGCTCAACTTCGTCACAGGCATCACACTCGGGCTCGGACGGTAGAGGCACAAAATCGTTCTCGCGTATGTAGCGGGCCATGTCGCGTCCCGCACGGCGGCCAAAGACGAGGATGTCCACCAGCGAGTTGGTACCCAGGCGATTAGCGCCGTGCACCGACACGCAGGCGCACTCGCCAGCCGAGTAGAACCCGGGCATGAGCGTATTCTTTTCATCGATGACCACCCGGCCCTCAATGTCGGTGGGGATGCCGCCCATGGAATAGTGAGCCGTGGGCTGGACTGGCATGGGCTGGACGGCTGGATCGATACCCAGGTAGGTTAGACAGAAATCAGAGATGTCGGGCAGCTTGGCCTCTACGACCTCGCGGCCCAGGTGGCTGGCGCCGAGGTGCACATAGTCCTTGCCATCAATGCCCTTGCCGTCCTGCACCTCCAGGTAGATGGCGCGAGAGACAATGTCCCGCGGAGCCAGGTCGAGGAGCGTGGGGGAATAGCGCTCCATAAAGCGCTCACCATCGTTATTGAGCAGGATGCCCCCCTCTCCGCGCACCGCCTCGGTGATGAGGATACCCATCTTGTAGATGCCGGTGGGGTGGAACTGGAAGAACTCCATGTCCTCCATCGGAACCCCGCGCCGCAGGGCGATGGCTGGGCCATCGCCGCTCAGTGCGTGAGCGTTCGAGGTAATCTTGAACATCCGGCCCATGCCGCCGGTGGCGAACAAGATTGTCTTGGCCCGGAAGGTATGGATCTCGCCGGTGAGGATCTGGTAGGCCGTCACGCCACAGGCCACGCCATCCTGCACCAACAGGTCGAGGACGTGGTATTCATCAAAGAACCGGACGTTGTGGCGGACGCACTGCTGGAACATGGTCTGCAGGATCATGTGTCCGGTCCGGTCAGCGGCGTAGCACGAACGACGGACCGGCCCCTGGCCAAAATGGTGGGTATGGCCGCCAAAGGGACGCTGGGCGATCTTGCCGTCTGGCGTGCGATCAAAGGGCAGACCCCAGTGTTCCAGTTCATAGACGATCTCGATGGCCTCCTGGCACATCGCTTCGGCCGCGTCCTGGTCGACCAAATAATCGCCGCCCTTGACCGTGTCGAAGGCATGCCATTCTGCCAGGTCTTCCTCGGTGTTGCCCAGTGCGGCGCCGATGCCTCCCTGGGCCGCGCCGGTGTGCGACCGCGTAGGGTACAGCTTGCTGAGAACGGCCACGCTTCCCACCTGGCCCAGTTCCAGGGCAGCCCGCAACCCCGCCCCTCCAGCGCCGACGATGAGTGCATCGTAAGAATGGTACATTTCAACTCCTCAAGAGTTCATCGGATGTCCCCAAGTGCCGCCGGGGGCCCCATTACTGGAAACCTGGGTGACCCATGATTGGTCTCCCACCTATCGGCGGGTTTCAGTGTAGGCCAGGGTCAGAAGGTAAAGATTACATAGGCACCCAGGACAATTATGACAAAAGCAAGAATATAGAGTCCGGTTTTGGCCAGGGTGCGCCAACCCTGGGAGCGGATATAGTCATCTGTGACAGTGCGCACGCCATTCGTACAGTGGAGCCAGGCAAACACCAACATGAACAGATCGAAAAGGCGCCAGAAGGGCGACTGCCAGCGCTGGGCAATTACGTCAAAGTCGATGGTATCCACACCCAGGATGACGTGCATGTAAAAGAGGTGGAAGCCTACCAGCAGGATCATGACGAGGGCCGAGATGCGCATGAACCACCAGCTATAGAGTTCAAAGTTGCTGGCGGGACGGGGTCGAGCAGGACTGAATTGCATGATCGCGCCTCCTTCTAGGCGTGTCCGCCAAACATCTTGATCAACATTATGATCGCCGACGGGATGTAAATGATAAGGAATACAACGATCTGGACCCGAAACAGCATCGCCTGTTTTTTACCGAGGTCGGGCCAAAAATCGATGAGGATCACGCGGATGCCGTTCAGACCGTGGTATACGACGCCCGGGTACAGCCCAAACACGATGGCAAACTTGAACAACCACTGGTGATAGAAGAACAGCAGGGAGTTAAAGACTTGGGGGCCAAAGGCCATGAGGAAAATGTCGATGATGTGCAGGGCCAGGAAAAAGAAAACGCCGACGCCGGTAAGCCGGTGCAGCATCCAGGCGATCTGCCCTTCGCGGCCCCGGTAGGTCACGGCGCGAGTAAGGTTGGTGATCGCGGCCATTGCGCTAACCTCCTTGTTTGGTCACTGGCGTTGCTGCGGAAGAATACGACTGCGATTATACAACAGCCCGGACCAGATGTCAAACAGGGCTAATCTGGTCCGATTGGATGAGCCTGGCAGCGAGGGACAAGCAGCTTCCGTCCGTAGTCTTGGGCCTTTCCAGCTTTTGCGCCATCCCAGAACGTCGCAAGAAAGGGCTGGAAAAGCCTGAGGAATTCCCTGAAACGATTCTGCTTGGGACAACTGTCTTCTGGGAATTCCCTTATATCAGCGTCCGCAAGGGCAAGAGTGTTTGCGCCAGGGACATGAGCCGCGCGCCAACGGCCGGGTTCTTCACCGATTCAGCTTCAGCGGCGTCGGTCAGCACGGAAAAGAAGGTGTCGTCCATGCGAGGCAGGTTCAGGGCGATGAGCTTTTGGAGCTCCTCGTTGCTGGTCGCCATGAGAAGTTCTCGAACGAGGGTTACTGCCTCATCGCGACTCGTCATTCACCCATCCCCATGCGATCCTCAAAATCCTGAAGTGCCTGGCGCATCATCTCCTGCCGGATGGCCGTGGTCAGATCGCCGCGGGTACGTTGCACCACGCCGCGCAGCATGTCAGTCGTACGCCGCAGGCCACCGGTGATGGCGTCGGGAAAGTCCACGGTGATGAGCTGGCTGTAGACATCGTCCATGATGCCCAGCATGTGCTCGGCACGATCCAGCTGGTTCTGCCGCATCAGGTCCAGCGCGTGACGGCGCATCTCGCTGGCCGCCTCGGCCAGCCCCTTGAGGTAAACCGAGCCCTCTACCCCCAGATCTCCATGAGACGGCAGGGTGCCATCAGTAATAAAGACATAGACCACCTGGGCTTCTACATATTCTTTGAGCGCATCCCGGGTATATCCGGCATAATAGAGGTCGGGATAGGCTTCTACTCCATCCTTCAACTCGCAGGCAGCTTCCCGCGTCGTGGCCAGCAGTGCTTCTGAATCCTCAAAATCACCCCGGTGGGCGGCACGGATGGCGTTGGCGCAGTGGCGAATCAGGGCCCGGGAACGCTGCAACGCCGTATCACGGACGGCGCTCTTGGCCTCTAACTCGGAACGGATTCCTTCAACAATGGTGTCTAGCTTTTCCATATAAGCTCCTTAACAGCCTGATTAAGTGGATTGTGCACACACCCACGACCTTGCAGAAAAAACGCGGGAAGAACGCCAGCCAGAAAGGACGCTGGCTTATCTGCGCCTGCGGCGGTCTCCCCTCCGTCGCTGGGAGCCGGACTTGTTTCTGGACGAGCTTTGGGCCTGCCTGGACAGCTCCCTCGGGGGCGGCTGGAGCAGGGGGCCATGCAGGCTAAGCTGGTAGTAGTCATCCAGCAGCATAGTCAAGAGAGCCAGCCCCTCGTCGCTCTGGTTCAAGCTGTGAACCAGGGGCAGGAAACGCTGCATGCGTTCGGTCTGCAGGCGGTCGCGATCTCGCAAGCGAGCCTCCAGCAGCACCGTGACGCGCTGCGAGACGATGGTCGTGACGTCCTCGTCGGTAGGAAGCGGCCATTCCTGCAGCTTGATGCCATACCTTTTGGCAATGCGCTCCAACTGCATCTTCTCCAGGACATCCACAAGGGAGATGGCCACTCCGCTTGCGCCGGCGCGCCCGGTACGTCCAGCACGATGGATGTAATCTTCGAGGTCTTCTGGCGGCTCGTAGATAATCACGTGGGAGAGGTCCGGCAGGTCGATGCCCCGCGCCGCCACGTCTGTCGCTACCAGGAAACGCAGGCTCCCCTGGCGCATCCGGGCCATGATTTTTTCGCGCGCCTTCTGGGAGAGGTCCGAACTCAACTCATCGGCGTCGTAGCCAAAACGTTGCAGAACGACGGCCACATAGTGCACTCGGGCCTTGGTGTTGCAAAAGATGAGGGCGAAAGCCGGGTTCTCGACCTCGATGATGCGCACCAGGCTGCGGTCCTTGTCCATGCGGGGGACCGTATAGTAGACGTGCTCGGTATCGGTCACATGCACGTGGTCCCGGCTCAGGCTCAGGAATTCAGGCTCATGGAGAAACTCTTTTGCCACGCGCATCACGTGGACAGGAAAGGTGGCCGAGAACATGTAGCCATTGATGCGACCAGAATCGCGGCGGGAGGGCAGGTACGTTTGTACCCGTCTCATGTCAGGGTAGAACCCCATGGACAGCATGCGGTCGGCCTCATCAAAAACCAGGATCTTCAGGTTCTTGAGCGTAAGATTGCGCTTGAGCAGATGGTCGAGGATACGTCCCGGGGTGCCTACCACGAGGTGCGCGCCCTTTCGGAAAGCGCTGAGCTGCGGACCGTAGGCCACGCCGCCATAGACCACTGCCGTGCGCATCCCCGCATCGCCGGCCAGGATCTCGGCCTCGTGGGCAACCTGCCGGGCGAGTTCACGTGTGGGTACCAGCACCAGCGCCTGGCAGGTGGCCCGTTTGAAGTCGATCCGGTCCAGGATCGACAGGATGAAAGCGCCAGTCTTGCCACTTCCCGTGCGCGACTGGATCATGAGATCGCGTCCGGCCAGCAGGTAGGGAATGGCCTTGGCCTGGACCGGCATTAGCTCTGTCCAACCGGCCCGGGCGGCTGCGTCGCGTAGATCTGAAGGTAACGCTTCCATCGTCACCTCGGGCAGGGCATTTTGTGGCTCAACAACCTCATCCCCAGCAGCCCGGCTGTCACCGGCGTTCCCTGTACTGGCCATATCCTCGTGTCCGGCGTCCTTGTTCTTACCATCGTCTTTTGCCATATCTGCAAATCGTCCTTTTCCTGCACGCAGCTTCTGTCCTGCGCAGGTTCTGATCTCAGACCGGGATCGTCAAGCTCTCCAGGTCGCGTGGGTAGTAGGTGATCAATTCCATGCCGCTGTCGGTGATGACGACAGTGTCCGAGTGGCGGAAACCACCCAAACCACTGATATAGAGCCCGGGCTCGACAGTGAGGGCCATACCCGGCTGCAGGACCGTGTGGTCGCAGCGATCCAGGAACGGTCCTTCGTGATAGCGCAGGCCGATGCCGTGACCGGTATGGTGCTTCCAATAGGGCATCAGATCCTGTTCCTCGTAGTAGCCGCGCACAGCCATATCCACGTTGCTGCATGTGGCGCCAGGCTTCAGCGCCTCAAAAGCAACCTCCTGGAGAGCGGCCATGTGTCCAAAGAAGCGACGCTGCTCGTCGCTGGGCGGCCCAATGATCAGTGTCCGCTCAAGTTCCGCCTGGTAGCCCCACATGGCCGCGGCAGCGCCGGTTACGAGCACGTCGCCGGCCGCGAAAGTAGCATTCATGGCCAGAGAATGGGGGATGGCAGCCTGCCGTCCGATCTGGCCCCGGTAGCTCGCCACAGCGCCCTCAAAGAATGCGCTCCGCGCGCGGTAGAGCGGTCCCAGGGCATCGACCATGGCCAGCGTCGCCTCCTGGCCGGCCCGCAGGCTCACCGCGGTCTCGGTCTCACCGGCGCGCGTATATCGCTGCAGCAGGCGGTGGGCCAGGTTGCTCCACTTGGCGCTCTCGCGGATGAGAGCCAGCTCGGCGGGACTCTTGATCCACATCTGGGATTCCACAAAGGCGCCGACGGACACCACCTCCGCGCCAGTCACTGCCGACAAGCTCGGCCCCTGGTAGCCCAAGATCCAGGGATAGCCATCGGTGTCGGCGCCTATCTGGTCGGGCTCTCGGCCGGAGATCCCCATCTGCGCCAGAATATCCTGAAAGCGAACCATGGGATGCGGGTCGTCTGGGTACTCGAGGTACTGATCCACTCGATCCACTACCGCCTCCCCCTGGGCGTGCTCCAGCTCCAGTCGGGGGACAAACAGGGCAGTTTCACCCTGGGCGCTGACCGCCAGGGCAATGGGCCGTTCCGTAGGGATGAAGGCAAACCCACAGTAATAGTCCACATGGTAGTTGTCGAACAGGACGGCGCCTGATAGGCCCTCCCGGTCAAGATAGCTCGCCAGCGATGCCACGCGCGCTTTGTACTCCGCTCTACCTATCTGAATGGATGAATACATGCTTCGCTCCTCGCTGAACCACCCACCGGTTCGGAACCTGCGGGAGGTTGAACCTGCGGGTAGGTCATGATGATATCTGGCAGCGCCCAGCGCCCTGTCTTGTGGCCATAGGTGTGGCGCACCATGAACACCCGGCCGGCGTACACACCAGCACCTGCGGCGCCTGCCTCCCAATGCTCTGTGCCGGTCATCGTTCTCCAGCCTCAGCCCGGCCGGCGTCCATCGCCAGGGCCTTGACCACAAAGGCCCAGCGGTCGGATGTCTCTTCGATGAGCTTGGAGGTTGGCTTGCCGAACCCGTGACCAGCCTTGGTCTCGATCCGGATCAGCGCAGGGGCAGGACCCATTTGCGCCGCCTGGAGCGCAGCGGCGAACTTGAAACTGTGGGCGGGGAATACCCTATCGTCGTGATCTCCGGTGGTGATCAAGGTAGCCGGATACGCGGTTCCAGGTACCAAATTATGATAGGGCGAGTAGGCCAAAAGCGCCCGGAACTCTTCCTCATCGTCGGGCGAGCCATAGTCCGAAGTCCAGGCCCAACCGATGGTGAACCTGTGGAAGCGCAACATATCCAGAACCCCCACCACCGGCAGGCAAGCCCCAAAGAGATCGGGGCGCTGGGTCATACAGGCGCCGACGAGCAACCCGCCATTGCTCCTGCCGCCAATCGCTAGCCTGGCGCTGCGTGTATACCGGTTCTCGATGAGCCACTCGGCAGCGGAGACAAAGTCGTCAAAGACATTCTGCTTCTGCAGCTTCATTCCGGCCTCGTGCCAGACTTTGCCATACTCGCCGCCACCACGGAGGCTTGGCTGGGCATAGACCCCGCCCATCTCCATCCAGACCAGATGGCTCACAGAGAAAGCAGGGGTCAGCGGGATGTCAAAGCCTCCGTAGCCATACAGGTAGACCGGGTTGTCACCGTCCAGTTTCAGACCCTGCTTGTGACTGATGAACATCGGTATCCGTGTTCCATCCTTGCTACGGTAGAAGACCTGCTCTGTCACATAGTGGTGGGGCTCAAAAGCGATCTTGGGCTCCCTGAACACCGTGCTCCTGTCCGTCGTGACGTCGTAGCGGTAGATGGTTCCGGGCGTTGTGATCCCCGTAAACAGGTAGAAGGTCTTCTGGTCCTGCCTGCGACCGCGAAAGCCGTCCACCGTACCGATGCCAGGGAGTTCTACCTCCTCCAGGACACGCCCGGCCCTGTCCAGAGCCAGCACGCGGCTGTGGGCGTCACGCAGATAGCTTGCGATAAAGCGCTCACCGAGCAGGCTGACACCGCGAAGGACATCCCGCGACTCGGGAATGACCTCCAGCCAGTTGGAACGGCCTGGCTTTGTCACATCAATGGCAATGAGCCGCGACATCGGCGCATCGAGATCAGTGACAAGGTAGAAAACGGGACCATCGTTCGAGACAAAGGTGTAACCAGCGTCAAAATCGTTGAGCAGCTCAATCACCTGTCCATCATCTGCATCCAGCTCTCTGTAAAAGACACCGTTTTCACGGCGAGTCCCTCGCGAGACGGTGATGATCAGGTACCGGCCATCCTCAGTGGCATGACCGGCAAAACCCCACTCCTTCTGGTCAGGCCGCTCGTAGACCAGCTCATCCTCGGACTGGGGCCTGCCGAGACGGTGATAGAAGAGCTTGTGGTGGTAGTTTGCCCCCTTGTACTCTGCCCCCTCCTCAGGTTCGTCGTAGCGGCTGTAATAGAACCCTTGGCCATCAGGGGACCAGGAAGCCGTAGAGAACTTTACCCACGCCAGATGGTCGCTGCCATCCTGTCCGCTCTCTACGTCACGCACAAACCATTCCTGCCAGTCTGATCCTGAGCCGGACAGCCCGTACGCCAGAAGGCAACCGTCCTCACTGACCGAATATCCTGTCAGGGCTACTGTTCCATCCTCAGAATGTTGGTTGGGGTCCAGGAGGACCTTGGGGTCAGCATCAATCGATTCCAGCCAGTAGAGGACGCTTTGAGCCTGTAAGCCATCGTTGCGAGTGAAAAAGTAGCGGCCGCTTCGTTTGAAGGGCACGCCAAACCTCTCATAGTCCCATAGCTCGGTCACGCGCTCATCGATCTTTTCCCGGGCAGGTATCTGGTCCAGGAATTCATGGGTGACGCGATTCTGGGCAGTGATCCACTCACTGACCTGGTCTGATTCAATATCCTCCATCCACCTGTAGGGATCGCGGACCTGGACCCCGTGCAGGATCTCTGTCTCATCTCTTTGGAGGCTATCGGGATAGTGAAATTGGGCCTGTTCCATGCTCTTCTCTCTGGTAGACTTTGGGGCAGCGCTCGCCTCGCCGTATGATCAATTGGCCGCAGTCCATTGCTCCAGGCCAGCCCGCGACTGGCGACTCTTGAAGGAGAACCGCCGGATCGCGAATTCAGCTTGGGCACAGAATAGCTCAGTGCGGTCTTTTTAGATTATACCATTTCTTTTGCCAGGGCCCAAGTGGGGGCAGGCATAGGTGTTCGCAACAGGCTTTGGACGCTCAGGCCACTAGGTCGCGCAGAACCTGGAGGTTCTCCTTGTCCTCGGCCAGGTCCGACCCCTTGTCCGTCTCCAGCGTCATCGGAACCCCCCGAAAGCGGATGTCGTTCACCAGGAAACGGAAGGGCTCCAGGCCCAGCAGCCCCTGGCCGATGTGCTCGTGGCGGTCCACCCGGCTGCCCAGGTCCTTCTTGGAGTCGTTGAGGTGGATGGCTCTCAATCGATCCAGGCCCAGCTCGGCGTCAAAGGTTTGCCAGGTCGCCTCGTAGCCTTCCCGGGTACGCAGTTCATAACCAGCGGCAAAGGCGTGGGCCGTGTCAAAACAGATGCCCAGGCGCTCAGGGTGGCGCACACCGTCGATCATGGCTCGCAACTGGGCGAAGGAGTAGCCCAGATGGTCGCCCTGCCCCGCCGTGATCTCCAGCCATACTTGCACGCTGAAGCCTGGCAGGCGGGTGTGTATCTCGTCCAGAGCCGAGGCGATGCGCCCCAGGCCCACCTCCTCGCCCGAACCCCTGTGTGAACCTGGGTGAATGACCAGCCCAGGCAGTCCCAACTGCTCGCACCTCTCCAGATCATCGGTCAAGGCAGTCAGCGATTTTTTCCGCAGGGCGTCGTCGGGCGTCGCCAGGTTGATCAGGTACAGGGAATGGGCAAACACCGGCCAGATGCCGGTCTCGGCCACAGCCTCCTTGAAGGCAATGATGTTCTTCTCCTCCAGGGGCTT
>Ga0209013_10003498_pt1 | contig 13952 bp, 15 predicted proteins | sample Cruoilmetagenom2_FD_187291 | JGI IMG/M metagenome (GOLD analysis project Ga0209013, IMG submission 187291) | Oil polluted marine microbial communities from Coal Oil Point, Santa Barbara, California, USA - Sample 2 (SPAdes) (version 2) | ecosystem: Environmental > Aquatic > Marine > Oil seeps ... | reverse complement strand
GGGTAATCTGGTGAAGGTTATTGCCTGGTATGATAATGAATACGGTTATTCATCAAGGGTAGTAGACTTAATTGAATATGTAGGGGGATAAGTCTTAATGAGCAAGTTGGTAGTATCTGATCTTCCTGATTCAGAATATAAAGGGAAAAGAGTATTTGTAAGAGTGGATTTTAATGTCCCGATAAGGGATGGGAAGATTAGTGAAGATTACCGAATTAGAAGAGCAATACCTACCATTGACTATTTAATTGAGCGAAAAGCCAAAGTTATTATTGGAACGCATCTTGGAAGACCCAAAGGAATTGCGATATCCGGTCTTTCCCTAAAACCCATTCAGGTTCGCCTTTCAGAACTGCTTGGAAAGTCCGTCAAATTTACTGGTCATGTAATAGGAAAAGAGGTAAAAAAAGCTATAAAAGGTCTCAAAGAAGGCGAGGTCATGCTTCTTGAGAATTTGAGGTTTCATGAAGAGGAAACGGAGAATGATCCGGAATTTTCACGTGAGCTGGCTTCTTTTGCCGATATATATGTAAACGATGCGTTCGGTACTTCACATAGAAAACACGCTTCTACTTATGGAATGGCTTTAGAATTCGATCATAAGCTTGCCGGGTTTTTGGTAAGCAGGGAACTCCAGTTTCTCACAAGGATTCGTGAAAACCCTGAACGCCCCTTCGTTGTAATTGTGGGCGGGGGCAAAATCAAAGACAAGATTAATGCACTAAAAAGCTTAATAGAAAAAGCTGATAAAGTTCTCTTAGGCGGAGGAGTTGCCTATACATTCCTGAAGGCAAAGGGAATGAGCATAGGTAATTCAATAGTTGATGAGGAGATGCTCAATTGGGCAAAACAATCACTCAAAAAATATGGGGACAAAATTTATCTGCCTATAGATCATGTTGTGGCCGGAAGTTTTGAGAAAAGAAAAAATTGTATGGTTATGGATGATAATATACCAGACGATTTACAGGGCTTTGATATAGGCCCTAAAACAGCGGCATTATTTGCCCATCAGATAAAGGGTAAGGGGTTAATTTTCTGGGGCGGTCCAATGGGTGTATTTGAAGTTGGTGACTTTTCAGCTGGAACCACACAGGTGGCCCGTGCTGTAGCGCTTGCCACTTGGCGGGGAGCAACTACTGTTGTAGGCGGTGGAGAAACTATTGCCGCTGTTAGAAACGCAGAAGTGCTGGATTCAGAGATTACTCATATCTCTACAGGTGGAGGGGCTTTGCTTGAATTCCTTGGGGGAGTGGAGCTTCCCGGGATTTCGATATTAGAAGATAAAGAGAAAAATACTTCTCTTGCAGCCAATTGACCGTTAATCATTATTTTATTTGAGCTCACTGATTTTGATCTTAGTCTTTAATTTGAATTTCAAATACATGTTTTACAAAATAATATTAAAATTTTAATACGGGGAACAGAATAACCATGGCTAAAATAAAAGAAGGAATTGACTCGACTGCAAAACTTTTAGGTAAAGAAGCTGACTATCTTTTAAATCACAAGTGCAAAACAGTTTCAAAAAAATTGCTTCATTTACCAGGACCCTCTTTTGTAGATGATGTTTTTATACCTACCGATAGGCCAAACTCTGTTCTGAGAAACTTTGAACTGTTATTTAATACCGGCCGTCTCGCCAGTACCGGATATTTGTCAATATTACCTGTAGATCAGGGTATCGAGCATTCCGCCGGTGCTTCATTTGCGCCTAATCCCATTTACTTTGATCCTGAAAATATCGTTAAGCTTGCGATTGAGGGTGGTTGTAACGGTGTTGCGTCTACTCTTGGAGTTTTGGGATCAGTCTCAAGAAAGTACGCGCATAAAATTCCATTTATTGTGAAAATTAACCATAACGAATTCCTATCCTATCCTAATACTTATGACGAAATCTTATTCGCAAACGTAGACCAGGCGTTTGAGATGGGAGCGGTTTCAGTAGGTGCTACGATTTACTTCGGCTCTGAGGAGAGCCATCGTCAGCTGCAGGAAATTTCCGAAGCATTTAGGTACGCGCACACCCTGGGGCTTGTGACAATACTCTGGGCTTATCTTAGAAACCCTGCTTTTAAAACAAAGGAAGCAGATTATCACTTGTCTGCCGATTTAACCGGTCAAGCCAATCATATTAGCGCCACAATTGAAGCAGATATTGTTAAGCAAAAGCTGCCTGAAAATAACGGTGGTTATACAGCCCTTAATTTTGGTAAGACTGACCCAAGGGTTTATTCAAAACTGACTACTGACCATCCTATAGACCTTACACGTTATCAGGTTGCAAATTGCTACATGGGTCGTGCGGGGCTGATTAATTCGGGCGGTGCATCTAGTGGTGATGAGAAGAATGATCTGGCACAGGCAGTGAGGACTGCGGTTATAAATAAAAGGGCAGGCGGTATGGGTCTTATTACCGGCCGGAAATCTTTCCAGAAACCAATGAAGGACGGGATTGAGATACTAAACGCGGTACAAAATGTTTATCTCGATAAAGAAATCACTGTAGCTTAAATACAGATTAAAAATATTAAAGTACAAGAGGTGAAAGAATCAGTTATGCATACTCTTCCACCTCTTTAAAATTATTATCAATTATACTCCTTTGTCTTCAAGCCCTTCCGGTACTTCTCCATAATAAATTGAATCTTCATCATAAAGAGCTTTAATCTTTTCCTTAGGCATATCAGGCATTCCCTCATTAAGCCCGAACATTTTGCAAAGGTGTTTTAGTTCCTCGTCTCTTCCGGGATGTGGAGCCATTGGCTGAATCATCTTCTCTTCTCTAAGTTGTTCCTTAACTTCCTCATCTTGCTTAAGCGGTGTACCGTACTGATTATAGTGAAATAGCTTATCAAACCTTTTTCTGGGTCTTTGCCCCGGAGTCTCTGCTGCATAGCCTACTGCCATGAGCCATAAAGGCACAACATTTTCTGGTGTACCTAATACTTTTGGGAATTCAGCGGGCTTTCTTCCTGTCGCGAGAAGACAAGCGCCCAGGCCAACCTCCGTTGCGGCTAGAAGCGCGTTAGCAATTGCCTGTCCGGCCTCTATTCTAAGCAAATCCTCAGCTCTGTCTTTAGGAAAGCTCATCAATCTTGGGTATGTTGACTCTGTAAGTATCTTATAGGTCCATCCATATGCAGCGGTCACAGCTCTTGCAGGAAAGAGTACCGAGAATGACTCTACAAGCTCTTTGTACCAAGCATCCATATTAACAAGCCATGCAATTACAATCGGGGCTTGGCGTAGAGGCTGCTCATTAAAAGGGGATGCGCACTCGATTATTTGTTCAAACTTGTCTTTGGGATAAGTTTTTTTATCGATTACTATTGCCTCGGTGGATCCACAGTTCCCCTGACACGATGCATAACGTGCAGCTTGAAGCATCCTTTGGATTTTCCAATCTTCAACCTCTTGCCACGGTTTGTAAAACCTGATACTTCTTCTTGTTCCGATTGCTTCTAAAAGTTCCATGAATACGCCTCCTTGCTTTTTTGTACATACAATCTTTATTTTAATGATGGTTACGGATTTGGCTAATGCTTTAAATTGCTGAACCCAAACCTTGTTCTAATATATCCGATCTAACCGAGCGCATGCTCGTTATTATCCTGAATAATTTGTATCTTTAAGTCAAGAAAAAATATGTATATCTTTTTTATATAATTACTTCTAATAAATCCTGAGCTTCTATTACTTCGACACCGACATTCTTTCTTATTGTCTCAACTACTTTTTCTTCGTCACATTCTGGATAGAGGTGCGTAACAACCACTTTTTTTGGTCTAGATTCGTTTACGGTTCTTATAACCTCATCAGGTATAAGATGCCCTCTCATTTTATAACTGTCGTTTGCTAATGCGCATTCTATGATTAGAAGATCGGCGTTTGCTGTGAGGTTAATTAGAGATTCGGAATAATCCGTATCTCCGGAATATACAATGGATTTTCCTTCTGACTCGACTTTGTATGCCAGGCTGCTTTCTGTATGAGGAGTTTTAGTGGCAGTTATTTTAAAGTCATCAAAATTCTCTGTCCCCTCATCAAGCTCGTCGAAATTAAGCCCATCGGGAGCAATCCAGTCCCCATAAGCTTCCCTTAATGCATTAAAAAAAATATTAAACCCCTTTCCTCCCCATAAAAATAAAGGTTTTTCTCTTTCTTTGTTATGGGAGTACTTTGTTGCAAACAAAAATGGGACTAAGTCGCCCGTATGATCGGGATGGAGGTGTGAGAAGAATATGTGATCGATCTCTAAATAGTTAATGCCTATTTCTTCCAGTTTCCAGGTAGTTCCGCTTCCACAGTCAAAAAGTATTTTAGAACTAGGCGTCTCTAAAAGATAGCCTGATGATCCTCTATTGGTATTGGGAATGCATGTCCCTGATCCAAGTATTGTTAGCTTCATTTCTCAATCACATTTATTTGGGTTATTTTAATAAGTAACCACTTTATCACTACTACTATTAAAGGGCAAACTAAAGTGAGACGTATAATAACTCTTACAACCGATTTTGGTTTGGACGATCACTATATTGGAGTTATGAAGGGTGTGATTCTAGGAATAAATCCTGAGGCTCACATAATTGATATAACTCACTCAATCCCAAAATACGATGTTGTTAAAGCAGCATTTAAAGCTCAAAATATCTATCCCTATTTCCCAAAAGGTACAATACACGTAGTAGTGGTAGATCCCGGGGTGGGGGGCAACAGGAAGCCTATAGCTATCGAATCAGAGGGAATTTTCTATATAGGCCCTGACAATGGGGTGTTTTCGTTTATATTAGATAACAATAAGGGGATACATGTCGTCGAAATTACGAATCCTGAATATATGCGTGAAGAAATGAGCAACACATTTCACGGAAGAGATATATTCGCACCTATAGCAGCGCACATTTCTTTAGGTGTGGACATTAATGAGATTGGCGAGGGTCTTGAGTCCCCAGTTTCATTAAATATTAGCAAGCCGCAAATTCTCGATAACGAAATAAAAGGGGATATCATCTATGAGGATTCTTTCGGCAATCTTATTACGAATATTCCCGGTGATATGATCAGGGGATCTTCCAAAATCCATATAGATGAGTTTATCATTGACAGCGTTGCCAGCTCTTATGATGATGTAGGTAAGGGAGAGTTACTGGCCATAATCGGGAGCTCAGGTTTTTTGGAAATCTCTGTTAACCAGGGAAGTGCGTCTGGACTTATAAGAGATAGAAAACTTACTGTTTTAAAATAGCCTGTGCGATTAGATTTGCCGCATAATTGATGGATACTATGATAAAAGAAGAACGAAAAGAGACATTTGAAGTTACCCAGGAGTTATCCGGCAAAAGGGCGGATGTTGTATTATCTCACTTCCTATCCGACCATACTCGCTCACAAATAAAAAAGCTTATAGATGATCAGCATGTATTGGTTAAGGGTAAAGCGATAAAACCTTCCAAGAAATTTGATGAAGGTGAGTTTCTGGATGTAACTTTGCCCTCCCCTGTGTCTATTGATGCAAAGCCTGAAGACATAGATATCGAGGTCATTTATGAGGATAGTTCTTTAATAGTTGTAAACAAGCCCGCCGGGATGGTTGTGCATCCGGGAGCAGGCATAAAGGGCGGCACTTTAGTCAACGCGTTATTATATAAGTGCGAAGATCTTTCAGGTATCGGCGGCAAGATCAGGCCCGGTATAGTCCACCGTCTGGATAAAGACACCTCGGGCGTTATGGTGGTAGCGAAAAATGACCAGTCTCACAATTCTCTAGTAAGTCAGTTTAAATCCAGAACAGTTAAAAAAAGGTACTTGGCCATAGTTGAGGGAAATCTCAAAGAAGAATCAGGGTCATTTGATTCTGTAATAGGCAGAGATCCAGTACACAGGATTAAGATGTCCTCAAAATCTAAGGCTGGAAAAGAATCCCTTACACTTTGGAAGGTTATTGAAAGATTTAAAGCGGCGTTGCTTATTGAAGCGGAGCCAAAAACCGGGAGAACGCACCAGATACGGGTTCACTTCTCTGAAAACGGTTATCCGATCCTGGCCGATAAAGTTTATGGACACAGGAAGCAGAAGGTTCAGGTAATAACCACAGCCGCAAAAAAGATTGGCCGTCAGGCGCTTCATGCGTCAAAGATTGGTTTCATTCATCCTGAAAGCGGAGACTGGGTTGAATTCACCGCACCCGTTCCTGAGGATATGAAACAGGCGCTTCTTTATCTTAAGAAAACAACTGAGGATGATTTATAACTATGAATTTCGTTCAGTCTAAAAGGCTGTCTTCCATAGAGGGTATTGTGCATGGATTTGCGGATAGGAATGTGTGCGCGGATCTTTCCGAGATAGAACAGCGCTTTGAATTATCAAAAATTGCACAGCTTAAACAGGTTCATAGCGCAGAGGTGCTTATTCTAGAGGATATAGAGAATCACGATGACCTCAGTGAAGGAGATGCTCTTATTACTGACTTAAAAGGTGTTGGGATCGCTATAAGGACTGCCGATTGTGTTCCCATTCTCTTGGTTGATGACCGACAGTCTGTAATAGCTGCCGTACATGGGGGATGGCGCGGCACATTGTCTGAAATCGCAATGAATACGGTTAGATTGATTGAGAGCAAGTATGGAATTAGCCCCTCTAAATTAACTGCAGTTATCGGCCCATCTATTAAAAAATGCTGTTATGAAGTTGGAGAAGATGTTGCGTCTCTTTTTGAAGAGAGGGGTCAAAATTCTAATCAATATTTATTTAATTCCCGAGAATCTAAATATATGCTTGATCTCAGTCTAGCTAATAAGCTTGGATTACAAAAAGCGGGTGTTCTGGATATTGAGGTTATTAATATTTGCACCAAGTGTAATGATAGTTTTTATTCATACCGCAGAGAAGGCAGGGGTGTGAATACGCAGCTCAGCTTTATTGCCTTGAAACAGTAGTGCTCGAAAATAGTGTTAATATTTTCCTGAGAAGGTATAATGTTTCAGAATTTTTACACTCAAATAATTTGATCGGAGAAAAAAATGCTTCAAATATTGTGCATGGTGGATTCAGAAGACTATTGGACTTTGAATTCTTTTAACGAAGCCGGCAAAACCGTGAATTATTATGGCTACATTTTTAACGTTGAAGGTAGTCCGGATGGTAAAGGTCACAGTGTTGTAAGGCTCATAGTAATGGAATTCGCGGATTCCAAAATGGCAGTGGGTTTTGTAACTCCTAATGACTTAGAGCTGGAAAAGGAGTTGAGAATAAAGTTCATCTCTAACGATAGCCCTACTAAAGACGTACATGTGGACTGCAAGTTGTCGGATGAAGTGAAGAAAGCGGCATACAATGGAGACGACTTAGAAAAAATAGAGTACATAGGTTATACGCTTGAGAGATTTTATGATAATAACAACGTCAAATTTTATCTCCACGATTTAAGACCGCAAACTGAGACACAAGGGCAGCAGGAACAACCGTAGAGAAAATTATATCTGTTAGGCGATAATATTAGTTAGTTTCGTAGTTATAAATTACGGCTTAGTTAACCTCAAATTAAGTGTGGTTAGCTCTTAGGATTCAGGAGGAATTCTGTTAAATGAGTGATAAGAATAAAATTGTCCTAGCATATTCTGGTGGTCTGGATACGTCAGTAATATTGAAATGGCTTGCCGAGAAATATGACGCTGAAATAATAGCATACGTTGCAGATGTAGGTCAGGGAGAGGATTTAGACGCGGTAAGGGAAAAGGCAATAAAAACTGGTGCAAGCAAAGTATATGTAGAGAACTTGACTGAGGAGTTTGTCTCCGACTTTGTCTTTCCGGCTATTAAAGCAAATGCAATCTATGAAGGGGTATATCTACTGGGAACATCTCTTGCCCGTCCTCTTATTGCTAAGAGGCAGATAGAGATAGCTCAGGAAGAAAACGCTTTTGCCGTCTCCCATGGATCGACCGGCAAGGGAAACGATCAGGTCAGATTTGAACTTACATACTATGCTCTCGATCCTGATATTCAGGTTATTGCCCCGTGGCGAGAGTGGGATCTTAATTCAAGGACTTCTCTTATAGATTATGCAAAGAAAAATGGAATTCCTATTCCTGTGACGCTGGAAAAACCTTATAGCTGTGATAGAAATCTTTTGCATATTAGTTACGAAGGCGGAATCTTGGAGGATCCGTGGTCTGAGCCTCCGGAGAATATGTTTGAAATGACTGTTTCTCCAGAGAGGGCCCCTGATAAACCTCAGTACATTGATATCGATTTTGAAAAAGGTGTTCCAATTAAGGTAGACGACAAAGAATTAAAACCCTCTCAACTATTAGATACACTCAATAAAATTGGAGGCGCTAACGGGGTTGGTAGGGTAGATCTGGTTGAAAATAGATTCGTAGGCATGAAATCAAGAGGCGTTTACGAAACCCCGGGCGGCACAATATTACACGTGGCGCATAGGGCTCTTGAATCACTAACAATGGATAGGGAAGTCATGCATTTAAGAGATTCCCTCATCCCTAAAATCTCTGAACTTATTTACTATGGCTTTTGGTATTCTCCCGAGATGGAGATGTTATCAGCAGCGATTGAAGAGTCTCAAAAGAACGTAACTGGTACCGTAAAATTAAAGATATATAAGGGTAATATAATAATCGCCGGAAGACGATCTCCCTATTCGCTCTATCAAGAAGACCTTGCAACTTTTGAAGAAGACAGCATTTATAATCAGGCTGACGCTACCGGATTTATTAAGCTTAATGCCTTAAGACTGTCGGTTCAGAAGCTCCTAGATAAAAAGGGATAGTGCAGTGGCCCCTCCATGAAAGCATCAGATTTTGATTACTACCTGCCCGAGGGACAAATTGCATACCACCCAGTTGCTCATAGACAAAACTCTAAATTACTTCTTCTAAATAAGAGGGATGGCGACATACGTCACCGCAATTTTTATGACCTTCCTGATTTTCTTAACCCGGGAGACTTGCTAGTCTTAAATAACGCAAAGGTTATTCCCGCAAGGCTCTATGGAAAAAGGGCATCCGGCAAAGAGATTGAAATTCTTCTTGTGAAAAAGATAAACGATACTAAATGGAAATGTTTGGTTAAAAACCCTAAAGATAATCTGGAGGTTCTATTTGATGAAGGGGGCAGAGGGAAATTGCATTTAAACGAGGAAAATGATTGGGTCATACAATTTGAAGAGAATGCCAAAAAATACTTAGAACTTTATGGCAAGATGCCGCTTCCTCCATATATAAAACGAGAACCTTGTGATGCTGATAAGATTTCTTATCAGACAGTATATGCAGATAACGAGGGCGCAATTGCCGCACCTACTGCCGGGCTACATTTTACCCGTGAGCTCTTGGATGAACTTAAATCCAAAGGGGTAGAGATTGAGTATGTTACACTCCACGTAGGCATTGGTACTTTTAAACCTGTAAAAGTAGAAAATATAAAGGATCATAAAATGCACGAGGAGTATATATCTGTGCCAGAGAGCACAGCCTCAGCAGTTAATAAAGCTAAAACTGAGGGGAGACGAGTGATTGCAGTTGGGACGACTGTGGTAAGAACACTTGAATCCTCGGTAAACGAAAATGGCGAAGTAGTATCTTGCTCTGGGCAAACTGATCTTTTTATTCTGCCCGGGTTCAAATTCAAGGCAGTTGATGCATTAATTACAAATTTTCATCTCCCACGCTCAACGCTGCTGATGCTTGTTTCGGCTTTCTCAAGACGTGAGTATATATTTAAAGCATACGATGAAGCCAGGGAACAGAATTATCGGTTTCTTAGCTACGGCGATGCAATGTTCATTAACTAATGACAGTACAAAAACTAATTACAGGACGAAAACTTGCAGATAGAAATAGATAGAATAGCGTTTGGCGGATCGGGTATTGCAAAAAAGGACGGAAAGGTATTTTTTGTAAGAGGTGGGCTTCCCAAGGATGTATTGGAAATCAATATCATAAAGGATAAGGGGAATTACGCAGAGGCTGTTATAGCTAAAATTATCGAGCCATCTCCTGACCGGGTTAGGCCAAAATGTTCTGTATTCGATTTGTGCGGTGGATGTCAGCTGCAAAATTTAAACTATCCGGCACAGCTTAGAGAAAAAGAATATATTTTAAAGGAAACACTGGGCAGACTAGGCGGTCTGCACGATGTAGAGATAGAGCCAATTATAGCGTCACCAAGCGAGTTTGCGTTTAGAAACAAAGTCACTCTTTCAACCTGGTTTTATGATGGCAACTGGCATGTAGGCTATAACCAAAAGGGGAGTAACAGAAAAGTTTCGATAGAATCCTGCCCCATTTCAACTGATATTGTTAACAAGACTATTAGCCGCATATCAGAGGTGCTGGCTTCACTCGGCGATCGTCATTACCCACTTGAAAAAATACATATTTCTTCAAATGGAGTTAGGTCGCAAATAACCTTAGTCCCCGCACATGGTAGAAGAGGGGATCTGCTAAAAACACTTCTTAAGCATCTTAGGAGGCATCAGGAGACTGAAAATATATCCGTAAGCGGTGCAGGCGAGGCCGGATTTGAATTTAGTATTCTGGGCAACAAATTTATGACTACGCCCTCGGCCTTTACTCAAGTCAATACCGGAGTTAACGAGTTAATGATTAAAACCGTTTTAGAGTGGGCGGAATTAAACAGTGAAGAGACAGTACTTGATTTATATTCGGGCATCGGCAACTTTTCAATTCCTCTTGCTCGCCAGGCTAAGGAAGTTCTAGCTGTAGAGATAAGCAATAATTCGGTCAAACTTGCTAGAAAGAGCGCCCAAGCAAATTCTATTAATAACATAATTTTTCAAAATGCTACCTCAGAACATGCCGTAGAAATATTAAACCAAGAGGAAGAGATATTCGATTTGATTGTACTCGATCCTCCAAGAGAAGGCGCAAAGGAAATTATTGATGGATTGGTCAGCCTGTCTCCTAAAAAAGCAATCTATATATCATGCGATCCCGCTACTTTTGCAAGAGATTTAAAGAGGTTTGCAGAGCTTGGTTATAAGGTTATAAAACTGCGCCCGTTCGATATGTTCCCGCAGACTTTTCATATAGAATCAATTGCATTGCTATCTAAATAATATTATGTGTGTATGGCGCTCGCAATAAATAATAATATTGGATTGGGATTTGTGATGTTACTTTCTTTTCTATCCGGTAAGCATGTCCAAATATCTGCGTTATCTGCATCCTGCCCGGTATAAAGATTTCGACTTAACTATGTTTTAGCAGGAAGAATCAGGTACATTTTTTATATCCATGTTCGTATGCCAAAAGTAATTTTCGGTGAGGATGTCAATAATTACATACAACGAATTTGACCAATATGATGTAACCGAAAGTTATCTCACCACTGGCAATGTCGGTGTGGAGCTTCACGAATTAAGGTGAATATGAAGATTCTGTTCGGTATTCAGGGTACCGGAAACGGTCATATATCTCGCTCTAGAGAGCTGCTTAAGTACCTTGTAAAAAAGGCTGAAGTAGATGTGCTTGTTAGCGGTATACATCATGAAGTTGATGTGGGAATCGAAGTTAAGTATGAGCTTGACGGGCTGGGATTTATGTTCGGTAAAAGAGGGGGAATTGATTACTGGAAGTCGATTAGGTGTGCAAGTCCATATAAATTGTGTTCAGACATATATAGCCTGCCCGTAGACAAATACGATCTTGTAATTAGTGATTTTGAGCCAATAACTGCGTGGGCTTCTAAGATTAGAGGAAAGCCCTATGTCTCCATTTCCCACCAGGCCTCATTTCTATCTCCCCAAATTCCGCGGCCGAATCAAAATAACCATTTCCAACAATTCGTCATGCAGTGGTATGCGCCGGGGTCTAACTTGATAGGTCTCCATTTTGAGGAATACGATAACTTTATTTACACCCCGATCATTCGAGAAGAAATAAGGAATACAGATGTAAAAAATAGTGGACACTATACGGTGTATTTACCTTCTTATGATGAGAGGTACATAATTGAGATTCTGAAGAAAATTGATGTTCCTTGGGAGGTATTTTCAAAACATTACAATGGTGAGCCGTTTACAGAAAAGAATGTGACGGTGTATCCGGTAGAAAACAGTAAATTTGTAAAAAGTCTCTCAAGCTGTGAAGGTCTTCTATGTAACGCAGGTTTTGAGACACCTGCCGAGACCCTCTATTTAGGGAAAAAACTTATGGTGATTCCTATGAAGCGCCAGTATGAACAGGAGTGTAATGCAGAGGCTCTTAAAGGATTAGGAATTGCCGTAATAAATGAAATTGGCCAGGATTTTTATAGCAGGCTTAGTAATTGGGTTAATTCTTCATACGTCTATCAAGCTAACTATCAAAACAATCTTCCTGAAATTGTGGATCGTATTCTTGATTTTCAGTTTAAAGCCGACGATCCGGCTTAAATTTTTAATCGGATCCTATTTATTTAAACTATTACAATTTTTTCCCGTCAATTAATGCTTCCCTATATAATTTGATAATAGCGATAGGCTAACGAGTTTCTCTGCAATGTTTTTATATATTTCGCCGATTTTAAGTAAATTTAATACCTCGTCCATGTTGTGCCAATCCTGGATTAAATAAGTCATAAGCACTCTTTGATGCTGGTCTTCGAGTGATTCAATAAATGCATAATCTTCCTCAAGTTTCTTGGTATCAAGATTCTCTGACCAGTTTTCGTATTCTACTAAACATTTAATGTGGGGAAGCAAAATATCTAACATCTGTTTTGTATCTAATTCTTCACATAGCGGTTTTTTTGACTTCATATTTTCCATTAACTCAATTGAGCATGTGAACTTGTGAATTATTGAAAGCATAAGTTTAAGAGAAATTAAATAGTTAGCATCATGACCGTTTTGAATATTGTCTAATGCCGCAATAACTTTGAGCTTGAGATTTGCAGTATCATCTCTTAACGATATTAATTCGCTTTCATTCCTGGTTTTAATATAACTCTTCGACTTGGAAATTAGAGTCTCAAATTTAGATTCTATCAATAATCTATCTGAAGTTTCAGTCTTCATATTTGTGCTCTCCTTCTTGCTTATATAGCTATCATCGTAAAAACTAACTGAGAAATGTTAAGATTGTGTTAAGAATTCGGATCTTTTTGCCCTGGTTATTGCATGCATGTTTGACCTTCAATAGTATACGAACCAAATATATAAATTGGGTTACTTAGGCTATCTTTGCGGAACTATCCAGTTAGGCAGGGCATATTTAATTAAGGGGCTGTCCTAGATAATCAGCCCATATAGTGTTTAACCCACTGTTTTAATTGCTTTAATTGCGTTTTGGGATTGGGGTTGTTAAATCTCCATTCGCATCCCTTCAAAAATAGTGGAAAATGCCTTCGGGGAACACCGTTAAATCTACGCATGTGTCGCTTAGCTTGATTCCAAAAGTTCTCGATCCCATTAATATGGTTCTGCTTGTTGGCAAATAATTTGGAATGATTGATACGGTAATGTTTAAACTCTGATATATCTTAGGACGTTATATGAATGATATGCATCAGAATAGACGATGCTGTCGGGAACAATTCTGTCCTGGATGATACCAATCAATATCTTGCCTTTAGTGTCTGGAATCACCTTTGCGTAAACCCTGCCGCCGCGTTTGAGCAATCCGAATACCGGAACTTTACCCCCCAGCACCCCGCCCGCGTTTGCCTTTACGAATGCCGCAAAAGCAACTTTCATCAACTTCAATCTCACCACTAAACGGTGCCTCATCTTCAGTAGCTTGGTGGATAATATCACGTAGGCGATGAAAATAATATGCCGCTGTGCTTTTGTTTACACCTACAAGTTCGGCGGCGCATCGGGCCGTAGAACCCGATACAAAATGTTCCATCAAACGCTCCTGTTTCTCTTTACTTAATCTGCTCTTTCGTATGCCCATAATGATAACTTTTATCAGTTATCTAGGACA
>Ga0209013_10003497_pt1 | contig 13955 bp, 11 predicted proteins | sample Cruoilmetagenom2_FD_187291 | JGI IMG/M metagenome (GOLD analysis project Ga0209013, IMG submission 187291) | Oil polluted marine microbial communities from Coal Oil Point, Santa Barbara, California, USA - Sample 2 (SPAdes) (version 2) | ecosystem: Environmental > Aquatic > Marine > Oil seeps ... | reverse complement strand
TTCTGTGGCAGTTTGGTATTTGCAGTTTGAAATACTTCATATTGGTGCACATCATATGTAGTATTTTTGTTCCCATGGTTTTCATGGGAATGATTGTTTTTCTCGTTCTCATTGTCCTCGATGGGAATGCATACAGCAATGTTATTTGCATCGTTAAGTTTTTTTTCAATTCAACTATTCGTTCCCAAGCAGGAGCTTAGGAACGAGGGTACGTGGCAAAATTTAACCATATAAATACAAGGAAACACTATGAAACAAGTACCTATCCTAGTCTTAGACTTTGGTTCACAATATACACAACTTATTGCAAGAAAATTGAGAGAATCAGGCGTCTATACAGAAGTAGTTCCTTACCGTGAAAGTTTAGAAGATATTAAAGCTAGAAAACCGCAAGGTATCATCCTTTCTGGGGGCCCAGCATCTGTGTATGCAGAAGATGCGTATAAACCAGATGAGGGTATCTGGGATTTAGGATTGCCAATACTGGGTATCTGTTACGGTATGCAACTCATCACGCAACACTTTGGTGGATCTGTTGTAGCTGCCGACCATCATGAGTACGGAAAAGCAAAACTCAAGATAGAAAATGATTCCGGCATCTTTAAAGGTATCCCTGATGACTCTATCGTCTGGATGAGCCATGGGGACAGAGCTGAGCGTATTCCTGTCGGATTTGAAGTGGTAGGTACATCTGAAAATTCTCCGTATGCAGCCATTGCAGATGAGAAACGTAAAGTGTATGCCTTTCAGTTTCACCCCGAAGTTCATCACTCAGTGGAAGGTACAGCAATGCTGAAAAACTTTGCTAAAAATATTTGTGGATGTGACAGTACTTGGAATATGGGAAGTTTTGCAAAAGAGAAGATCGCAGGTATCCAAGCACAGGTAGGTGATAAAAAGGTTCTTTGTGGTGTGTCCGGTGGAGTTGATTCTTCAGTAGTTGCTGCAATGTTGAATGAAGCACTGCCAAAAGAGCAGCTTATCTGTGTATTTGTTGATCAAGGACTTCTTCGTAAAAATGAAGTAGAAGATGTACAAGTGATGTTTAAAATGTTAGGTATTTCACTTATCACAGTAGATGCTAAAGCAGAATTCATGGCTGCGCTTGAAGGTGTGTCTGATCCGGAAACGAAACGTAAGGCGATCGGTGAAAAGTTCATCGAAGTCTTTGATAAAGAGGCGAAAAAACATACAGATGTTGCATTCTTGGCACAAGGGACACTGTATACAGACGTGATAGAGTCAGTCTCTGTAAAAGGACCTTCAAAAACCATCAAGTCTCACCATAATGTTGGGGGACTGCCGGACTGGATGACCTTTGAACTGGTAGAACCTCTCAGAGAAATCTTTAAAGATGAGGTAAGAAAACTTGGACTTGAACTCGGACTTCCGAAAGATATGATAGGCAGACATCCTTTCCCCGGACCGGGTCTTGCCATCAGAACCATGGGTGCAGTGACAGAAGAGGGTCTACATCTCATAAGAGAATCTGATGCCATCATGCAGGAAGAGCTTAAAGCCACAGGGTATTATGACAAAGTATGGCAGGCATTTACTGTCCTTCTTAATGTTCAGTCTGTAGGTGTGATGGGTGACAACCGTACCTATGACAACACGGTATGTATCCGTATGGTCGAGTCTGTAGACGGGATGACGGCTACCTTTGCCCATATACCGCATGATGTACTTGAAGGTATGAGCAGAAGGATCATTAATGAAATTGACGGGATCAACAGAGTGGTTTATGATATCTCTTCAAAACCGCCTGCAACAATCGAGTGGGAATAATTTTTCATCTTTGGATGTAAATAATTAATTATTAAAGGCAAAGTATGTGTATTCCTTCTTATTATAAATATCTTTTTTTAGCTATCATTGTGGGAACTTTAGTGATCCTTGCGGTGTTTTATGACAGACTTTTTTATTTTGTACCTGTGTTTGTATTTGCCATTATCTGGAGTCGTATACGCTGTCCTAAATGTAATGAACCCATACTCAAAGACAAAAACGGCTGGTATATATTTACCATGAGAAGTACTTGCCGTCACTGTGGGCAGGATACACTTTTGTGTGAAGTGGAACCTGATGAGGTGACAAATCAGCGTTTAAAATAAAGGTCTCCCAAACGATGAAAAGTGAAACTTCAAAACATGTTTCTCTTGTCATTATCGCCATTGCTTTTGTGGCCTTTGTCTACGGTACCGTCAAAGCCATAGAGATCGTAGATAAAACACAGGTGGGTACCTCGGACGGTATCTACACTTCTTATGTGACAACTTCAGAAGAGATACAGCATAGAGCACATGAACTTACATCTGACTGTCAAAGTGAACTCTGTGAGGTCCAGACCCTGTTGGATTTTACCAGCACTATACCTTATGAAACAAAAACCTTTCAGAAATACTCTCCCCAACAAACCATTCAGCAAAACTTCGGTGATTGTGATGACAAAAGCAATTTGCTCATTTCCATGCTTCATGCTTTGGGAAAAGAAGCCTATTTCGTATTGGTACCTAAACATATTTTTGTTATATCGCCTGTAAAAAATGCACACTTATCAAAGAAAAAAGGTCTGTGGATTAACGGGAAGAAGTATTACATTCTGGAGAGTACAGCAAAGAATTCAAGGGTGGGCTTTCCTTTGCATTATACGCTTGATAAGATAGATGTTATTGTGGAACCTTTCAGCAATGAAAAAATAGAGATAGAGAAGCTGGAATACTACTAGACGTAAAGCATTGAAAAAAGTGTTATAATTCGGATATTTTAATTACTGCAGGGAGAGGATGAGATATGGTTTTGAATATTAATAAGTTTATTTTTTTATTTCTTTTTTTTACGATTTTTTTATATAGTGGCGGCAAGATCGAAAAGCCATCCGAGGAAGAAGAGATCAAAGATACGATCGTGGTGCACGGGATGGTTTTACATGGACAGGTGATGAATATTGGCCCAAAGAGACTCTCATTTAAACTACTTTACAGTGAAGGGATAAATCATATCGCTTATAAAGATATCACCTCTATCCATACTAAATATAATTACCACATTTCATTTAAACGTATGGATATTGAGGGGCGTGTGGTAGGGATAGAAGATAATAAATATCTGAAAGTGGTGGAAGAGGGGGGTGACCAGCGGACCATAAAGATCGCAGATATCGATAATTTTGTAATGTCTGTACGTGATGATGACTCTTTGGAAAATATAATACGCAATACATTTCCCTATACTAAAGGGAATATCAGTTTGGGTTTTGAGCTCCAGAGCGGAAACAGTGACAAAAGAGAAATCGATGTACGGCTCAATTTACGGCATAAACAGGCAGAACATGAGATCAAGCTTTATGTGGATTATGAATATGACACAACGCAAACAGAAGATACTCCAAAATCAGTCAATAAAGATGAACTTGTAGGTATTTTAAGTTATAGAAACTATTTTAAGAACAATCAATTTTATTTTACGACATTAGCAGCCGATTATGATCGTCCTAGACATATTCAAAATCGCTATATTCCTTCAGCAGGCTATGGATATAAATTTGTGTTTGATGATAATAACTGGTTGGAACCTGCTATCGGTTTGGGATATGCGACAACGAGCTATGTGTTTGATTCGAGTGATCCAGAGCGGAACTATCCAGATAATGATTTTGCTGTAGCGGCACTTAACTTGACCGGGAAATATCAGTTTGATGATATTGCCTATATTAATACCTTGATCATTGATGGATTTATATATTATTACCCAAGTCTTGAAAATATGGATGAAGATTGGATATTTAGATCAAATTTGACTTTTACTGTACCACTCTTTGATTTTTTATCTATTAAATTTGCATATGATCTGACAAATGACAGTAATCCTGACCCTTCAGTGGGAAATAACAAAACAACAACAAAATTGTTATTTGGATTTGACTTCTAAGATCTGTTCCGTATGCAAATCCTCTACATTAGGGAGAAAGAGGCATACTTTAGTTACACTATAATTTAAGTAAATATAAGGACGAGGTATGAGTCAAATGGGCATTTCAAACAAACAATTATATACTATTATTCTTTCTGTTTCTTTACTCATGTTATCGGGATGCGGTGAAGAAAAACAGGCAAAAGCACCAAAGGCTCCGCCGCCACTGAATGTAGAAACAGTTACAGTCAATCTCAAAAAATTTCCGATGTGGGTGCAGTTTACCGGTACGACGAAAGCAGTCAGTGACCAGGAGATACGTGCCCGTGTATCAGGTCGTCTTGAAAAAAGATTTTTTGAAGATGGTGCACACGTAAACAAGGGAGACAAACTTTTTCTTATAGAGCAGTCACAATACAAAAGCAAGCTTGATGAAGCCAAATCACAAAAGCAAAAAGATGAGGCAGCACTTGCACTTTCTAAAGCAGATGTAAGAAGGTACCAGCCTCTGGTTAAAGAGGGACTTGCCGCCAGATCTACACTGGAACAGTATGAAGCCAAAAGAGATGCACTTTATGCAAGTATAGCAGCTGATGAAGCAGCGATCCAAAATGCTACACTTGAGCTGAGCTATACAACTATCAAAGCACCTATCTCCGGCCAGATCGGTGCTAGAAAAGTAGATGTAGGTAACCTTGTCGGATATGGTGAGTCTACCTTGCTTGCTACTGTCGTGCAAACGGATGAGATATATACCTATTTTTCTCCTTCAGAGAGAGAAGCACAGAAGATATATAAGTTCAAATCCCGTGATAAGTTACCCGCCTTTATAGAGGTACGCGGGCAGGGTAAGGATATCTTTAAAAGAAAACGGTTGGATGGCTTTGTTGATTTTACAAACAATACTGTAGATCCTTTGACCTCCACCGTCTCTATGCGTGCCACCATAGAGAACAAAGACAAAACCGTATATCCCGGTACATTTGTCTATATCAATGTCTTTATCACAGACAAATACGAGTTTGTAATGGTTCCCCCTCAGGCTATATTGGAAGATCAACTCGGAAAGTTTGTTTATACAGTCGATGAGAACGCTTCCGCCAAACGTACAGGCATAGAACCCGGCTTCTCAAGTAGATACTACACTTCCATATACAAAGGCTTGAAGAGCGGAGACAAAGTTGTCATCTCCGGACTGGTCAAGATACAAAACGGGAAAAAGCTTGCACCTAAAGATGTAACTGATAAAAAAGGTGTAGAAGCAGTACTTAAAGAGCATAACCTTATACCCGAAGAGCCCAAGGTAAAAGAATAGATGTTTTCTCTTACTTTTATCAAAAGACCTATCTTGGCGATGGTGATCTCTTTGATGATCATTGTAGCAGGTCTAACGTCGCTCTCTGTCCTTCCTATACAGGAATTTCCTGATGTAGTGCCTCCTACGGTCGTTGTCTCTGCGAAGTATACAGGAGCCAATGCCTACAGTGTAGAAGATTCGGTTACACGTCCCATTGAAGATAAGCTCAACGGGATACAGGGATCTATCTATATAGACTCAGCCAGTACCTCTTCAGGTGATGCTAAAGTCACTGTCTATTTTGAACCCGGCTATGATCTGGACATTGCAGCAGTAGATGTTCAAAATAAAGTCTCTACAGCAACAGCATCACTGCCTGCGGAAGTAACGCAGTCAGGTGTTATTGTAGATAAACAGAGCCCCTCTGCAGTATGTTTCGTAACAATAAGTGGTGATGAGCGTTATGACGATGCATTTTTGAGTAACTATATCAGTATCAATATATTGGATGAACTTAAACGTATACCAGGTGTGGGTAAAGCGGAGATCATGGGAGAAAAGAAGTATGCAATGCGCATATGGCTGGACCCAGACAAGATCAATGCACTGGGTTTGACACCCAATGATATTATCAATACTATCCAATCTCAAAATAAACAGGCAGCGGTAGGAAAACTAGGTGCTACTCCTACGTACAAAGATCAGCAAATAGAGTATGTGTTGAGTGCGGAGGGTAGACTGTCGCAAGTCAAAGAGTTTGAAGAGATAGTCATTAAATATAAGGATGATGGTTCTCTTGTCTATTTACGTGATGTTTCCAAGATAGAGCTTGGAGCAGAGAGTTATGACTGGAACGCCCTCCTTAATGGTAAACCTACAGGACTCGTAGGAATATACCAACTGGCAGGAAGCAATGCGCTTGATATCAGAAAAAAAGTGGGCGAAGTGATGGAGCGTGTTAAAGACCGCTTTCCTGATGGTGTTTATTATGATATTCCTTACGATACTACAGCGTATGTGAATGTAGCCATTGACAATGTGGTGGAAAATTTGTTTACAGCTATTTTGCTGGTCATCATCATCATCTATATCTTTTTGCAGTCGTGGAGACCTACGGTTATTGCAGCGGTCGCCATACCCGTATCGCTTATAGGTACTTTTGCCGCTATGTATGTAGCACCCGGCTTTTCTATTAACTTCCTGACCCTCTTTGGACTGATACTGGCCATTGGAATCGTTGTTGACGATGTCATACTGGTGGTAGAGAATGTAGAAGTTATTATGTACCGAGAACCTGAGTTGACCATGCCTCAAGTGGTGAAAAAGTCGATGATCGAGCTGATAGGTCCTATTATCTCAACTACACTTGTGCTGGTTGCTGTGTTTGTACCTGTCTCTATGGTGCCGGGTATTACGGGTTCTTTGTATCAGCAGTTTGCCTTGACTATATCGTTTGCTGTGCTTATATCGTCTCTCAATGCACTTACTCTTTCACCGGCTATTGCAGCCATTATCATCAAACGCCGTGGGGAAAATGAGGAAAAATTTGTAGGATTTAGAGTGTTTGAAAGAGGATTTACCTGGCTTACCGATATCTATACAAGCTTCATCACACTGCTTGTTAAGTTGAGATATTTTGTGATCGTACTGTTTTTTGGACTTTTGGGTGTGATATATATGATGTTTATTACGACACCGACAGGTTTTGTACCCTCTGAAGATAAAGGTGTCTTTATGGTCACAATGAATCTCAAAGCAGGTAGCTCCATAGAGCGTACTGTGGACGTACGTACACAAGTAGATACCATTGTAAGAGGGATAGATGGGGTCAAAAGCGTCATTGCTGTAGATGGATACAATGCCATCACATCATCTATGGATGGGAGTGCGGGTACGATGTTCGTTACACTGGATCCGTGGGAAGAGAGACAAACCCCAAATCTCAGTATAGAGCATATTATCAAGCAGGTTTTTGTAAAGACCGCACAGATATCAGATGCAAAAGTCGCTGCTTTTAACATGCCGGGTATCACAGGACTTGGGTCGGTAGGAGGATTTGACTTTAGATTGCAGGATTACCTCTCAAGTGATATGGATACATTTATGTACTATGCCAAAGAGATGATAAAAGAGGCGAATAATGATCCACGTATAGGTAGAGCCTTTACGACATTTAACCCTTACTATCCTTCGTATGCTATAGAGATAGATCGTAAAAAAGCCAATGCATTAGGTGTCGATGTGGCTACTCTGTTCAGTACGATGCAAGTCTATTTGGGATCTTTTTATGTAAATGATTTTGTCAAATACGGTAAAGTATTTAAGGTATTTGTTCAAGCGGACAAAAAATTCAGAAGCCAAAAAAGTGACATAGAAAAACTCTATGTCAAAAGCAAACTGGATAAAATGGTCCCACTTTCAGCACTTGTCACTGTCAAAGAGCAGAAAGTACCGCAGAGTCTTACACACTACAATCTTTACCGCTCCATACAGATCAACGGTTCTGCAGCGCAAGGACGAAGTTCCGGTGAAGCAATGCTGGCTATGGAAGAGATAGCTAAAAAAGTACTGCCCAAAGGCTATGGCTATGAGTGGTCAGGTATGTCATATCAGGAGAAAGTGGCAGGTAATGGTCAAGTATTGGTATTTTTCTTTGTTGCTTTGGTGGTCTTTTTGGTATTGTCTGCCCAGTATGAGTCATGGATTCTCCCTCTGATGATCCTGCTCTCTGTACCTGTTGTCATGATAGGGGCAATGGGGGCTTTGAAATTTGCAGGGTTACCACTCAATGTCTATGCCCAGGTGGGACTGGTGCTGCTCATAGCCCTGGCATCCAAAAATGCTATTCTCATCGTTGAATTTGCTAAAGAGTTGAGAGAGTCAGGTAAGAGTATTGTTGATGCCGGTATCCAGGCAGGTAAATTGCGTTTCCGTGCCATTATGATGACTATTTTGTCATTTGTATTTGGTACCGTACCGTTAGCATTGGCTACAGGTGCAGGCGCAGTCACACAGAAATCGATCGGTATAGGACTATTGGGAGGAATGCTTGCTGCAACTCTGGTAAGTACACTTTTGGTACCGGTGCTCTACGTATTACTGGAAACGATGCGTGAAAAATTTGTCTCGGTAGAAGATGAAATAGCAAAACGGGAGATGATCTAGATGAAATATTTGATACGAGGATTAGGGATAGGACTGCTCACAGCAATTCTGTTTGTCCCTGCAATAAGTAAGACTTTGACCCTGGACAAGGCCATAGAGTTTGCACTTGAACACAGCCCGGATATTGACATTAGCCGATTTGATTTCAAAGGAGCCATAGAGCGTGCCAAATTCCAGGAAGGGTATTATCTTCCCCGTCTGGATCTGGGTGCTACTGCAGGCAGACAGGGGATGGATTTCAAGGGTTCGAACAATTTAAACGGTACAGTGCTTCTTGGTAATCTCTCTGCTTCACAGCTTCTTTATGACTTTGGAAAAACCAGCGGCAGGATCTCTGCAGCAGATGAGGAAGCCAATGCGTTTGAAGCCAGCATGAATCAATTCATCTCCAATAAGATCCTTCTTGTGAAAGCGCGTTATTATGATGTATTGAAAACGAAAAGTTTTATCCGGGTCAATAAAAAAAATATTGAACTGCAAAAGGGTCAACTGAGACGTGCCACGCGTTATTATGAGAACGGGATCAAGACGATCATTGATGTGACGGATGCCAAAGTACGATTGACGCAGGCAGAACTGGAGTTGAACAATTCGGAATATGAACTCAAATTACGCCGTGCGATCCTTGAACAGACCATAGGCTATGTGCCTTATAACGGAAAGTATACACTCTACGAAAAGAAGCTGGACCTTCCGAATGTCAGTCACAATCTTCCCCGGGTAAGTACTTCATTTGCTCAGCTGGAAGGCTTTGCTTATGCCCATCGTTATGAGTTAAAAAGTTCTAAGTATCTTGTAGAGAGTTCCAAATACCTTGTAGAGAGTGAAGAGGGAGGTTACCTTCCTACACTTTCACTCAGGGGAGATTATACGGCACAAGATCTAGATAAGGACTTTGTTGCTACAACGCCTAAAAGACAATGGCAAGCAGGGGTTGATATGACATGGAATCTTTTTTCCGGACATCAAACGGATGCCTCTGTGCAGGAAGCCAAGATTTCATCCCTGAGAGCCGCTTCTCAGATGGATGGTGTACGTCTTCTGATCAAAAGGCAGGTGGTAGAAGCAAGTTTGGGTGTGCAGCGGACCAAAGATGCTGTGACACTCTCTGAGAGTATTGCAAAAGCGAGTAAGCAGAAGTTTCATCAGGCGAGAAAACGATACGAAAATGACCTTGCCGACTATATAGAACTTCAGGAGGCACAACAAAGCTATATCAAATCATTGGGTGATCTGGTCAATTCCTATTATGATTATTATATTGCCATTGCACAACTTGATTTTGCTGTAGGACGATAAGGGTGTTTCTCTTTGCTTCTGCTATAATAATTTTTAAAAGGATCATTGCATGAAACAAACACTACTCTTTATTTTATCTTCTTTCGCTTTTGCTGTATTTATCACCGGATGTACGGGTCAAATGGCTGCTCCCGGGCTCAGTGCTGCAGATAAAGAGGAAGAGTGTATCAACCTGGACAGAAAACTGATCAAAGTAGATAAATTCCTTGAGACAGTTGAGCGTAACAGTGCTTTTCACTTAGCTGAAGCAGATTTGGCAATGGAAGCACCGGGTATTACCGAGAGTAACAATAAACCAAGAATGCTAAAAGATGGAAATAAGAGAAGAGCCCAACTTGAAGCAGAACGTCAAAAACTGGGATGTGAACCTCTTGAAAAATAACTTCATCTAGAGAAGCTATGCTTCCCTGGATCACCTTCTCCTTTTACTTCTAAAACATCTTCGGATAGATAAAAAAATCTAATTTTACATTTTCTGCTTTGATCTTCTTCCAGTGTGCAATAGAGAGATTTAATGCAACGATACCTAAAGTAGGTACGTTATCGATAGTCTCATCTATCAGCAACTCTGTTATTTCAGTGGTTTCAGGATTGTGTCCAACAATAAACACCGTATTGTATTTGTCTTTAAACTCTTTGATCATGGTAATGACTTCTTCCGGTTCTGCCATATAGAGGGCATCATTGTATTTGATCTTCCCTCTGTAGCCTATGTTCTTTGCCAGACCTTCAGCGGTGAGTTTGGCTCTTTTGGCTGAAGAAGAGAGTATGAGATCCGGCATAATCTTTTGCTCTTTAAGTACTTCCGCCATCGTCAAAACGGCTTTTTGTCCCCTCTTGTTCAATCCTCTTTCAAAGTCACTTTGGCTTCCGTCACTCCAGTCTGATTTTGCATGTCTGATAAGATATAAATGTTTCATAACTGTAGTATAACATGTTTTATTATTTTGGATACTTTAGTCACATTGACTAAAGTATCTTTCAGCAAACCTTGCAATATTAAGAAAAATAGACTATAATCCCAAAAAATAATTACAATACAGGAGAAACACAATGGCAAAACATCAGTTTCAAACAGAAATAGGGCAACTCTTAAAGCTTATGACTCACTCTCTTTACTCTAATAAAGAGATATTTATCAGAGAACTGGTTTCCAACTCCAGTGATGCACTGGATAAATTTAACTATCTTTCATTGACAGATGAAAAATTTAAAGAAGAGGGATGGTCAGGAAAGATCTCTATCAAACTGGATAAAGAGGACAGCTCTCTTACTATAGGTGACAACGGTATAGGTATGAATGAGGCAGATCTTATGGATCACCTTGGAACGATCGCAAAATCCGGTACAAAGGCATTTATGGAAAATCTCACAGGAGATGCAAAAAAAGACTCTCATCTGATCGGTCAGTTCGGTGTAGGTTTTTACTCTGTCTTTATGGTGGCAGATCAGGTAGATGTCATTTCTAAAAAAGCAGGTGAAGATCAGGCGTATATGTTCTCTACGGATGGTTCCGGGGAATATGAAGTCAAACCTGTCACCAAAGATGAACACGGAACGGTTATCTACATTAAACTCAAAGAGGATGAAAAAGAGTTTTTGGACAAGTGGAGAGTAGAAGAAGTGGTTAAAAAGTATTCTAACCACATTGCCTATCCTATTATATTGAATTACTCCGAAGATGAGACAACGGGAGAAGGTGATGACAAAGTGACTAAAATGGTCAATAAGTCTGAACAGATCAATGCGGCAACAGCACTCTGGACACTTCCAAAGTCTGAACTTGCAAAAGAGGATTATGTAGAATTTTATAAAACGATTTCTCATGGTGATGATGATCCGCTGACTTACCTGCACAACAGAGTTGAAGGGTCTCAGGAGTTCACCACACTTTTCTACATCCCTAAAACAGCACCTATGGATATGTACAGAGCAGATTATACACCGGGTGTGAAGCTTTATGTAAAACGTGTCTTTATCACCGATGATGATAAAGAGCTTCTGCCTCCGTACTTACGTTTTGTTAAAGGTGTCATCGACTCTGAAGACTTGCCGCTTAATGTCTCTCGTGAATTGCTGCAGGAGAATAGAATTTTGGCAAATATCAAACAAAATTCAGTCAAAAAGATACTCGGATCCATTAAAAAATTGAGTGGGGATGATGCTGATATCTTTACTGCCCAATACAATAGAGTGATCAAAGAGGGTATCTATACAGACCAGACGAACAAAGAGACACTTCTTGATATTGTCAAGTATAAATCTTCAACAGAGGAAGGTCTTGTATCATTTGAAGAGTATATGAGCCGTGCTGATTCTGAGAAAAAAGAGATCTATTTCATCATCGGTGATGATGAAAAAGTTTTAAGAAATTCTCCACTTCTTGAAGCATACAAAAAAGTAAATATAGAAGTGCTTATTATGGATGATGAAGAGGTAGACAGTCTTGTTACCCCTATGATAGGCAGCTATAAAGAATGGAGTCTTAAAGATATCACCAGCGTAGATGCACCGGATTCTAAAAGTGAAGAAGAGAAAGAAGAGATTTCTAAAGAGTTCAAATCTCTTACCGACAAGATCAAAGAAGTATTGGGTGAAGAGGTCAAAGAAGTAAAAACTTCCACAAGACTTACTTCAAGCCCGTCGTGTGTGCTAAAAGATCCTTCTGATCCTATGGCAGGAATGGCAGCGATGTTCGCCCAAATGGGACAAGAAGTGCCGGAAACACCACTTATTTTAGAGATCAACCCAGACCATGAAATGATCAAAAAACTGGATGCATTGGATGATGCTTCATTGTTTGACGATCTCTCCTGGATACTCTTGGATTCTGCCAAACTTTCAGAAGGACTGGAGCCTAAAGACAAAGGGGCATTTGCTTCCCGTGTCGCTTCTTTGGCAACTAAAGCACTTTAATCTATGTCCATACCCTTTGAAGAACTTATTGTTTTTGCACTCCTCCTTTTGGGAGTAGTGGGGGTATATATACTACTTAAACTTCATTATGTCTTTGCCTTTGGTTTGATGAAAAATACTTCCTCTTATGAAAAAAACAAAGTCAAGATAGAAAAAGCAAAAAAATACCTCTTCATCTTTCTCAAAATACTTTTAGTACTTGGGTTTGCTGCCATGTTTGTATTTGGAACCATGCATCTGATGGAGGGAATGAGCCTCAAAGCACTTGTCTTTGAACTGTGGGGCAAGATAGCAGACGGTTTTTGGACTTCACTGTTTTGGACTTTGATACGGATCGCAGTGCTGATCATTGTCTCTCGTTATATCTTGCGTAAGATATACGCTTTTTTAGAGAGGCAACAGGAAAAGACCATAGATAAAAAAGTGTATAATAAAACAAATGTTGAAAAAGTCTATTTACGTTTACACAACACCATTAAGTTTACAGTGGTGTTGGGTATCGTGTATCGTATCACGCATTTCTTTCCTTTCTTGGAAGAGGTGAGTGCAGTGATGTTGGTCTTTGTCATACTTTTCTTTGTCGTGGCGTGTATGATAACACTGCGTGAAGTATGGATGATGCTGAAAACAAAAAATAATAATTAAAGAAGAAAAAATGTCTCCTCAAAAACGTGCAACGCTTGTATCCAGTTCTGTTGCTACTGTCCTTGTTGTTGTAAAATTGGTTATCGGTGTGGCAAGTGGTTCTGTTGCTGTACTTGCCTCTGCTATAGATTCATTGTTAGATACTCTGGTTTCGATATTTAACTTTTTTGCGATCAAAAAATCAGAAGAACATCCGGACGAAGTCTATCAGTATGGAAAAGGCAAGATCCAGGCGATCGCCGCGGTGATAGAAGGAACGGTCATTACCATTTCGGGTATCTATATTATTTATGAAGCGCTTAAAAAATTAAACAGCGGATCCGTGACCACACTGCTTACACCTTCTATTCTGGCGATGCTGTTTTCCATTATTGTCACCTATCTGCTGGTGAATTATTTACTGAAAGTAGCCAAAGAGACAGATAATCTTGTTATCAAGGCAGATGCCCTGCATTATCAAACGGACCTCTGGTCCAATGCCGCTGTTCTGATTGCCCTGGGACTTGTCTATATGACAGGTATCGATGCCATAGATGCAGTATTTGGTCTGGGGATAGGGCTTTATATTATCTATTCAGCATATGAGATCATTCAAGAGGGAGTAGAGATACTTTTAGACCGCGCTTTAGAGGGTGAAATGGTAGCAAATATCGGTGAGATCATCTCTAAACACCCTGAAGTCACAAGTTATCATTGGCTTAAAACACGTACAGACGGCTCT
>Ga0209013_10003496_pt1 | contig 13957 bp, 12 predicted proteins | sample Cruoilmetagenom2_FD_187291 | JGI IMG/M metagenome (GOLD analysis project Ga0209013, IMG submission 187291) | Oil polluted marine microbial communities from Coal Oil Point, Santa Barbara, California, USA - Sample 2 (SPAdes) (version 2) | ecosystem: Environmental > Aquatic > Marine > Oil seeps ... | reverse complement strand
TTCGAAAAAGAGACTGATGATTATGTAGGAAACTTTGAAAACTATGTGACCGATTTTAACGGCTTCAGAGCCGGTTTCAAGATAAATTCAACAGAGGAATTTTTTAATTCTATTTCAGAAAATGATGGTATAAATTTTAACGCAGTATGGTCAAAAGAGTTCAGATTCCTGGGAAGTTTTGCGGATATAACCTCCTTTACTCTCGAATATTCACAATTTATCCCTTCTTTTAAAATCAATACGATCGCTTTGAGGGCAGCTTTCGGGATGTCTGAGGGAGAAGGGCGGAGGAAATTTCTAATGGGAGGGGTTTCCTCAGGTAGGGAGCAGAGCTATTCCGGCGAAAAGCTTTTTGGAATTCTAAGGGGTTATCCGTCAGGTTTTTTCAATGGAGATTCCGGGCTTTCTTTGAATCTTGAATATAGGTTTCTCCTGAAAAAGATTGAGAGACCTTTCCTGATCTTTAAAAGTGTTGAGAGTTTTTATGGAACTATTTTTACCGATATGGGAAGCGTTTGGAATGTGGGTGAAAAACCAGAGGCAGCATTATCAACCGGAGCTGAGTTGAATCTGATCCTTTTTCTGGGGGCCTCTAAATATATCTTAAGCAGCGGATTTGGATACGGGATACATCCGAAGAGATCTCCAGCTTTCTACTTCCGTCTTGGAACATCTTTCTGATATCAGGTGTGATCAGCCAGGAGATATTCCCTCTTCTTGAAAATATATACTGAAGCTGCAAAGAAAATTGCAGAAAAAAGAAGAAGTGAAATCAGTGCTTCTGCAAAACCAGGTTGAGATATACTTATGTTAAGAATCCCTTTCTCCTTCGGGATACGGATCGGAGTGAGAGAATTGAGATAGAAAAAGAGAGTTATTTTCTGGGCGGTTCCCGGCAATATCTGTGCAATCGTCTCCCATCCGAAAATATATACGAGCCCGATGATCGTCGACTTTTTTAAAGAAACTCCGAACAGCAGAAAAAGAGAACTGTATGCGATGATAGCGATCAATCCTGCAAACTCAAGTTGAAGCAAGGCCAGGAGGTTCTTTTTTGTAAGAATTCCATTAAAATGTGTTGTTACATAAAGCAAAGAGGAACCTATTGCATATATGATAAATGTAACAGAGAGGTATGCTGCAAGCTTTCCGCTGAGGATTGAAAATTTTGATATGGGAGAAGTGTTAAGGTATATGAGTGTTTTGCTGTCTATTTCATCGCTTAAAACGGCCGCTCCAAAAAGAAGGGAAACCAATTGGATGTAAAACTGGAAAAAGAAAGGCATCCCGCCGTTCTTGAAAAAATCGTGACCTGCAAGGAGGTTATCGTTATAGAGTAATTTTATACCGTTGATCAAAAGGAATATCAGCAGAGGTGTTATTGAGAAAAGTATGAAAAATTTGGTTTTTTTAGCCCGAAGGAGTTTTTTCACAAAGAAATTGTAGATTGTTTTTATTTTATTTTTATTTACCATTTTTACCTTCCGATAAGATAGTCAAATACAGATTGAAGGTTGTCATCCGGAGATGTGATCTCACTTACACTTATACCAGATCCGCTTATAGTTGCCGTCAGTGTATCAAAAAACCGGTCTCTTTTATCTGTTTCAAATATCACTTTTTGTTCAGAATCCATGAACTGGATATTCCGGAGCAGGTCATCGCTTATCATTTTTTTTGCGAGGCCTCTGGTATCATCACATACAACAGATATCCGGTGAGGATGAGATCCTATCAGATCCCTTATCTCCTGAATATCTCCATGTGCAAAGATCTTCCCCTGATGTATCAGGATGACATTATTTGTCATTGCTTCGATCTCAGCAAGAATATGAGAGGAGACTATTATAGTTCTCCCTTCGGCTTCAAACTCTTTCAGCATCTTGATGATCTTTATTCTCCATAAGGGGTCAACTCCTCTAAGGGGTTCATCAAGTATCAGGAGGTCTGAATCATTTATTATACTAGAGGCAAACTTTAATCTCTGCCTCATTCCAAGGCTGTATTCTGATATCTTCCTCTCTTTACTGTCTGTCAGGCCTACTTTATCGAGTGCTTTAAGTGCTCTATCATCAGTCTCTTTCTTGTTATAGCCGAATAGTGCTGATTTGAATCTTATAAACTCCCATCCTGTCACTTCTCTGTAGTAAGCATCAAATTCCGGGCAATAACCTATCCTGTGGAAAATTTCATGATTATTAAAAACCGGCTCTCCGAAAATAGTGATCTCTCCGATGTTGGGTTTCAATTGTCCTGTAAGTATTTTAAGGAATGTTGACTTCCCGGCGCCGTTAGGGCCGAGGAGGCCCTGAATTCCACCTGATATCTCTACTGAGATCTCACTGAGGCCGAGAACATTCCCGTACCATTTAGAAAGGTTTTCCCCCTTTATAACAACTCCCATTCTACACCTCCACCTTCCTCAGCCTGTATGCGAGGATGAGGAGAAAGAGTGCCGTGAGGCCAAGGAGAATTGCTCCGGATATCCATCCGGGCGCCCTGAACTCAAGCGGTGTCCCGAATACAAAAGATCCGAATTGCTGGATATTTTTCTCAATAGATATGTACATGAAATTATCATTCCTGAAAATTCCCCAGAACATACCAGCTATCATCTGGGACAGGAAAAATGCCACAAAGAAAATTATTTTAACGAATCTTCCATTCTCACTTAAGGAAGAGAGCATCAACATCAGTGAGGCCCAGAATAACGATATGACAACAGGAAATGTGATCGATTTGACCAGCAGAGCCAGCCCGGCAGAAAAATCTCCGGTAAAAATCACTTTGAATATTACCAATAATAATCCGGGTAGCAGGGTGAACATCATAAGGTAAAAAAGTATTATAGAGAATTTGCCGGTAATATAGTCAAGTTTGCTTAGCGGCCTTGCGAGGTATAGGGAGATAGATTTATGTTTCAGATCATTGGATATCAGTTCGGACCCGGCAAAAACAGAGATCATTGCACACATGAAAACAAGAAAGCCGTTTGTATAGTATGTCCGGAACAGAAGTGCATCTGATGAGATCATCTTTACAAGTCTCGACATCATTTTCAATTCCGGTTTTGAGGAGACATAGAGTGCTATCAGAAAAACAAAAAATAGTGATGATGCCGTAGCGAATAGCAGTTTTGAAAATCTCTTTTTGTAGACACTTTTTATTCCTGTTGTGAATATAGGGAACCATTTTATTTTTGATTTACTGAGGGTACCCTCCCAGTTGTAATAACCTTCTTCTCTAATTGGCACCGTTCTCTCCTATTGCATTCATAAATGTATCCTCTAGTGTTGATCTTCTTTTCAGGAAATGTTTAATGTGTGTCCCGGACCTGAGAGCTGCGTCAAAGATTTCTTTTGTTGAGAAATCAGACGGGAGCTGCATTCTTATCATTCCTCTGTCAGCTTCTTCATATTTGAACCTTTCGAATTTCTTCAAAAAAGCTGACGAATCTCCTCCAAGTTTGATCTCAAAAATATCGACCTCTTTTGAAGCAATAACAGATATCTTCTCATTGGCGATTATTTTCCCTTTGTCCATTATTATTACATCCTCACAGGTTGCTTCAATATCAGTCAAGATGTGAGATGAGATTATTATGCTCATGGTTCCTTTTTTTGAAATATCATTTATCAGTTCTATCATCTCTTTTCTTGATCCCGGGTCCATTCCCGATGTAGGTTCGTCAAGAAAAAGGAGAACCGGATCATGAACGATCGAAGAAGCAAGTTTTAGCCTCTGCATCATTCCTGAGGAGTATGTTTCTATCATTCTGTACCTTGATTCTTCCAGCCCGACGTAATAGAGTACTTCATGAGCCCGCTTGATCGCCTCCTGTTTCGGCATTCCGCTTAATCTCCCGAGATATGATGTGAAATCTACTGCGTCCATCCCGGGGATCAGGGAGTCGCTCTCCGACATATATCCTACCTTCTCCCTCAGTTCCCTTGTATTTTCTTCAATTCCGAATCCGAGCACTTTACCGTTTCCCGACCGGGCTTTAAGAAAACCCAGTATAAGTTTCATCAGGGTTGTTTTCCCTGCTCCGTTCGGGCCTAAAAGCCCGTAAATGCCTTTTTTTGTGATCAGGCTCACATCATCTACAGCTTTTATATTACCGTAGCTGAAATTTAATCCGTTAAGTTCAATTGTTGTTTCCATTATCTACAATTACGTTTTTTTTTTGATATTGTTTCTATATTAGATTATTATAATTGATTAACCTCCGGAGGCAAATGTTATGAAAAAAAATATTTTTAAAATAATAATTCTTAATGGGAGGCCGGCAGCCGGGAAATCGGAAGTAATTGATTTCCTAAAGAAAGTTCCCATTGCTGAAAGGATGGAAAAATTTCACATTGGAGAGTTTGAAGAAATTGATGATTTCCCTATTCTGTGGGAGCAATTTGAAGATGATGAGATACTCGAAGAGATGGGGCTGCCGAGATTGATATCTGATCCGTTCTTTGAGTACAAAGGGAAGCGGTATGAGGGGCATGTCTTTAAGGAAAAATGGTATTGGAATTTTCTGATAAAGAAGATCAATTTTATATACTGGAAAAAATTAAAAGCTGATCCGGGTTATCACGATAACAGAACCGCGATCATTGAGTTCTCGCGTGGTTCAGAACATGGGGGATTTAAAACGGCTTATGATTTTCTTTCTGATGAGATCCTCGGTAAAAGTGCAACTCTCTATATTGATGTTACGTGGGAGGAGTCTCTCATGAAGAACCGCAGGAGGTATAACCCGGACAAACCCGATTCAATTCTTGAGCATGGGCTTGAAGATCTGAAACTTGAAAAATTATACAAGGGATCTGACTGGGCCGACTTCATATCGGGAGATAAAGATTTTCTTACTGTAGGTGGTCATAAAGTACCTTATGGAATATTTGAAAATATGCCGGAAAAAACTGATGATCCCGCCAAGATAGGGCCACACTTAGAAGATGTTCTGAATAAAGTGTGGGAAAATTATTCTGAGAGGTAAGAATGCATTCAAAAGAATACAGGACAAGACGATTTATAAACTGGTTCCCCATGGGGATGACCTATGCACTCCTCTATATGGGAAGATACAACCTGACGGTATCCAAAAATGCTCTCGGTGACCTGATGACCAAAAAGGATTTTGGTTTGATATTCGGGATCGGAGCTGTTGTATATGCAGTCTCCTTCCTGGTTAACGGCCCTCTTGTGGACAGAATAGGGGGAAAAAAGGGGATTCTTATTGCTGCGCTGGGAGCAGGCTCAATGAACCTTTTAATGGGGCTCTATCTCAAGAACATCCTCTCTTCGGGAAATCCGGGAGGTGCGAATCTTGTCCTTGTGTTCTCACTCCTTTATGGAGCAAACATGTATTTCCAGAGTTACGGGGCTGTATCCATTGTGAAGGTCAATGCTCACTGGTTCCATATAAATGAGAGGGGTACATTTTCAGGAATATTTGGAATAATGATCTCTTCCGGTATTTTTCTTGCGTTTGATGTGACAGGAAGGATCCTTGAATCCTCACTTGTTAAAGGCAAAGGGTTCGCCGGTGGTGATGCTCTCTGGTGGGCATTTCTCTCTCCTGCCGTCCTGCTCTTTATTTTCTTTGCAATTGAAATATTCCTGCTGCGTGATACTCCGGGAAAAGCCGGGTTTAAAGATTTTGAGACCGGTGATGCTTCGAGCGGGGAAGACCTTGAAGAAAAAGTTCCTCCCCTTCAATTAATGAAGAAGATCCTTACCCATCCTGTGATCCTGACCGTTGCCGCTATCGAATTCTGTACCGGAATTTTAAGGAATGGAGTAATGCACTGGTATCCCATATATGCAAAGGAACAATTGGCTCTGGGCATGACGGGGGGATGGGAATTCACCCTGAAGAATTGGGGTCTCATACTGATGTTCGCAGGTATCCTCGGGGGAAATATTGCAGGAATAGTGAGTGATAAATTGTTCCAATCGAGGCGGGCGCCATCTGCTGCTTTCCTTTACGGCATTCTTATTGTGAGCACATTAATAATGATTCCGGCTCTCGGAAGTGGTTGGACCCTTGCTGTTCTGATATTTATAATGTCCCTCTCGGTTATCGGGACTCACGGCCTTTTATCAGGAACTGCCACCATGGATTTCGGTGGAAGAAAGGGTGCTGCTACTGCAGTCGGAATGATAGATGGATTCGTTTATCTTGGAACGGCCGTCCAGTCATTTTCTCTGGGATTTCTTACATCCAAGAGCTGGTCTTACTGGCCCGTATTCCTGTTCCCGTTCGGAATAATAGGATTTTTACTATTACTTAAAATATGGAATGCCAAACCGGGTAAAAAATAATTTTATTTTAACTTTTTTGTGAATCCGGTATTTTGGATTTTTTTCTGAAAAAAAATATTTTTTTTTATTTTCTTAATAATAAATTAACATTTTATTTTTAAAATTATGCTATAATTTTTTTACCAAACAATTAAATCAACAAGGAGGATTTGATGAGAAAAAGCCTTTTCTTCAAAGCATTACTCCTGTTAATATTACCTGCAGTTATTGTAGCGCAAAGTGCTACAACAGGTGCTATTGCCGGAGTTGTCGTTAATAACGACGGAACACCTCTTCCAGGGGTTGCTATTACTGCTGTCCATATGCCAACAGGGACAACATTTATGGTGATCTCCAGAACCGGTGGGTTGTATCTGATACCGGCAGTTAAGGCCGGTGGCCCCTATACAGTTACTGCTGTTATGACAGGATTTCGGACAGAAAAGAAAACCGGTATAACAGTAAAACTGGGGGAGAAAGCACAGGTTGCTTTTGGCCTTCAGCTGGCAACCGTAGATGTCGGTGAAATAATTGTCACCGGAGTTGCAGACATTATTAACAAATCAAGAACCGGTGCAACTCAGAACGTTGGTCAGAATGTAATTGAAGACCTTCCGACCATCTCTCGTACATTGAGTGACTTCACCCGTCTTGCTCCACAATTTGCAAGTGGTGAGGATGCAGGTTCATTTGTTGCAGCCGGAAGGAACTCAAAGTACAACAATGTCCAGGTGGATGGTGCTCAGAACAATGACCTTTTTGGTCTCGATCTGAGTGGTACACCCGGTGGGCAGGCGGAGTCCACACCTATCTCAATTGATGTTGTTCAGGAATTCCAGATAGTTCTGGCTCCCTTTGATGTCAGATATGGAGGATTCACAGGTGGTGGTATCAATGTTATCACCAAGAGTGGTACCAATGAATTCCACGGATCAGTTTATTATGAAGGTAGAAACGAGAGCCTGGTCGGGAACGGCCCGTCAGATTATGAGTTTGATAAATTTTCTGATGCAACCTATGGTGTATCTCTCGGCGGACCGATCATAAAGAACAAATTGTTCTTTTTCTTCAATGCAGAACAAACTCTTGCAAAAACACCTGAGGATATTTACATCGATGGTTCAGGCGCTGATTATGATTTCGGACACAAAGCCGAAGCTGACAGGGTCATCTCTATCCTTAAGGGATATGGTTATGATCCGGGTGGATATGGCCAGGTTTCTAATGAGACCAAAAGTCAGAAGATATTCTTCAGATTAGACTGGAACATCAATGACAAGCACAGGTTAACACTGCGGAACAACTATGTTAAATCAAGTCATGAACGTCTTGACAGATCAGACTTAGACGAATTATGGCTTGGTAATGCAGGAAGGATTTATAAGAATAATAACAACTCGACAGTACTTCAGCTGAACAGTACTTTTTCTGAGAAACTGTTTAATGAGTTCATACTTAATGTCACCTCAATTCACGATGACCCGACATATATGGGTGAAGCTTTCCCGAATCTTACAATAAATACCGATTCAGGTGTCACTTTCAAAGCTGGTTCAGAAGAATACAGGATGAGGAATGATCTCAAGCAGGATCTGATTGAGATTACAGACAACCTCACTATGTATTCTGGAAAACACACATATATTTTCGGTACTCATAATGAATTCTTCAGTTTTTATAATGTATTCATTCAGAGAGAATTCGGTAAATATTCATTTGACTCTATTGATGATCTGGAAAATGGGATACCATCATATTTTGACAGGTATTATTCGATCACAAATGATCCTAACCAACCTGCAGAGTTCGGTGTAGCACAGCTTGGTTTCTATGCTGGTGACGAGTGGGCAATTAATGATAAACTTACTCTCACATACGGTTTGAGAGCAGATGTGCCATTGATGAGCGCAACACCTCCGGAAAATACTGCTGTTGAAGCATCTTTTGGTTATGCTACTAACCAGAATGCTGGTGGTAACTGGTTAATTTCACCCAGATTAGGATTTAATTTTGACGCGAAAGGGGATGGTTCTATCCAGATTCGTGGTGGAATAGGAATCTTTTCAGGTAGAGCACCTTATGTATGGATCTCAAACCAATTCTCAAATACAGCAACTGAGATCGCAAGGTATAAAGTTTATGGTGATCCGGGATTTTTTATTACAGATCCATACGGACAGCCTGATAATCCATCAGCTGTTATTTCCGGAGACATAAATCTGATCGAAAAGAACTTCAAGTTCCCTCAGGTTCTCAGAATGAACTTTGCAGTTGATAAAAAACTGCCTCTGGGCTTTACCGGGACTTTCGAAGCACTTTATTCAAAGAATATCAATGAAGTTAAGTTCCAGAATATCAATGTTGCACCGACAGGAGCAACTCTTCCTGACGGGAGGCCTTTATTTGGTACTCCTTCAACTTCCAAATATGGATACAGTAGTACAGATAGGGTTGATTCAGGTTTTGGAAATGTGATACTCCTCTCAAATACAAATGAGGGATATGAATATTCATTGACATTTCAGCTCCAGAAGCTCTGGGCTGGTAATATGATCAATGCTGCCTATACTTATGGCGAAGCGAAATCTCTTTTTGGTGGAACTTCATCAAGGGCGATCTCAAACTGGAAGTATAATGTGACTGGAGGAGATCCGAATAATCCAAAATTAAGCTGGTCACCTCATGATACACGTCACAGATTCATGTTCGCTCTGACAAAGCAGTTCAATTTCATTAAAAAAGCTGCTACTTCTCTCTCACTCTTCTATAACGGAAGATCGGGACGCCCCTATTCAACTCGTTATTATAACGATGCAAATGGAGATGGTGTTTACAACGATTCGATATATGTTCCTGCAACTTCTTCTGATGTCATTCTTCTCAAAGGAACTTGGGCAGATCTTGATAAATATATTTCAGATGACCCTGCACTTGATGAGAATAGAGGAAAAATTCTTCCAAGAAATGCAAGTCGTGATAAATGGTCACATTTTGTTGATCTCAAGATCATTCAGAATATCCCATTACCGTTGAAAGGTAAGAAGCTTCAGTTCTCATTCACAGTTGAAAATTTCCTCAACATGCTGAACAAAGACTGGGGTGTTTACAAATATATCTCATATGATGATACTCCTCTGGTTTGGAGAGGTGTTGATTCTACTACCGGATTGCCTATGATGGAATTCCAGGGAAGAGTGAATGATGATGAAAGATTTACAATAAATCAGATTCTCTCCAGATGGAAAGGTATGTTTGGTATTCGTTTCACATTCTAGTTTAATAATAAATTAGGATATAAATCGGCCTCCCGGGAAACCGGGGGGCTTTTTTATAAGAGTTTAGTTTTTTGAAAAGGATTTAAGAGTTTCAGCTAACCTGTAGGTGCCTTTGCCGTCTACAAGTTCTTTTCCCGAGTTACCTATATCTTCTCTTTTCTCAAATGAAAAAAACTTCAATAGTTCCAATATCTCAGAATAATCTTCCTTTTTCCATCTTCTGAAAATAAGCCCTGCACCCCTCTCTTCAAAAAAAGAGGCAAAGGTTTCACCTGCCTCTTTCTGAGGGATATAGATTGCGGGAGTACCTGTGGCAGCAGCTCTTGCAGCAGACAATTCCGGATCGATAATAGCCAGGTCTGCTTCGAAGAACGACCTTGCATAACTTTCAGGTGTGCCTGAGATCTTCAGGGACGGGTAGAGTCTTTTGAGTGTTTTCCTGTTAAATCTTTTAAAATTCTTCCCGGGGATGATCTTGACATTGTACCCGGTATTGATCAGTGTCTCTGCAAGCTTTCTCAACTCTTTGTAAGGGAAATCATCTCCGGCAGCGACCAGGATGTTTTTCAGCTTTTTATTATATTTTCTATCAACATCATGGAAATGTATATATTTGCTGTTCATGATGGAATATTCCGGACCGGAGAGTATGTTTTTCTCTGTTCCCTCTGATTCATAATCGAAAGGAGATGGATCAATGATCAGATCTGTATCTATATGATTTTCCCCCATATAAGAGAATTTGGCAACAGGGATCTTTTTCTTTTTGGCTTTTGAGATTATCTTTTTATCTTTTCCTGATAATTTGTCTTTAAAAATTATTATCAGGGATATGTTGTTCTTAAATATTTTACGGACATCACCATTTTCGATATAATTAAATCCTTTCCCTTTAAAGAGAGTGGGAACTTTCCCACTCCCTTCTGTATTAAAAAGTATCTCTGTTTTTTTAAAGGTCAGCGATGCTAACAGGAGTGCTTTTTGTAAGTTGAATATCCCGATGTCCGGGGATGTGTCAACTGTAATTAAAAGCATTTACCCCAGAACTTCTCTGATGCTTACCATAGCCTGGTCAATTTCTTCTTTAGTTATTACCAGCGGGGGGGCGAATCTTATTATCCAGTCGTGTGTCTCTTTGCAGAGGAGCCCTTTCTCTTTGAGCTTAGTTGTATATGTTCTTGCTTTACCTGCGGATTGTTTCAAAACAATACCTATCAGGAGTCCTTTGCCTCTGACGATATCGATCTTGTCAGAGTTCATTCCCTCAAGCTGTTCTCGGAAATATTTACCCAGTTCAAATGATTTTGCAGCTAGATTTTCTTCAAGAAGAACTTCAATAGATGCAATAGCTACAGCACATCCCAGAGGATTGCCTCCGAATGTTGATCCATGGCTTCCGGGTTTGAAAACTCCGAGGATATCATTGTTTGCAGCAACAGCACTTACAGGGAATACGCCTCCGCCGAGGGCTTTACCCATGATGATAATATCTGGTGTGATGTTGTCATACTGGAACGCGAACATTTTACCTGTTCTGGCAAAACCTGTCTGTATCTCATCTACTGCTAATAATAAATTATTTTCCCTGGCTATATCACTGAGCCCTTTCAGATATCCATCTCCCGGCACTACAACGCCGGCTTCACCCTGGATCGGTTCAACGAGAATTCCGGCAGTATTTTCATTGATTGCATTCTTGACAGCTTCGAGATCATTGTAAGGAACTATTTTGAATCCCGGTGTGAAAGGTCCATAGTTATCTTTTGCAACCGGATCAGTTGAAAATGAAACTATTGTAGTAGTTCTTCCATGAAAATTTTCTTCGAAAACTATAATCTCAGCTTTGTCCTTTTCAATGCCTTTCTCAAGGTATCCCCATTTCCTCATTGTTTTTATTGCTGTTTCAACGGCTTCAGCCCCTGTGTTCATTGGCAGGACCATATCTTTTTCGGTCAATTCAGCAAGTTTTTTTGCAAAGAGGGGCCATTTGTCATTGAAGAATGCCCTTGATGTGAGGGTAAGTTCATCTGCCTGGTTTTTTAATGCCTTTATGATTGCAGGATGTCGGTGTCCCTGGTTTACAGCAGAATAGGCAGACAACATATCCATATACTTTTTGCCCTCAGGATCTTCCACCCAGATGCCTTCTGCTTTTGAAATTACAACTTCCAGTGGATGGTAATTGTGAGCTCCGTATTTGTGCTCCATTTCCATCAATTGTTCAGAATTTAAATTAGTCATATATCACCTCAATATTAGTTACTATCTGAGCACATTTTATCAGTTTAAATTTCTACGTCAACCCGTTCAGGCTCTGATTATAGGAAATTTTCACAAGGGATTATATTGTTAAAGTTTATCAATATAAATGTGTTGTAAGCTTCTCCGGCAGCTGGTTCATATTGACAGGAGCAGAGAAATGTGAGAGAATTACACTTAAATTTGTGGAGGAGAAAATGGGAACTCAACCAAAAGTAGTTGTTTTTTCTACGCCTACCTGTTCATGGTGCAGGACTCTTAAACAATATTTAAAAAAGCATGATGTCAGGTTCAAAGATATCGATGTGTCAAGGGATCAGGCTGCTGCAAAAGATATGCTCAGAAGGACAGGGCAGCAGGGAGTTCCTGTTACTCTGATCAATAACAGAGCAATAGTTGGTTTTAATAAAAATGAAATAAATAGACTTTTAAATATTAAAGGAGGATAAGATGAAAGTTCAACCATTAGATGACAGAGTATTGGTATTACCATTGGATAATGAAGAGAAAGTAGGATCAATAATCATTCCTGATACAGCAAAGGAAAAACCGGTTGTTGGTGAAGTCAAAGCTGTTGGGACAGATGAAGAGCTGAAGGAAATGATCAAAGTTGGAGATAAGGTTGTTTATGGAAAGTATGCCGGTGAAGAGTTGAAAGTTGATGGTGAAAAACACCTTCTCATTTCAAGATCTGATCTGCTTGCAATAGTTGAATAAACCTTACTATAAAATGTCAGGGCGGCTGTACGGCTGCCCTCATTTTATTTTTATTCTTTTTTAACCTTTAACGATCTTTGTCTGATAGCTTCAAAAAGTATCACTGCAGTAGCAGCAGAGACGTTAAGAGATTCTATTTTTTTTGAATGGGGGATAGTAATGAACTGGTCTGTGTGTTTTTTTACTATAGTGGATATCCCTTTCCCTTCACTCCCTATTACAAGAGCTGTAGGAGCATCAAAAGCATATTCATGGTAGGGGATACCCGCTTTGACATTGGTAGAAATAACCCAATAGCCCCTCTCTTTCAGGATTTTCATCTCTCTCGATATATTTTTTGATGGGACTATTTTTGAGTTCATCAGGGCGCCGGCGGATGTTTTTAAAACAGTTTCATTCAACGGGGCGGAATTTCTCCTGGCTAGTATGATCCCGTCTACTCCTGCTGCAACGCCTGTCCGGATTATTGCTCCGAGGTTCCCCGGATCGGTGACGGAATCGAGTATGAGTATCAGGCTCTCTTTACTGTCACTAACGATCTCATCAAGAGAGTAAAAACGGACCGGAGATATTTCGGCAAAAACCCCCTGATTATCATTACCGGCTTTCCTGTTCAAAGCAGATTGTGGAATGAGCATGAACGGGACCCCTCTTTCCCGGCAGAGATCCAGGATTATTTTTATTCTGGTGTCCCGCCTCCTCTCATTTATAAAAACTTTATTCACAGGTGCATCTGAACTTAAAGCTTCCTGGAGAGAATTTATTGAAGTGATCTTCATTAATGAAATTATACGCTATATAGATCTAAAATAATATGGAGTAAGGACTTCTTATTCAATTACTTCACTTTAAAATGAATAGTGTGTTATAAAGTAGCAATGAAAGGTCTCATAAAACTGTTAACTTACATTAAAGATGTTCTGATCTCCATGTTGATCTATATTGTCGGAATTGTAAATTTTATCATAGGAACTATCCTTATTTTCCTGGTAGGAATTTTTACAACCGGAAAATTGTTTGAGTTCATGATAAACACTTTTTCAATGTTTATAATATTCCTGGGTGGTGTATGGATGAAAGTGGAAGGGCGTGAAAATATGGTCCCCGGTAAAAAATATATAGTAATGATGAATCATGTAAATATTTTTGACGGATTCGTCCTTAAAAGAACTTTTGTAAAAAAAGTACGCGGGATTGAAGAAGAGAAGCATATGAATTGGCCTATCTATGGTCATCTCATGACAAGGATAGGGATGATTCCCATTAACAGGAAAAATGCAAGAAAGGCTATGGAATCTCTGAAGAGTGCGGCTGAAAAATTAAATCAGCAGAAAGAGTTGTCGGTAGGGATAATGCCGGAGGGGACAAGGACCAGGAATGGAAAGCTGAGCAAGTTCAAGAGG
>Ga0209013_10003495_pt1 | contig 13961 bp, 16 predicted proteins | sample Cruoilmetagenom2_FD_187291 | JGI IMG/M metagenome (GOLD analysis project Ga0209013, IMG submission 187291) | Oil polluted marine microbial communities from Coal Oil Point, Santa Barbara, California, USA - Sample 2 (SPAdes) (version 2) | ecosystem: Environmental > Aquatic > Marine > Oil seeps ... | reverse complement strand
CGCCGTACGATACTGCCGATGCGCGATTTAATCTATCGTGTACTGAACTCCGAGAGGTTCGACCTGCAATTGCAGGAACGCGCGTACTATGCGGATATTTCCGATCATCTCTTCAAGCTGACGGAAATTGTAGAATCCAATCGTGAGCTGACCGCTGATATTCGTGACAGCTACATGGCAATGAACTCAAACCGCATGAACCGCATCATGATGATCTTGACGATCGTCTCATCCATCTTCATTCCTTTGACATTCATTGTCGGGGTTTATGGGATGAACTTCGAGTATATGCCTGAACTCCAGATGAAAAACGGCTACTTTGTTGTCCTTGGGGGAATGGCCATTATCGGTCTGTCCATGTTTGCCTGGTTCAAATATAAGGGTTGGCTCAATTTGTTTAAACAGTGATGACAAAGACCACTTTCTGCTTTCGCAGTCGGTGGTCTTTCGTGTTAATCCATTGCCTTGGCCATTGCCGACAGTTTCATTATGGTTTTCCAGTTGCGCGATGTTGATGGGACGCCTATTTTTGATAGACGGACAGTCAGCTTAGAATCACGTATGCTCTGACGCAAGTACAGGTAAACTTCCTTGCCCTTGATTTGACATTGATCCACTCCACTTTGAAAGTTATGTATATCCTCGACTCTTTCTTGTGAAGGCAGTTCAGCCAGTAACGATAGATGGATGCTTTCACTTTCAGCTAAGCTATTGAAATTGTAAGGACTCAGTTCCATGATCTGTTCAAGTTCCGTGGAAGTCCTCAGGATAACAGCAACTGGAAAGCCGAACTTATCTTTGATTCCTAGTTCAAGCATTTGATGCAGCTTACCTGATTTCTCTTCAGATTCAAACAAGACATTCCCGCTTTGAATATAGGTCTGCACGTTTTGCAACCCATTGATTCCAATAACAATTTCAAGTCCGTCATTTTTATTTTATTGTGTCCACCTACATTGATTCCTCTTAAAAAAGCGATATAGATAGTCATTTTTCACCTCACTTATCTTCCTGCACAAATACTTCTGTTATACGTGGTTAAACTAACTTCGATACTTCATTTAACGTAAGGATGTGAATATTGATGGATTTTTTTCAGGGTCAAGAAACACTTACTGCCATTCAGTGGATTTTAAGGGCAATCACTGGGTTTCTCTTCCTCATTCTCGTATCCAAAGTGATGGGGCATCGATCGTTTTCACAATTAAGATTGCTTGATTTCATCATGGCAATATCCATCGGGAACATCATCGCCCATCCTTTATCGGACGAAGGTTTGGGATTGAAAGGTTCCTTAATATCAATGGCTACCTTGGTCATTCTGTATCTACTTGGGCTGTTTATATCCTTGAAATCCGTCAAGCTAAGAAATTTTCTGGATCCGAAGCCTACACCCATTATAAAAAATGGTGAAATTCTTTATAAAAACTTATCAAAAGCAAGAATTACGATCGATATCCTATTGTCAGAAATGCGAAAGGGACAGATTGAGGACGTCCAAAAGGTTGCCTTGGCATTATGGGAACCCGACGGAACGATTTCGTTTTTTAAAGACACCAAATATCAATCCCTTAGTCCCGAAGATATGAAAATACCGATAAAAGCCTTTGACTTGCCAAAGACCATCATTAAAGAAGGACAGTTTGATTTGGAAGAGCTTCGTCAAACCGGGAAAGATGAAAAGTGGGTGCTCAAACAAATCAAGTCGACATGGGATCTGGAGATTAATGAGATATTGCTGGCCACGATGAACAGCGAGGATAAGATCAAGGTGTTCATGTACAAATAATTATTCTCCTTGTGTCAGGAAAGGTTCATACATGGTGATGGCATGATTTTCTGTAATGAACTCATCATCAATAATCTCTTGATTCATATTATAGACTTCTCGGTAAATCGTATTGTGCCGAACGTAGCCTCCCCATTGTTCCAAAGTAAACCAATGGTCCTTTTCATACACTTTATACGTTTTCGTGGCACATCTATCAGATCTCCATTCCCCGACCAAGGATTGATCAGTCAGGTAGACCACTAATTGATAAGGTTCACTGGTGTCATTTTTAATCTGCAGATCCAAATAGTTATAGGCACAGGTGGCACCGCTTCCAAACGGCTGGCTTCGCTTTGAGTCCGGAAAGACATCGTAGCTATGCCGGTATCTTTCAGTCACAGTGAGCGGTGTATGCAAGGTCATCCAGTAAATCAGGTTCGATAATTGGCAAAGCCCTCCACCCACACCCGATCGAACTTTTCCATAATGCAAAATCATCCCATCGACGTATCCCTTTCTTCTGGTCGTTCTCCCAATGAGCCTCCAGTATGAAAAGGTTTCTCCAGGACGAATCACGATACCGTTCAATCTCTTTGCAGCTAGTTTCAGATTCGTCACCTTGTTGTATTGCATCTGCATATCCACATCTTTCAAGCGGCGCAGCAAGGGAGTTTTATGTTTGAAAACGACGGTTTCCAACTTCTCTTCAGATTTGATTCTGGCATATCTTTTTTCATCAAAAGCCCAGTCGGCATAGCGCTTTATGCGATAAAATTTCTTTCCTAAAAAAATGCGAGTTTTACTTCTTTTGATAGGCTGTAAGGAATTCAAGACTTTCTGCATGGTTTCAGCTCCCAAATTTATTCCTTTTAATCAAGTTCGAGATTACTTGGGAAACTCCTTCTGTCACCAATGGGTTTCTTGATTCGATTAGTAACTCTTCAACTTCGTGACCAACTTGAATTTACCTGAATGAAAGATTACTGAAACCATCCATCTTCTCAAACGTATATATAGAATATTCTGTATTTTAATTGTTTGGGGTATGACAAAACATTGGAACTTTTGAGAGAGGAGGTGATTACATGATCTGGTTGTTCTTTTTGATACCTTGCGCTTTATTGGTGATATTAGCATTATGCTATGACTTCTTCAAAAGAAAAAGTTTTAAAGAAGTGGTGAATAATAATGAAGTAAATCAGAATGTAGAACGAGCGAAGAGGGACGTCCAAACTTGGGATAATGGAAATTACAATGGATTCTGATCATGAATAAAAAAGTACATTTGCGCCTTTTTACTACGCAAATGTACTTTTTAAATGGTTTTAGATCATCCAAGGATATTGTAACCGGAGTCCACGTAGACGATTTCTCCTGTCACGCCACGAGATAGGTTGCTCAGTAAAGCAAGTGTCATGTCGCCCACTTCGTCTTGTGTGACATTACGTTTTAGTGGTGCAGTTTCCTCGATTTGATGAAGGATTTTATTGAATGATGGAATGCCTTTTGCAGCAAGTGTACGGATTGCTCCTGCTGAAATTGCGTTCACGCGGATATTGTCTTTCCCTAGATCCAATGCCAAGTATTTCACGGACATTTCAAGGGAAGCTTTTGCGATCCCCATCACGTTATAACCTTCCACTACACGTTCAGCCCCAAGGTAGGTCATCGAAATAATCGATCCTCCTTCAGTCATCAAATGCTTGCTTTCTCTTGCAACAGCAATAAGGGAATAAGCACTTGTGTCCTGTGCGAATGCATAACCGTCTCTTGAGGTATCGACGAAATCGCCTTTAAGGTCTTCAGCATGTGCAAATGCCACGGAATGGACAACGCCGTGGATACTGTCCACTGTTTCCCCAATTTTAGCGAACGCCGCTTTAATGCTTTCGTCACTATTGACATCACATTCCACGACCAGTTTCGCTTCAAAGTCATTGTCGCTCAGAAGTTTCGTGATTTTTGACAGTGAGCGTTCTTTGCGGTAAGTGAAAATCAGGTTTGCCCCTGCTTTATATAGAGACTTTGCCACTCCCCAAGCCAGGCTTCGTTCATTGGCAACTCCCATGATTACATAATTCTTGTCTTTGATTTTAAGTAAATCTTCCATTTTGTCCTCCTGTTAGAGCGATGATTGTTTTATATATGGTTATAGTACCTACTACTAATTAGATTATATCACAACTATTTCTTGTTGTATCGACCTTATTGGTTCTTAATCTATCGCAATAATTAAGTGGCAAATTAAGGATATTTATGGTATATATAACAGATATCTAATTAAAGGAGCGTGTTTATGACTCGAACACTTGACCAATTGCAGACAGATATTATCTCGACGAGCAAAAAAGGATATCCAATTTTATTATCTGGTACCATCGTTTTTTTACTGTTTAGCTTAATGCCTCTGTTTGTTCCAATGAAAATCGTCCATCTCGCCTGGATTGTTGGATTGAGTGTCATCTTCCCATTGGGGCTGCTCATCAGTAAGTTGGTGAACGTGAACATGATGGCAACTGACAATCCCATCGGTACATTGGGCGGAATCGTTGCAGCTCCTCAAGCCTTTTACATACCTGTTTTTGTTCTTGTTTACATGAATATCCCGGAATACCTTCCTTTTACCATCGGATTATTGGCAGGGTCTCATTTTCTTCCTTATATGTGGATCTACAAAAGCAAGGCGTACTTGTTCGTGACATTGGGTATTTGTTTTTCAGCCCTCATCTTGGGTGGATTCTTCACAGATCAAGCCTTCACGCTTGTACCTTTGGCCATGTCCATCGTGTATGCCATCGGTGTTGTTTTCATTCTTAGAGAACTTAAAGCCAATCCGCTTTAAATGAATCGCCTTGACCAGGCGATTTTTTTTTATGGAATCAGTTGAATTGCATACTGTCCATTTTTGCCATAGGGATTGAGGTTTCAATATAGCTTCTGACCAACTTCCAGTCATTGTTATCATCCATTTTGAAAGTTTGCATGAACAGATTGGATGTTTCCATTCTTTTGTCATTCAAAATGATGGCGGCAGATATGATCATCATGGTTTCGCCGTCTCTCAAAGGCATTTCCGCTATTTCAGTTATTTCCCAGCTGGCACCGTTTTCTTTGACGAAATTGAATCCTTGTTCCCATCCTTTAAGCGATTCTTCATATCCAAAATCCATGATACGTCCGTCCGTTACTTCCCTTGCTTTGTAGTCCTTCGATATTAGATCCTTCAACTCCATCAATGATGAACTTTTCCAAACGCCAACATATCCGTCAAAGAATTGTCTGAATGTAGCCTCCATAAAATAAACCTCTCCCTAAATGTAGTCATTACTTACCTACTTCTAGATAGGTAGCTAAAGTCCTTTATTTATCAGAAAAAACGCTTGGAATCATCCAAGCGCTAATTTGATGCTATTTTATGATTGTTCATGTATTTCAGTAGGTCGTCAAATGTCTGTGGCCTGCTGAAATAATACCCTTGGCCGATATCACATTGATATTCTTTTAACAATTCTGCCTGTTCCAGTGTTTCAATGCCTTCTGCAACCACCTTCATTTTCAACGAATGGGCTACACTGATAATTGATTTGACAATGGTTCTTTTCGATTCATCCTGTTCCATCTCGTTTATAAACGATTGATCGATTTTCAAATAGTGCACCGGCAATCTCGTAAGATAACTCAAGGAAGAGTAGCCTGTCCCGAAATCGTCCAGCGATATGCGGATTCCGAACCTTCCCAATTGCTCCAGTACCCCCACTGTCTTTTCAATGTCATAGAGCGCCACACTTTCAGTGATTTCCAGATTCAAATTTTTCGCAGGGAAAACATTTGCTTTCAGGAAACCCTGGATTTTATCAACGAAGGAATCTTGTAAAAGCTGTTTTGCCGATATATTGACATTCAACATGATCGATTCATCCAGTTTTTTTATATCGCTGATCGCTTTTTCCAGTACCCAGTCGCCGATTTTATTGATCTGGCCATTTTTTTCTGCCAGCGGAATGAAATCAAGTGGTGAAATATTTCCGTACTCCGGATGCGTCCAACGAATTAAGGCTTCGATGCCTTCCACTTGATTGGTCACTAAGTCGACCTTGGGTTGATACACCAAATAAAACTGGTCCCATTCGGTCGCATTCTGAAGGTCACTCGACAATTTATTGATTCTTGTGGTTTCGCTGCTTAATGAACCATCATAAAAACTGTAGTTTTGTTTTCTGTATTCATCCCGTTTTGAGTGATACATGGCAATGTCAGCAAAGCGCAGTAATGAGTCGATTTCATCTCCATGTTCAGGAAACAGGCTTATCCCAATCGTCGGGACCGTTTTGATTTCACTTGTCAGAGCTTCGGGAATTTCTTTTATGATTCGTTTTGCAATTTCCTCGATGAATTCCAGTTCCTCATACTCAAGCAGGACGACAAACTCATCGCCGCCGTAGCGCGCCACTAATCCATTGTCCGCAAAAATCATTTTCATTCTTTCTGCGGCTTGCTTGATCAGCAAATCTCCGGCATGGTGGCCGTAGGTATCATTCACAACTTTGAATTGGTCCAAATCGATAAACAGCATTGCAAATTTCTGATTTTTCATTTTTGCTTCTTTCAACTTATGGTTGACTGTTTTATAGAATAGGTTCCGGTTCGGAATACCCGTCAATGTGTCATAGTAAGCAAGGTGGTTCACCATTTCCTGTGCCTGCTTCTTCTCCGTGATATCAAGGAGCATTCCCATTAACGCAGGTTTGCCTTCATAGGTGATAAAGGATGAACGTAATTCTACATTTACGTTTGTTTTATCTTTCTTGATTATGACAATTTCTTGGCTGCCGTTGTCTCTTCCACTTAAGAAATTCGATATCCTGGCCATGACAAGTGCTCTGCTTTCATCGTCCAGCAATTGGTTAAAAAACTGGTCCGGGGTCATTTCCAGCAATTCTTGTTCACTGTATCCCGTCAGTTCTACCATCTGCTTATTGACATATTGGAATTTGTTATCCTGGGAAATATAAACTCCTAGAATACTGTTTTCCACCAATAGCTTGTATTTGGATGCTGATTCTTCCAACTCGATTTCCGCGAATTTCTTTGTGGAAATATCACGGGTAAGCCCATTGAAACAGACTACTTCCTGCTGGGAGTTGAAAACCGGTTTGCCTTTTGCCCTGACCCAGCCTTTGGAGCCGTCAGCCCTAATGATTTTGTATTCGATATTGAACGGTTTCTTGTTTAAAAAAGCGTTCATGAGAAGCTCTTCAACCTCTTTGTTTTCAGGGTGGATCCACTGACTCCAGAAGTTTTTCGTGAAATCCTGATAATTGCAGCGGTATATTCTCTCCAGTCCTTCAGTGAAGATCATCTCTCTTGTTTTCATATCATAAGACCAGAAAACGATATTGATGTCTTCCCCAAGGAAGTCAATGCTGTCTTGGTCGGTTATTTCCAGGAAGGAAATCAAACTTTTTATTTCCCCCGGTCCCTGTTTGGAATTCATCTAAAACCCCTCCCTTTTTTTGAAAATAGATAAACTCTATAATCATGTAAAACTCCCTGAATAATGAATCCTTGAATATAAAAGGGAGAAGTTAATTTGTGTTCCTAATTTTAGACTATTATAGATGATATATGGGTCTTTAGTCACGAAAAAGCGGCACCCCTTGTTGGAAGTGCCGCATCAAGTATCAATTATTAAATGATTTTCCGTCCTTGTTGACCTAATGCAAAGTGAATTCCGTGCTGGAGGGTCTGGAAGCAATCAAACTTGGCAAAGTCCAGTCCCAGCTGGGCAATGACCATGCTTAATTGCGGGGTAATTCCTACAAGAATCGTATCCGTTCCGATAAGAGAGGTCGTGGCACCAATTTTCTCGATAAGACTAGCTGTATACTGGCTGATTTCCTTATCAAGTCCAGTCAGGTCAAGAATCAGATAGCTCGCTTGGTAGGACGGCAATTTATTCAAGGTGTTGACAACCAGCTCATCCGCGCGGTCCTCGTCGTATTTCCCAAGTAAAGGTACAACAACAATCCCGTCATGAACGGGAATGATTGGTGAAGATAACTCCTTTACGAGATCCTTCAAATCCCTGGTTTTATCCTCGACCAATGCTTCCAAATGTTGAATTTGCTCGGTTTCTTTTTTTCTGGACAATTCATGGATATTGTTTGAAACCGTTATGTCAGACGGGAAGTATTCAATTCTGCTGGAATCATTTCCTTCTATCTGGTAATGCACGACCTTGTACCACATATCGACTCCGAACAGTCCGGAAAATATGCCAGCATAATGGGCTGGAAGAAAATTGGTTCCTGTCGTTTTTCCTTGTGCTACGTTCACTTTATGTTCCCAGCTATCCTTCAGATCAGCTGTGAGGGTCATTTCCTCCATATTCAGCTCATGGATGGCAGTCCGCCCCCATCCTGCCGAAGCATATGTATTCGTGATCAGTTCTGCCGCTTCGGAGATCGTGACGCCTTTCATCTGCTGAAAGTATTCCCCCACGACCAACCCCTGTCTGAATCCAGTTGTCTCAAAGACAAGGTTTGATGCTTCCTCACCTGATATTTCTTCTATGCTATCGAAGAATGATTTCATGGCACTGGAAATCCAAAAGAGAACTGAATCTTGTTCTTCAAATATAAAGCGTCCTTTTTCAAGTTCCCAACTGAACTCAAGTCCAGATATATTTATGTGCGAATTTTTAGTCACCAATTAAATCCCCTTTTCGTTTTTGCTATGTCATATCGTGCATTTGCGCGATAAAGCCTGTATTTTGAGTGATTCATATATCATCCAATTATAACATATCAGTCCCACCCAGCATGTGTTCTGGCTACCTAGCCTAGGTACCAGACATACAAAAAGCCCGCCCTCAAACAGGAGCGAGCCAATGGCGTTTCAGAATTCAATCGTCTCGGGCGGTTTACCTGATTTATTCATCAATCGTATGGTCGAAGGCTTGACGACAAGGACAACCATTTCTGGATCATCCGGTCCCTTGAACCAGTTTTTCATGTGGTCATTCCAGATTTTTTCCTTCACGCTGACGTCTGTCGATTCGCTCACTTTACCTTCGATCTCCAGGAAGGCATCGCCAAATCCTTCACCTTCGTAGCCAATCAAAATATGGGTGTAGGGATTCGCTTCGATATCCTCCACTTTGTGTGTGGACTTGCTCGTAGGCGTATATAGCGTGAAATCTTCATTGAAAAATGTCATGTATCTTGAATGGGGCCTGTTGTTCTGCACCGTTGCCATTGTGCCGATTCGGCTCTCTTTCAAGATGTTCAATGCTTGTTCTTTACTCATTTGAAAATCAGCTCCTTTATTTGAAGTGTTCCTTTCAAATGAGTAACTTAAACATGCAAGTTATTCACCCACGTATTGATATAAAATATCATCGTCTAGTCCGGGCGAGCCCCTTCCATCGGTATTATTGGTCACGAAGTAAAGTTCCTCGCCATTGGAGTACACATCACGGATACGGCCGAAGCCCGTGATGGTTTCTTCGACCTTGCCGGTTTCCACATTCACGATCAGGATGCTTTCACCACGAAGTGCTGCGACATATAGCTTTCCTTTATGAAAGGTCATTCCAGAAGGTGCCCATGTCGTATCCGGACCGGAATGGAGCAAAGGATTCACGAATCCCTCCCGCTCCTCATTTCCTTCAATGAGCGGCCAGCCATAATTTTGGCCTTCTTCTATTTTATTGATTTCGTCCTTGGCGGATTGCCCGTGTTCTGATGCATATAGAAGGCCTTCTTCAGTCCAGGCAAGACCCTGGGGATTACGATGTCCGAGACTGACCATTTCCCATTGATTGTCCTTATTCAGTCGCAGAATTTTGCCGTTTTTGGAATTGGGGTCCTGCGCCAAGTTCGGGTTCGCTGCATCACCGATTGTTGCATACAACAGATTATCCGGACCAATTTCAAGGCGCCCCCCGTGGTGGACATTCCCCGTGGAGATGGCGTCCAGGTGAATGGCGGTTTCCATCCACACGTTGCTTTCCTGCTTCAATGTAACGATGCGGTTGAATGGACCGTTGCCGTCATCGTAGTTGTAGTAGGCAAACGCTTCTTTCGTTTCCTCAAATGTCGGTTTCAGGACAAATCCGAGTAACCCCGCTTCCGCTACATTCGCAAGAGGTGATGAAAATTCAACTTGTTGATGTTCTGCTGTGCCGTCTTCTTTTACGTAAGCAATTGTGCCGACACGTTCCGATATATAAAACTCTTCATCAATTTGGTTGATTGACCATGGTATTTGAAGGTTTTTCGCGACTTCTTTAAAAGATGCTTGTTCAGATTCGGAACCCTGATCCAGAATGCCGCATCCACTGACCAGAAGAATGAATGATACGAGTACAAGGATTTTTTTCATGGCTTGTCTCCTCCTTCAAAACTTTCTTTCTATTATACTGAAAATTCACGACTTAAAAATTGCTCACGACAATCTGGATGAGCAAAGCAATCGTCACGGTACGCAGCAAAGGCTTTACATATTCCTTCTTCAATTTCCGTGCCAGCCGGACCCCGATTTGCGCACCACTCACTGAGCCTAATAGCAACGCGACCGTCACCGCCCACATGATTTTCCCAGTGGCGACATAGGTTAAAGCCGCACCAAAACAGCTCGAAAAGATGGCGATCCGAGCAAGTCCCACTGAGCGAATATAAGATATGCCCAGATGGGACAACACATACATCATCAGTGTACCGGAACCCGGACCGAATACCCCATCATATAACCCGATGCCAAACAGGCTGATTCCGCTTTTTTTGCTCACCTTCAATGGCTCGTTCCCGTCAAAGTCACTCGACCCCAAAAATGAAGTGATCAGGGCGAAGCTGAGCAGCACAATTGCGATGACAATCATCGTATTCTCATTGAGAAATGAGGCAATCAACCCTCCAGCAATACCTCCTCCCAGACATAACGGCACGATGATGAAAGCCTCTTTTACAGTTACTTCTTTATATTTATAAATCACGATGAAACTGGACAGTGAACTCACCGTATTCGAGACCTTATTCGCTCCGATTGCCGAGTGTACGGGAATGCCCATCAACAGCATCGCGGGAAGACTGATCAAGCCCCCGCCTCCCGCCAATGTTCCCAATACATTCGCAATCAGACCGATGAAAAACAACCATATGTAATCCATGATGTACTCCGTTCATGTTATGTATTTGTTTAAAGTCCACTGATACAGGGAATCTATCTATGTATAACAAGCTGAAGGAGGAATACAAGATGGATAAAGATCATGGATTTTCTGACAAGCTTAAAGCCGGTGTAAGCAAAGCTAAGGGTGAAGTAAAAGATCAAGTCGGCAACGCAACCGATAACCCCCGACTTCAGGCTGAAGGCAAGATCGATAAAGCCAAAGGTGAAGTTCAGGAGCAAGTCGGTGAATTCAAGGACCGACATACTGATTATAAATAAGTGATAACAAAACAAGCAGTTGCCCATTTTTTTAGGGCAACTGTTTTTATATTTGACTACGCACATGGCGGATTAACTGGTCGATAGCAGATTCCGTTTATAGCGCAGTGAAACATGTCCTCGCTCAGGATCCATTTCATGCGAAGCCTGTTCTTCGACGAAATGGAATCCTTTTGCTTCATAAAAAGGAATTCCTTTATCGTTGTTTTTGGCCACTGATACCCATTGTTCTTTTGCCTCGTAAGTATCAATCTGTATCTTCGTGTAAGCCTCCAGGAGCTGGGTGCCGATATGTCGGTTTCGCTTTTCTGGCTGCAAGTATAGGACATAGATCTCAGCAATCCCTTTTTCCGTCATGCCCCCGCCAATCGCGCCGATGATTTGGCCTTCCACTTCCGCCACGTAATACCCGTGCCACTCGGTGGAAATTTCGGTAATCTCCTTGGAAATCCTTGCAGGCGTGTAATATTTTTCAATGATTTCGGTGATTTCTTCTTTCGTGTAGATGGCTTCATATGTAGACCATTGGCACGTTGAGCACACGTTTGCAATCGCGTCTTCATCTCCAGGTTGGGCCTGCCGGATGATGATGTCCGGTACGTATAGATGAAGAGCGTACTGCTGACCCTTTGAACCGAGATGACGGCGTCCTTCGTCTTTGAAACCAGCCTTTATGTAGACATGCCTTGCTGCCTCATTGCGTTCATTGACACCCAGAACCACTTCATCGAATTGTGGGAACTGCTGCTGAATGAAAGTGGGAAGCGCCTCAATCGATTTCTGCGCAATCCCCTGCCCTTGATTGTCCGGATGAATCGAAAAACCTCTTAATAAAATGGACCTCGGATTGTCCGTGTAGATAAAGCGGTCGTCACCGATATCCAGCACAAAGAATCCCACGATGTGATTGCCAGCCATTATCGTGACCGGCGTTCGCGAATGAGATTCCTTTTCCAGCATTTCAAGTGGATGTCCCGTGAATTCAAGCTGATCCGGAGTCAGTGGATAACATTTGAATGCCTGCCGGTGATCCGGGTTATATGGGATGAGTGTGATGGATAGTGGCATAAACAAAACTCTCCTTTTGACTGTTTGGTATTAGGTTGATTCCAATGTCACGACGACGATTTCAGGCAAGTTGAACAGCCTAATTGGAATGATGCTGTTTCCCAGGCCCCGGCTGATTACAAGTCGTGAGTCCCCTTGTTCATGGATCCCTGCTGTATATTCCGGGAAATAGCCCTGTCCCGGCGCAACAAGTCCGCCAAGAAACGGGATGCGGAACTGCCCCCCATGCGCATGTCCCGAGAACGTCAAATTGATTCCTGCATCCACGTACGCCTGGAAGTCTTCCGGCCGGTGGGCAAGGAGAACCGTGAATTTGTCATTTTGCACATTGGAAGCATCGATCATTTCCGTTGCATTCTGACCAAACAAGGGATCGTCAATTCCTGTTACCGAAATAGAAGCTGTATCCCTTGTGATGTTCATGGATTCATTCGATAGAACGTGTACACCTCGTGAGTCCAGTTCCTCTTTAATTAGTTCCACATCGTTTGTCGCGACCTCATGATTACCCGTCACATAATAAACCTCGGCCAGTTCCATGATTTGATCCACAACATCCAAGCTGTTTTCCAGGTCATAGCGATTGCTGTCGATGATATCTCCAGTAATGACAATCATATTGGGTTTGGCTTTACGAATTTTATTCACCAGACGCTGCTGATTTTCCCCGAACGTGGCATCATGTAAATCGGATATTTGCACAATCCTGTAACCATCAAAAGATGCCGGTATCTTCGAGGATTCAACTGTGTGCTCCGACATGGTAAGCCAATTGTTATTCACATAAAAAAATGCGACTAGTAACGCTACGGTGATTAGCAGTTTTATTAGTTTCATGAAAAAACTCCTTTAGTACGCAATCCCGACGCGTGTAGCAATATGTTGAGGTTCCAGTAATTCTCTGTAAGCAAACAGAGCCGTGTCTCCCACCGATATTTTTACGCTGTTTTCAGGTAAAAAGTTGCGTTCCGTACGCCATTGACCTGTCGCCACTCCATCCGGTAAATACGTAGGGCAGACGATTGTCCAATCCAAATTCGTAGCTGCAAGTCGTTCATACACTCTCGCATGTTCCTCCGCAGCAAAGGTCAGGCGTCGCTTCGATTCCGTTGACTGGAAGCGGTAAAGTTCAGGTTTTGTGCGGCTCTGCAAGATGCCCGCCGTGCCAATTGTGATAATCCGTTTCACTTTGTGTTGATGCATGGCTTCAATAAGCATTGGAATCGCATCGGTCAATGTCGTCGTTTTGTCCGTGCCGATCGCACTGAACACTACATCCGCTCCATGAACGGCTTTCATTACATCATCAGAATTGCGGGTATCGCCTTCAGTTATGGTCAGGTTTTTATGTGAAGCAAGTTTTTCAGGTGTGCGCACAAGCACTTTTATATGATGCCCGTCTTCTAGCGCAAGCCGCAGGAATTCATTCCCTACCCGTCCCGTTGCACCGAAAATCGTGATATTCATGGCTATTCCCCCAAATCGTTTACATTAAGCATAATGGAAACCGGAGTGTATGGCTATTGATAGCAGGGTCCTTTATTGCGGTGCCACAATCTCCAGTTTGATGCGATCCGGATCCTCGAAGAACACGGCATAGTAGTGCTCGCCGCCCGCATAGGGATGGCGGTCTTTATACAGGATCTTGATGCCTTGATTTTCAAGCATGTCG
>Ga0209013_10003494_pt1 | contig 13961 bp, 12 predicted proteins | sample Cruoilmetagenom2_FD_187291 | JGI IMG/M metagenome (GOLD analysis project Ga0209013, IMG submission 187291) | Oil polluted marine microbial communities from Coal Oil Point, Santa Barbara, California, USA - Sample 2 (SPAdes) (version 2) | ecosystem: Environmental > Aquatic > Marine > Oil seeps ... | reverse complement strand
CTGGGGGGAAGTTCATCAAGTTCATCAAGTTTATAAAGTTATAAAGTTATCAAGCTCGTAAAGTTATAAACTCAACTTTCTGAGTTGACGTATTTGTATGAAATCGTGAAGTTTTTATGTATTAGTTGCGTTAAAATAAGTTGTAGCTGTTTAGGCTGTAGACTTTTAGGGGTGGTACCTGCTAATAGTCTCATAGACTTCAGCCTGCAGCCTGATAAACACGTGAATTAAATACTCATACATTCTTTTTTATTACAACAGGTTAACATAAATCGGAAACTTGAAATAGTTATTTATTGGCAATGGTATTTAACATCCTTCAACTTTTAACTTTCAACTTTCAACTTTTAACTTTCAACTCAATTTTTTTTAAAAAAAATTGCAGGGTACTCACTATATGACAAACCGCCTCGGTTACAGTCAAGTAAAACCAACAAACTTGAGGAGGTTGATATGCGCTACAAAATGATTCTCGGACAGACATTATTTTCTTTTTTCAAAGAGGGAAAACAGGGGTTGCGGATCAAGGAAGTGCGGTTCATGAACCGGGACCAGAATGGCGGGGTTAACGGGACGACCCGCCTGGTGTACGACGAAGAGTCCAAAATGGTGCAGCGGTATGTCAACGGTTCCGCGCCCATTGCCGGCCTGTCCGACGACATGGTTTGTTTCCTTGCCGAAGTGTCACGGTGTTTTGGACGCTTGAGCGGCGAGCAGTCATGGGAGAAGGATGTCTGGCTCTGTGTTGATGCCGAGGTGATTCCCGAAAACAACAACAGGCATTACATTCCGGTTGATAATGAGGACAAGCCGGGACAAGATAGATTTCTGCCGATAATTGCCGAACACGGTATGGACTATGACAGAGGTCTTTAGCCCGCAATCGGCCCGGTAAACGGAGAGGAATTACCCTCGAAGACTTTCCGGATCGAAAAGGTTTTTCTCCATGTGCTTGATCTCGTCGATCCCGGAAATAAGGATCTCCCGGTCTGTCCGCAGTTCTTTGTTCGGCAGTTTGTCGGCATAGTCGAGATTGCTGAGGATATGCCGCATACAGTTAAGCCGTGCCTTTTTCTTGTTGTCTGAACGGATAATGGTCCATGGCGCTATGGTCCGGTTGGATTCGTTCAGCATCTGAAATTTCTTGATACTGTACTGGTCCCAGTATTTCTGGGCCAGGTTGTCAACAGGTGAGAGCTTGTACTGTTTCAGGAGGTCTGTTTTGCGGGCTTCAAACCGGCCTGACTGTACCTCTTTAGAAACGGAAAAGTAGAATTTAAACAGTTTGATGCCGTCCTTGACCAGCAGTTCCTCGAACAGGGGAACGTCTTTGAGGAAACGCTTGTGCTGTTCATCGGTGCAGAAGTTCATGACTGGCTCGACCATGGCCCGGTTATACCAGGAGCGGTCGAACAGGACCAGTTCACTGGCAGCGGGCAGGTGCGGTACATAGCGCTGGAAGTACCATTGAGTCACTTCCGTATCGCTGGGTTTTGCAAGGGCGACGACCCTGACGTTCCTGGGATTGAGGAAAGCTGTGATACGTTTTATCGTCCCTCCCTTGCCAGCCGCATCTCTGCCTTCAAAGATGGCCAGGATCCTGTCGCCATTGGCCTTCATTGATTTCTGCAGCTTCATAAGTTCGATCTGCAGTTTTTTCAACTCGATCTCGTACTCTATCCGTTCTTCCTTGATCCAGATCGGACACCGTCCTTTTTTTTCTTTCTTGTCTTTGCACTTCAAGATCGTTCCTTCAAGCGGTTTGAAGTTGATAGGGCATTTTTCTTTTTTCTTTTTGGTCATGTTCCTGCCTTGGAGAGTATATTTTCGTTACGAAAGGAATTTACCGAATTTCTTACGCTGTTTGGCCATTATTTTTATTTCCCTGTCACCCGGAATAATAATTTCCTCGTCAGGTTCGAAAGGCAGGGTCCGGCTGCGGGCGGCGTACTTGGTGGTATTCAGGATAAGTTTTATCGTATTCAAACGGGCCTTGTGCTTGTCATCTGACTTGACAATATACCATTTTGACTGCTTGGTATGGGTTTTTTTCAAAAGGCGGAATTTCATTTCAGTAAACTCTTCCCATAGTTCCTGGGCCTGCAGGTCAACCTCGCTGAGTTTCCACTGGCGGAGCGGGTCATTTTTTCGGCGCTCGAATCGACTGGCCTGCTCCTCCTTGGACACGGAAAAGTACAGTTTCAGCAGGATGGTTTTCCCATCATCAATGAAGTTTTTTTCATAGGTCGTCACTTTGTTCATAAAGCGCTTGTACTGGACCTTGGTGCAGAATTCCATGACCGGTTCGACCATGGCCCGGTTGTACCAGGAGCGGTCAAAAAGCACCATTTCCCCGGAGTGTGGAAATTGCTCGATGTAGCGCTTCATGTGCAGTTCTGTCCGCTGGACCTGGTTAGGTTTTCCCAGAGCGACAACCCGGTAGTGCTTTTCGTTCATGTAGCGGGTTACCCGGCGGATGGTCCCCCCTTTGCCTGAGGCATCCCGGCCATCAAAAAGGATGATCATCTTTTTGCCAACCCGTTCCAGGTGGCGCTGGAGCTTTATCAACTCGGCCTGGTAGGGTATGAGTTCTTCGGAGTTGTAGTATTTTTCCAGCGCGGTCTCGAGAATGATATCCTTGTCTTTTTTCTTGAGGACCTTACGAATTTTCTTCCAATGCTCGGAAGGGTCCTTGATGAAGTCAAGGTTCTTATCGATCCTATCCAGTGCTTCTCCGATCACCTTGGACATTGGCGGACGGTACGGGGATTCAACCTCCTGGACATCCGGCTTTTTCTTTACGTTTTTTACTGTCATGGCAGTTTTCATGTTTTGTTGATATTAAGGTATGTATGTCTATAATTTTAAAGGTATTAACAATTCTATCACATCATCAGCGAGAATGGCAATTTTCAATTGTGATAAACTTGTAAAAAGCTGTAAAGGCTAAACGAGCAGTATGGTAATTCAGGCACATACAGCGCTGAACCGTCGGCGGAGTGAATTTTTACGAGGCCGACCATTGTGATAAACTCGTAAAAAATCCTGAATCAGTTCAGTTTTCTGCCCAGGCGGTACATATCTTCGTAGACCGGCGGCATAAGGTTGTCCCTCAATTTGCTGATGAGTTTGTCGATATCATAGGGACAGCGGAAAAGCTTGACTTTTACCCGCTCGGGCGTCAGGTCAACGATACAATAGGAAGCGTCGGGGTTTTTATCGAACATGCGGCCGACCGAACCCGGATTGATAAAATGCACGCCATTGATTTTCTTGTGAAATGGTGAGTGGGAATGGCCGATGATAATAATGTCGCAGTCGGTCTTTTTTGTCAATTCCCGGAACCGGGTCGTGGGAGTATCGTAAAAAAGATGTTCATTGTCACTCACAGGGCTCCCGTGAAAGAGGCCGACACAGTGGCCTTCCAGATCAAGCCGTACCCTTTTTTCTCTTTCTGAGAGGTATTTTACGTTTTCCGGCGTGAGATGTTCCGCCGTCCAGGTATACATAATCCGTTTTTCCGCATTTTGTGGTTTTTTCAGTTTTTTGCCCTCAAGGAGCCTGAGTACCTTGATGTCGGTGTTTCCGAGGATTGAGATCGCGTCGCGAGCGCGAAGCCAGTCAATTGTTTCATTGGGAAAAGGAGCGTATACCGTCAGATCCCCATTGTTGATTATCAGGTCAAAGCTTTCATCTTTAACCTGTTGTTCGACAGCTTCAAGGGCCGGGAAGTTGCCGTGAATATCGCTGATCAGGAGTATTTTCACAGGTAAGCCTTGCAGTCGGCAGGAGTTACGATTTCACAAATCAAAGCAGCGGACCGACGATCAGGGCGCAGTTCTCTTTCAAGCGGCTGAAGAATGACCGCTGGTCGAAATGCTTGTGGTCCAGCAGCAGAGAACTCTGCATATATTTGAGTTGAACAGCCCGCAGTTGTTTGGTGAACTCCCTGTTGTACACAAAAAGGGTGAGTTCAAAATTAAGCCAGAAGCTCCGCATGTCAAGATTAACAGATCCGATCAGGCTGAAATCATTGTCCACCGTTATGGTTTTTGAATGAAGAAGGCCTTCCTGAAACGTCATTATTTTAACACCGCTCCTGGTCAGTTCTCCGTAGCGGGCCCTGCTGGCATAATGCACAAGTTTTGAATCATTTTTGTTCGGCACAATAATGGTTATGTCAACTCCCCTGCGGGCTGCTGATTTGAGCGCAGCCAGGATGGCATTGTCCGGAACAAAGTAAGGTGTGGTCAGGATCAGTTCTTTACGGGCTGCATACAGAGTTGTCAGGAGAAGGTCATGGATGCCGTCTTCAGCATAACCCGGGCCCGAGGGAACCAGTTGCACAGGAGCCCCACCTGTTTTGCGGATGGGTTTAATTTCTTCGATATCCTGCAGCTCGTTCAGGCTGATGCTGCTCTCGACATACCAGTCAAAGAGAAAGGTGGCAGTCATCTTTTCCACGACCGGGCCACGTACCCGAACCATGGTATCAATCCATTGACCGACGTTTTCATCCTGTTTGAAGTACTGGGGGTCAACCAGGTTCTGGCTGCCGGTATAACCTGTCTCACCGTCAATAAGGGCAATTTTACGGTGGTTACGCAGGTCTATCCTGACAAAGAGTGCATGAAAGAACCCGGCAGGCATGGCTTCGGTTATCTCAACACCTGTGCTCCTCATTTCCCCGGCAAGACCGCTTTTCAGAAACGAGTCACTGCCTATGGAGTCAAGCAGTACCCTGCACTTTACCCCGCGTGATGCAGCCCGCATTAATGCGGCGGCCACCTCATCTGCCTGTCCACCTTCATGCCAGATATAAAACTCCAGGAAACAGCTTTCTCTCGCCTGGTCAATGTCAGCAATAAGGGCGAGGAAGAAGGTATCGGCTTCCTCGATAATATTCAGTTCATTCCCGTCGACCGCGGGCAGGCCGATAATGGAATGGGCCTGGGCGTCAATGGGGCGGCATTCGGCGTTGATGTTGTCCCAGTTGACTTGATGCCGCTCTTCCAGGGTGGATGCCCATTTCTTAAAAAAAGGGAGGTTGTTTGCTACATGCTCCCCCCTTTTCTGGCCGATTCTGTTCTCTCCCAGGAGAAGATAAATGATGGCCCCGATAAAGGGAAGCAGCAGGATGATTACCAGCCAGGCAAGGGTGACGCTGGCTGCCCGTTTCCGCATAATTACCCGAAGGGAAAGGCCGATGCGGATTGCCAGGTCGGCTAAAAAAACGAAAGTTGTTACTATCCAGTAAAATTTTTCCATATTGCACAGTTCTTAATGGGTCAGCGAAACTCATCAACTTTCACTGATTCTTCCGGCTGGGTCAAGGAAAATTGTTGGATTATCAATGGATCTGTGTTTTTATTCAATATCATTATCTGGTACAGTTATTCAGCACTTGGCACGAATTGAGAACAAGTGAAATCCTGATGTTCCAGCCTCCATAATTTCAACGTTGAGTTCTTTATGAAAATACAAGGATTTTCCGCTGCCGCCGCCCATGCCGGTATACGTTATAAGAACAGACTGGATTTAGGGCTAATTTATTCTGAAGTGCCGGCCATTGCCGCCGGAGTATTTACGACGAACAGGGTGAAAGCCGCTCCGGTCCTTCTTGATATGGAACGACTGGGTCATCAGGGAAAGGCCCAGGCAGTACTGGTCAACAGCGGTAATGCCAACGCCTGTACCGGTGAACAGGGCATGAAGATGGCAAAGGCATCAAGCCGGATAGTGGCACAACAGCTCTCCATTGACGAGCAGATGATCCAGGTTGCATCCACCGGGGTCATAGGGGAACAGATGAGTATCACTCCTTTTGAGCAGGCCGTCCCCGAACTGGTTCAAGGGCTTTCGCCGGACGGGTTTGACGATGTTGCCAGGGCGATGATGACGACTGATACCGTTCCCAAGACCTCCTACCGTCAGGTTGACATTGCAGGTACGCAGGTCTCCATTCTCGGCATTGCCAAAGGTGCCGGCATGATTATGCCGGACATGGCCACCATGCTCTGCTTCGTGATGACCGACGCGCAGATTATTTTTCCCGAGCTGCACGAAGTTGTCAGGGCTGGTGTAGAAAAATCATTTAACCGGATAACGATAGACGGCGATACCAGCACCAACGATATGGTACTGGTTATGGCGAATGGCGCTGCCGGCAATAAATGGATTGATGAAGACAACCCCGAGGGGAAAAGAATTTTTGAGGAAGCCGTGCTGGATATCTTTCAGGACCTTGCGATGCAAATCGTGGCCGACGGCGAAGGGGCGACCAAGGTTGTAACTGTTCGTGTACAAGGGGCAAGGGACGAGGAAGGGGCCATGAATGCCGCTCAGACTATTGCCAATTCGGCCCTGGTGAAGACCGCGTTTTTTGGTGAAGATGCCAACTGGGGCAGAATCATTGCCGCTCTTGGCCGCTCTGAGTGCTATGTTGTTCCTGAAAAAGTGTCCATTTTTTTTGATGATGTCCAGATGGTAAAAAACGGCGTCGGCCTGGGAGACAAGGCCGAGGAAGCCTGTTCGGCTGTTTTGAAGAAAGATCGTTTTACCGTGACGGTTGACCTGCAGGATGGCCTGGAGGTGGCAGAGGTGCATACCTGTGATTTATCTGTGAATTATGTGAAGATAAATGCCGATTACCGTTCATAGGGGCCGTTTTCGTGCAGAATGGAACAAAGAGTACAATATGGGTTTTGCCCGGGTCGCTGGAACCAGAGCCGTTGATTGCCGACATCGGCGAAGTTTTTGCGACAGCACCACGGGAAGCTGTCCGGGCGGCGACCAGGACCTGGTTTGATACATTCGACTGGCGTTTATATCAACGCGGCCTTTTTCTTTTTCACGATAAGAGCGAATGGCACCTTTTCCGGCGTAACTCGGACGGCATTGCTGCGTCCCTCCCGCAAAAAGGCCCGCACAGCCCGGTGTTTTCGAGGGACTTCCCGGCAAGCCGCATCAGGTCAATCCTTGAACCGGTTCTTGAGATGCGCAGCCTTTTGCCTTTGGTTACCCACGAGTCTTCGACAACCTGTCTGCGTATTCTGAATAATGACCGGAAAACAGTTGCCCGTGTGTTCCTGGAAGAGCATAAGATACCGGAACATAATGCTGTTTTGCGCACGGTCAAGTTGCAGGAAGTTCGAGGGTATGACAAAAATTTCAAGGAACTCGGCAGGTTTTTCGCCAATTACGGGATGCGGGACAAGACCGATTTTCTTTATCCCTTCATTACAGGGGCGGAGATCTGCGGCCGCAAACCCCTTGATTACAGCTCAAAATTTACACTCAAGCTCAAACCTGATTATACGGCCCGTCAGGCGATGGTCCTGATATACCGGCACCTGCTTGAAGTGATGCGGCAAAATGAAGCCGGCATTCTTGATGATCTGGACAGTGAATTCCTTCATGATTGCAGGGTGGCCATCCGCCGCACAAGGTCGGGTCTGGGGCAGGTCAGAAATGTTCTCCCGCCGGATATTACGAACAAGGCAAGAAAAGATTTTGCCTGGCTGGGCAGTATAACCGGGCCGACCCGTGACCTCGATGTGTACTTGCTCTATGAACAAAATTACAGGTCCCGTCTCCCCGCGGCCTTGCAGAAAGGGCTGGAAACTTTTTTTGCCGACATCAGCTCCAGAAGAGAGGCTGAACGTCGAAAACTCAGTCGGCATTTGCAATCCAAAAAGTACCGTCAAATTATCGAAAGCTGGCATGAATATCTGCACAGTGAAGACAGTGGAGAATCGACTGAGAATTCAGGACGCCCTGTCATTGAACTGGCCAGGGAGATCATTTTCCGCAAGTATAAAAAAGTCATAAAGGACGGGAAGACCATTACTCCTTCTTCTCCGGATAAAAATCTGCACCAGCTGAGGATACAATGCAAGAAACTTCGCTATATCCTGGAATTTTTTTCCTCTTTATTTCCGCAACAGGACATGAAACGCGTGGTAAAGCAGTTAAGGCGGCTACAGAATAATCTTGGAGATTTCAATGACCTGTCCGTGCAGCAGGACATGCTGCGCAACTATCGCCTTTCCCTGAGGCCGGGTTCCAGAAAAAACCAGGACCTTGCCGCGGCCCTGGGGGGACTGTTGACCAACCTCTACCATCAGCAGCGCAGGGTGCGGGAAGAATATGCCCCAAGGTTCAGGGAATTTTCAGCATCTGAGAATGCGAAGTTGTACAAAGAACTTTGTGGTTAAAGGGCCTGATTTCAATTAAACCGGAAGTACAGTGGTGGAACCATGAGTGTCATCGCAGTGTATCACATCAAAGGAGGGGTCGGGAAAACGGCGACTGCCGTCAACCTGTCGTATCTGTCAGCAATCGGTGGAGAAAAAACCCTCCTCTGTGATATGGATCCCCAGGGTTCTACAACGTATTATTTTCGGATCAGGCCGGTTAATAAGTTCAACTCAAAGAAACTGTTAAAAGGCGGGAAGCATATTGACCGGAGTATACGCGGCACTGATTTCCCCGGCCTTGATTTGCTGCCGGCCGATTTTTCATACCGGAACCTTGACATTGCCCTGGATGACATGAAAAAATCCCGCCAGAGGATCAGCCGTGTCCTTAAACCCCTGCGCAGGGAGTATGATAACATATTTCTTGATTGTCCTCCCAATATAACCCTGCTGTCCGAGAATATTTTTTATGCTGCCGATTATATCCTGGTCCCTCTGATACCCACAACTCTCTCTCACCTTGCGTTGCAGCAGCTTTATCGTTTTCTGGATGAAATAGGTGAAACGCGCTCCAAGGTCCTCGTCTTTTTCTCCATGGTTGAAAAGAGAAAAAAGATGCACTGGGAGATGATGAAACGGCTGATCAAAAAGAAAGGCTTTCTCCCCGCGCTGATTCCGTATCTGGCTGATGTGGAAAAAATGGGACTGTACCGGCAGCCGGTCAATGTCACCGTTCCCCATTCAATGGCCTCGGTAGCGTACAGGACTCTCTGGAGCGAAGTCAGCAGGCGGACCAAAGACAAATGAAACGGCTTGTTTTGTGCCGGCACGCAAAGTCCAGTTGGAAAGACATGGCGCTCCGTGATATTGACCGGCCCCTGAATAAAAGGGGCGGGAAAGATGCTCCGATGATGGGGAAAAGACTTGCCGACCGGGGCCTGGAACCTGACCTGATTATTTCCAGTCCGGCGAAAAGGGCCTTAAAGACCGCCAGGCGGCTGGCAAAAAAGGCGGGCTATCCTAAAAAAAATATTGTCATTGAAAAGGACATGTATGGCGCCTCTCCGGAATTACTGCTTGCGCGTGTCAGGCGATTTGACAACAGCCGTGCTGTGGTGGTTATGATCGGGCATAATCCCGCAATGACCTCTTTTGCCAATCTGCTGGGAGGCCTGGATATTTATAATATACCAACGTGCGGTATAGTTGCGTTAGATTTTGATGTCGGGGCATGGAAGGACGTCGGCAGAAAGAAAGGCAAGCTTGTATTTTTTGATTATCCCCGAAAAACAGACAATCAGGAAGCAGGTTAATATTCTCCAGTTACGTAATTTTTTCCGGCCAGTATGAATAAGCGAAAACTCACCGCTGCCATACTCGACAGATTGTCGCCTCCGGAAGGTATCTTACTGCTTGTTCTTGCAGTGATTATCGGAGGCACGACAGGTTTTGCCGCGGTTTGTCTTATCAAGCTTATCGCTTTTATCCAGCATCTTTCCTTTGACCCAGACTCCTTTATTTTTTCATTTTTTGACAACTTGACATACATACTGGTCCCGGTTGCCGGCGCCCTGATAGCGGGAACCCTTATTTCCTGGTTTGCAAAAGAGGCCAGGGGCCACGGTGTCCCGGAGGTCATGCGGGCCCTGGTTATGAGCGGCGGCCGCATCAGGCCGAGGGTGGCAATTACCAAGATTCTGGCATCCGCCCTGTGTATCGGCACAGGTGGCTCAGCCGGGCGGGAAGGGCCCATCGTCCAGGTTGGGTCCGCTCTTGGCTCAACAGTGGGGCAGGCGCTGCGTCTTTCCGATGAGCGAATCAAGAACCTGGTCTCCTGCGGGGCGGCGGCAGGTATTGCCGCCACATTCAACGCGCCTATCGCCGGTGTGGCGTTTGCCATTGAGGTGCTGATGAGTGAGCTGCAGGTCAGGACCTTTGGTAATGTGGTTATAGCTGCGGTATCAGCTGCCATTGTCAGCCAGATGTTTCTGGGAGATAATCCGGCATTCAGTGTGCCCAGCTTCAGCCTTCTCTCACCGCTGGCTCTTTTTCTTTTCCTGCTCCTTGGCCTGGCTTGCGCCCTGGCCGGCATCATGTTTATCGGCATGCTCGGTTGGTTTGAGAAGAATTTTGAAAATATGCCGTGTCCCCAATTTCTGCAACCTGCTGTCGGAGCCCTGCTGTTAGGCTTGATCGGTGTTTGTTACATGCAGCTGTCCGGTTTTTTCGCAGGGGGTCCGGCGGACACGCAGTCCCAGGTATTCCTGGTTGGCAATATGCCCTCTGTGTACGGTTCCGGTTTTGCCTTTATCGAAGAGGCCCTCCGGTGCAATGTCCCTTTTCTGCTTCTGGTAGCGCTTATTTTTCTCAAGCCTCTGGCAACGTCTTTTACACTTGGGTCCGGTAATTCAGGAGGTGTGTTCGCCCCATCACTTTTTATCGGAGCGATGTTAGGGGGATCAATGGGACATCTTTTTTATAATTGGTTTCCTGGTATTTCAGGTCCTCCGGGAGCGTATGCTCTGGTCGGAATGGCCGCCGTTTTTGCGGCGGCGGCTCGTGCCCCCCTGACGGCGATGCTCATCGTCTTTGAAATGAGTAATGACTATGAAATGATTCTCCCCCTTATGGTTGCAACGGTAACCGCTTCCCATTTTGCCCAGTGGCTCTATCCCGAGTCGATTTATACCCAGAAATTAAGCCGTCGCGGCATTCGTTTCGAACAGGGCAGAGACCTGGATGTCATGCAGGGAGTACAGGTCAGCGAGGTCATGAATGAAAATCCAGAGGTCGTCCATCGTGACACCCAACTGCCCGACCTCTACCGGAAGTTTCAGGAGACAAATTTTCTGGGCTTCCCGGTACTGGACCAAGATGAGAGGCTTTGTGGATTTGTCACCCTGCAGGACATGGAACGAGTTCTGTCGCAGAACGCGATCAAGCTGCGAGGCCTGATTGTTGGCGATGTGGCAGTTACCGAACCGGTGACGGTCTTCCCTGACGAACCTATCTGGACCGCCATACAGAAAATGGCCCCCCGTGATCTTGCCCGCCTCCCGGTCATCAGCCGGGTCGGATCCAATCATCTTGTCGGGCTTATCAGCCGCAGTGATATTCTCAGGGCGTATGATGTTGCCATTGTGCGCAAACAGCGGGGAAAGTTGTTGGAAAGAGAGGTTTTACTGAGGGAGAAAGGAGGCAATGTTTTCGCAGAGTTATGCCTGCAGGCAGGTGACAGGAGTGTGGGAAGAACATTACGGTCCCTGTCTCTGCCCAAGGATGTCAATGTCGTGTTGATTGAGAGAAAGGGATTAATTATTCTCCCCAGGGGAGACAGTCATTTTGAGACCGGGGATATTGTCACTATGTTTGGGAAGAAAGAAGCGATGAAACAGGTTCAGGAAGTTTTTACCTCTTTTGATTCTTCAGATAAAAAAAAGCCGGTCGGTAAATAGCACAGTATCGGTTAAAGCGGCTGTGGGCGGACAAAATCGGCAATTATTCTTTAAAAAATTGCTGATTAGAGGTAACATATAAAACATTGATTTACGGTTTTTTACGAATTCATCATTTTTGATCAAGAAAGAAGAATGGCACAACAAAACAGGGACACGGAAGGAGGACTGATCGGAGGAGTATCGCTTTCCTCGTTTCTGCAGATGCTGGAACAGGAGCGCAAAAGCTGTACGCTTGTTGTCAGTTCAGGTGACCTCACGGGAAGTTTTTTCTTTGAGGAGGGGGTGCTTATCGACTCTCAGCTGGGAGAGGAGGTCGGTCTGAGTGCCGCATACAAAATTTTGTCCTGGGGCAATCCTTCTTTCAGTGTGACGAATGTCGAAGACCGCATGCGCCGCATCCATTTTCCGCTGGCCCACATCCTGCTCGATTTCGCCAGACAGCAGGATGAAGGAGACCACATACCGGAAGAGGACCAGGAGGACAAGGTCGACCCCGGCAGTCCTGAGGGACCTGTCGGGGCAGATCATGCGGATCCGGCCATTCGAAACGTCGTGCAAACCATAGTCTCGATTGCCGGCATAAAACATTATTTTCTCCTGAACCGCCAGGGAAAGATGATTATTCAATCTTCACGGCAGAGAAAACTGGGAGATTTTATAACCTATTGCATCGTGAGCGGCATTCATATAAGAAAAGTGCTGGATGTCAAGGGCCCTAATCGTATCCACCTGGTTATGGAGAATGGTGAGATGCTCCTGATTATTCCCGGCCCCGGTATGATTATCGGTTTGTTGCTCGATGAGCATGCTTCTGTTAATGAAGTGTCTGAGAAAATCGATCATGCCTTCGCTAATCAGTAATACCCTAATCATGTCATGAGAAAATTACTCGACGAAATATCAGTTATTCCCGGCGTATCAGGTTCGTGTATATTTGATAAAACCGATGGTACGCTTTGTTCTGATTTTGATACCGATTTACCTCGGGACCTCACCCGGAATGTAGGTATTCATTTTGTTCGCCTTATGCAGATGGGAACAATGAACAAGCTGAATATCAAGTCGGCGCACTTCCGTTTTGACAGGTATTCGGTGGTGGGTATGCCACTGCATACGGGAGCCATTTTGCTGACCATCTGCGACTCGCAGGCCAACTGTTCACTTGTTGCAACAACAGCAGCAATGCTTGTTGAAGATATGCGTGATGAGCTGGAAAAACCTGCGGCTTCCGGGCAGGCTGGAGCACCGCAGGAGGCTGTTCGGGACAGTGAGGGGACTGGTCCGGCCGGCGGTGTTGATAAGGTGGGGCAAAGGCATTTTGAAGAAATTGAGAATGCACTTACCGCTACCATCGGTCCTGTGGCCGGAATGATTATGTCTGACTGCATTAACCGGTGGAAACAGAGCGGCCCACCATCGCTTTCCCGGTTGCTTGAACTGACTATAATGCATGTGGGAGAAGTCAGTGGTGCCGGCTTGGCCAAAGAGTTTAAGGACCGGGTCAAGCATCTTCTTTAACCCGGGAAATAACAGTGCCGGGGCATTTCAAAATTGATTACCTCGTAATACGTCTTTTTGTTAAGGGTTTGTGCGTTCTAAGTGATTGCATTGCCGCAGTGCTCGTTTTTCCTTGACGCTTTTTACGAATTCATCATGGATTGTATAATGAAAAAAGTATTTATCTGCCTCGTGATTGTTATCCTTTTTCCCTGCGCAATGTATGCTGCCTGCGTTGAGGGGGACTGTCGTAATGGCACCGGTCGTATCGAGAGTACAGACGGACGTGTCTATGTGGGAGAATTTAAAAACGGCTACCTCTGGGGTAAGGGAACGCTTGTCTACCCCAATGGCCTTCAATACACAGGCCTGTTTGTCAAAGGAAAGTTTGAGGGTATAGGGAACCTGAAAAGCCCGGATGGCAGAATCTATAATGGATCATTCCGCAATGGTATCATTGATGGAAGGGGAACACTGACCAGGGCGGATGGTATGAAGTACACGGGCGAGTTCAGGCTTGGCCGGTTTGATGGTAAGGGTACCCTGTCCTATCCGGACGGCAGAAAATATACGGGTGATTTCCGCAACAATATTATTGAGGGGCAGGGAAAACTTCTATATGCGGACGGATCAAGTTTTGAAGGCATGTTTCGCGATGGCAAACCCGCAGGCAACGGAGTAAGGATCTATGCCGATGGCACAAAATATACCGGGCGGTATATTGGCGATAAACGACAGGGACAGGGAGTTCTTGAACTTCCCGATGGATCCGTCTACGAGGGAGATTTTCACGACGGTGTGCCGCATG
>Ga0209013_10003493_pt1 | contig 13962 bp, 7 predicted proteins | sample Cruoilmetagenom2_FD_187291 | JGI IMG/M metagenome (GOLD analysis project Ga0209013, IMG submission 187291) | Oil polluted marine microbial communities from Coal Oil Point, Santa Barbara, California, USA - Sample 2 (SPAdes) (version 2) | ecosystem: Environmental > Aquatic > Marine > Oil seeps ... | reverse complement strand
TGGATTGTTTGGGCATTCATACGATGATAAAACTGTAAAGCATTCGGATTTTTATCACTTACATACGAGTAAATGTGCTTAATACCATTATCTCGTGTAAACAACGATGCTTTCTCAAACAATTTCTTTCCAGCTCCCCTCTCCCTATATTTGGGCTTAATATACATATACATAAGCTCATATGCATCCCCAATTGAAAAATCTTCATCTACCCAACCTTCCTCCTTAAAAACCTTTTCCCAAACCTTCATCTTAACCGGAGAGTGCCCGATTACACAAAAACCAATCTTGGCATCATCCTTTTTCTCAAATAAAACATATACATCGGAGTTTCTCTTCTCATCACTTATATCAAATTCTTTGTTTATCCTATGAACAAAATGTTTGTATGTCTTATCGCCACCAACAATTTCGGCAATTTCCCGTATTTCATCACGACTCATATCTATAAGTATTAAATAATTATGAAGGACTGGCAAGAAGATTGTTTTATCCTTAATTATCCCGTAGGTATATCGTCAACACCAATCGTTTTGATATCATCACTGCTTTCATCTTGATTTTCTCTTCCGACAATATATTCTTTGGCTACCCAGCCCTCAACGTTTCCCTCGTTTGAAATATCCTCTCCAATCACCACTCTTACCAAGTTTCCTTTCTCCTCTAAGCGAATCGCATATACCATAACATCAAGTGTCTTAATAATCTTAGCCTCACTTACAGGATATTCATAAACTTTAACATTGGCATTTTCAGGAACAACTATCTTGACGATATCCAGGCCACCCATCCCCTCCCCCTCTATAAACAAGTCATCAGGGTTCTCTTTGTCTTCATCCACAACGTTTTCATTGGCATTTGATGTTTCCTCACCTAAAACTGAGGTATCTTCTTTTGGCCCCGATGTTAATTTAACTGTTGCAAAAGCAGTTACTAATGTAGTTAAAATAGCGGTAACAAAAAGAGGAAGAAGATATTTAAAGGTTTCATGTTTGAATATCGGAAGTCTCTTTCCATTGTCATTACTTTTTGAACTCTCATCTTTTTTGCCCTTTTTGCCTTTTTTACCACTTGTCTTATCAGCGTTGGTAATTGTTCTCATATATAGGGCCAAGAAGACAAAACCTGAACCCATAATGATAATTAAGCCCCATACAGCCAAGGCTTGTGCTCCTCCAACAAAACCAAATAAACTTCCTGCAGCACCCGCTTGTCCAACTAATTCCTTTAATCCTTCAAGTTTTCCCAAAACAGCATCCTGTTCAATAACCGCCTCTCTGTAAGCCCTAATTTTTTGCTCGGGTGTGACGGCATTGTCCTGAAGAGATAAAATCTTATCAAGTGATGCATTGATATCGCTTTTTAAACTTACTCCCTGGCTGTAAAAGGAAGTTTTTTCAAGAGGCTTGAAAAGTTCATCTGCTTGTGTCCTCATACTTTCAACCTCTTCTTTTGTAATTACCCAAACATCATTAACCTTGACCTCGTAAGTTTTTGTTTCCCCTATTTTTAGGCTTACATTTCCTTCAACAAAGTATTGACCTTTTTCAGAATCATAGGAAACAGTTAAGTCTGGATCGGTTTCTAATATATCTTCCTCCTTCACCTCAGGTGGAAGGTAATATTTCAAGGCAACATCCTGACTTGAGAGCTTTGAGGGATTTGTAACAAGAGTTCTAAACACCATGCTTCCCACCTCAATCCATGTATTTAACACAAGTTCTCCGGCCCCCTTGGCAAGCAAGATCTTATTTGCATTAATAACGCCTATTAATCCCAAAAGAGTGTTTTTGTATGCTTTCAAATCAGTGGTATACGGCTTGGAAAGTAAAAATGTTATCTTGGGAATCTTATTTAGAGCAATAACCTCTCCTCTAATTGTATCTACTTCAGGATTTAACTTTTTAATGTCTTCTGATTTTGCAAGATTAACATAAAGAGAGTTTAGCTCTTCTTGCTTTTGATCTAACTTGATAGCAGTCTTCTCGACAGTTTGTATTCTTGCGTAAAGTGTTCTCCCTCCTAAAAGATCACTTGATGACCCAACAATTTTTTCTATTGCAACTAAATCTTTTACAATTGCTTTTACTTCCTGATACTGGGCACTATCCTTCTGGTTAAAGGCCAACTTTTCCTGAACAGATGTTAGCCTCTTCCTTGTATTTATTAAGTTCGAATATACACTGTTTGCTTCATCCCAATTCCAACTATCTTTGATCCAATCTGCTTGTCCAAAAACTGTATCCGAACTCAATTTATCCCCTTCCTCACCCAATACCTCAGAAATTTCGTTAGTTTTTGTAAGTAAATCTTCAACTGATAGAACATTCCACTTCGAGACGAGAAGTCCAGCCTGACTTGTCAGATACTGATTATTAACATAAAGTTGATTAGCAACAGCCCGAGTTTCTTTCAATTTTGAGCTTAAGTCCGGAATTTCCTCCTCGATTACATTTTCGATAATTGGTTTATTTACAAGCTTATCAAGAAGAATTCTATTCTCCTCAACCGTTGATTTTATATCTGAAAGATCACTTCCTGTTGTTACATCCCCACTTGAATCGGTTATCCCTGTTACCGTTCTTGATGATCTACTCCAAATACTAGTTACAAGATCACCAAATGAAGTAACTGTCCTTGAGGAATAAGTCCAAATATCAGATGTTAAATCACCAAATGAAGAGAGGGTTCTTCCCGAATGACTCCAAACAGCGCTTGCGACATTACTGGGTGTGCTTTCAGCCTCTTTCACTTCCACTGTCTTATCAATACACATTAGTTCCCCTGAAACTGTGCAACAAACTTGCGTGCGATAAAGGCCGGTTGTTGAGGGAGTTGTAAAAGAATAGGAATACCATCCATCGTTTTCCGAAGCCAAAGTCATAGCAGCATTATTAATAAAAATGCTTCCATCAGGATATCTTGAAGTTATATTGCATGTTGCTGAAGTAACTGGTGAATACTCGTCGTCATATACAAACTCTCCTACCACACAACTGGAATCAACAGTGCAATCTTGGCTTCCGCCTGCTGCAGCTTTGATGTTTTCCGTTCTCACCAAAGCTGCAATCAAGCATACAGCCAGTAACAATATTATTTTTTTGTTTCTGGCTTTTTTCATAAGGGTTAACTTATTCTTTGACGGCTTTCTTAAACTCCTTTACAGAGTCACCAATTCCTCTGGCAAACTCTGGAAGTTTTTTGCCTCCAAATAGTAAAAGCACCATCAGAAAAATTACTATTAATTCTGTTGAACCAATACCTTTTAACAAGTTAGATCACCTCCTTTCCTTTATGACCAAAAACTACTTTTCTACATAATAAAAATTAATGTACAGAGCAGTTCCTAAGTCTATAAAAATTATGCAGATTTTTCACATCGTTTGTCAAGAGGCAATATTTATGTATTTTATTCTTATCATAATCTTATCATATTATGCCATATTAGCCATAATTTATAGTAATATATGTGAATTTGACATCATGATGTGATTATGATACGTTCTAGTTATATGGCAATTTTAGTTTATAATCTCTCAACTAAAATATTAGCGAATTTAAAAAGAATTGAAGACTTAAGAGCAAACATCCTTCTCCATCCTCTTTCATTAAAAGATGAACAAAGATTAAAATGGGATGCTAATCTCTCAAGAATATATTGGTCGTTAACATTTAAAGAAAAGGTTCCAAGTAAAAAATTAATTACCAAAGTATTAACAAGCCCTACTCCTAAAAAAACCGATGCAATAACCAAAGATATCATTGCGCTAAATAATACATTTTCCTTTATTAAACAAAACTGGATGGTTTCTACTGCTAAAGTGAAAATAAAAGATATAAAAAAACTCTACGACATCTCCTGCAAACCAGTAATGGGAAGTGCGAAAGGATTCACTTCACTCTCAGAAAAAAATATTAACCATACCTTAGATTACATCCAAAGTGGAAAGGAAAATCCGATTATCCAGGCTGGAATTGCTCAAGCAGAACTTCTAAATACCATTCCTTTCGAGCAAGGAAGTGCGAGAATCTCAAGGCTTATTAACTACTTATTCCTGTATAAAGCCGGATATGATATGAGAGGGTTATTGGTAATTGATGAATTTCTTAGAAGAGACTTAGTAATTTACAAGCAGGCATCAGAATCAGTCCATAGAAATAAAAATTTAACCTTCTGGCTTGAGTATTTTACTCATATTTTGGTACTTTCCTTGTCAAAATCACTTGAAAATGTTAAAAATCTTCACTTTTACCTTAATACACCTCCCTCCTTTTGGAAACTTAACGAAAGACAAAAAAACATTCTTCAATACCTTGAGGCTCCGGATACAAGAATTACAAACAAACAAGTTCAGAAAATGTTTACTATTTCACAAATCACAGCCTCAAGAGACCTCTCAAGACTCGCTTCGCTGGGGCTTTTGTTCTCACGCGGAAAAGGAAGAAGTGTCTACTATATAAGTGTATAAGACGACTAAGGCCCCTTAAATATGTGTGTTTTTTAAATATCTAAAGAAACACAATAAGATAGTATCGGAATAAATATTTAACTTAAATATGTTTGAGGTGATACCGTATTTTTACCAGCAATAGAGATTGTCTGATCCATTCTAAAGCTTATTTGAGATAATAAAGTTAATATCCAAATACGTTTTTTTAAATTTAACCAAGTTTATATATTAATCAACGTCTCGTCTGATTTTTCCATATATCACACTATATATTAATATAGCAATATACTAATTAATGATGCACATTTCGAAAATTATTTAGGAAGAAATTACTGGTTATGTTCCGACTGTTTCGCCTTATACCATATCGACTTTGTGGACCAAGTGGGAATTGAACCCACGACCTCATCATTGCGAACGATGCGCTCTACCCCTGAGCTATTGGCCCAATAGTTCAAATTATATCAGATTGACAAGTATTATATTTATTCCTACACTGGATATAATGCCTGCCCATAAACGGTTTATTAAGGGTGTTACTGACCCTGTTACACTTATAGCTCTTGTAGTATTTCTGAGCTCTGTTATTGTTGGAACTTATTTATCTTCGAAAACTGACTCATTTGATTTAAGAAGATATGCCATACTTGATGACTACCTGGGTCAAACACAAGATGAAAGTAATGATAGTCCTGAAGTAAATAAAGACTGGGATACGATAAAAGACGTTGATGATAAAGACGATGATGAGAATGATTATACTTCTAGTCCTGAAGTAAACAAAGAATGGGATACGATAAAAGACGTTGATGATAAAGACGTAAATGACGAAGACGATGATGAGAATGATTATACTTCTAGTCCTGAAGTAAACAAAGAATGGGGAATAATTAAAGAATTATCAGAAGAAGGAACAGCAGACCCCAGCGACCCAAAATATGATGAATGGGGCGGACCGACAGATGATGAGAAAGGTGGTAAAGTTTTATATAAACCAGCTGAGGCTGATCCTCTACCCCTACCACCCACATATACCACTGTCGAGGAATGCGGTGGAAATCTTTCAACCAGTGAGTGTTTTTGTACGGTTCAAAACTGTTACTCGTTTGATGATGAAGGAAATCTCCTGTGGGCTCACGGTGAAGATGAAAAGAATACATTCAAAGAGCTAATCGCAGAACTTGATGATAGAGGTATGTTAATTAGTAAAGGAAACAGACTTTCTATCGATAAAAATCTTGACGGAATGCCAGATGATGACGATTTACTTGACCGCGCTTATCTTAAAAAGGTGATATATGCTGTAAGCGAAGGGTATGGTGTAGGTTATTATCTCGTAGATGTTACTCCAACCAAACCAACTACTGAAGACATAACTGAAGGAGAACAGATGCCACCCTCTACTCCATTCTCCATACCTGTTGATGTTCAATATGTACCTTCAGAAGCACTGGAAGCATATAAAGACTGTGTTGCAATGGGAGGAAGCACTTTTGGTTGCTCTCGCATTTATGATGTATGTGGTGAATCTGGTGCATGTGATTTCACAAAAGGGGATCTTGTCGATGCCGGCATTATCCCTATCACAGAACAAGACCTTGCAGATGCCGGCATTATCCCTATCACAGAACAAGATATTATAGATTCTGGCGGCGGTTCTGTAATTCAGAAGTATTTGGATTGTATGACTTCAGGGGATTCCAATTGTGTGGATCCGATAGATCCAATAAAAGATTCATCGAGCAGTAAACCGGATACAGTAGAACCAGCCCCACCTGCCAGCTTCATTGATAATGCCATGGATACATTGGGTGGGATTGTAAATTTTGCACTATCACCATTTGCAGCTATCTTAAACCCACCATCAACAGCTCAAGAGACAAAAACAACGGAACCTACCGATTATGGTCTTTTAACCACTTTCATGGAAACCATGAGTGATTTTGACAACTTTTTTGAATCACTTTTAACATCTACCCCACCACAGGAAGAAACAACCACTTCAACCCAACAGATACCATCTCTTGAAGCCACTAAAACACTTACAACGACACAAGAGGATTATATCCTTAGACCGGAGGGTCCGGAGGTGTACAAAGATTGGGGAACAATTAAGGAGTTATCGGAAGAAGGAAAAACAAACTTTGACGATCCAAAGTATGACGAATGGGGCAAATCAATAAAAGACGAGGAGGACGAAACAGAGTCCAGCCAAGAACAGAGCGACTTTGAAATTCCCACAGAATATTATCAATTCATATCAAACGTAAATCCAGATCTTCTCGGATTTGACCCCCTCGAACTTACAATTGGTCCAAATAATATACCTCTCTGGCACATTGCAGTAATGGTATATGCCGCTACCAAAGATGGTACGGACCCTGAATACATTCAAAAAATGATGGCGGGTGTATATATTAATCGTGCTGACATAGGCAGAATGTGGGAAGGTGAGATAGAAGTATTATGGGATGGCATGTATATATTACCCACCAATACCGGATATGACGCTACAATGAAGAATAAAATTTATATGTTGGATCGCAGCGGAACTATAGAAGATAAAGTACAATTTATGTATGACATGTGCTTAAATAACCCCAATAGTTGCGAAACCTCAACAATCAGGTTTGCCGACACGCTTCAGAACGTTTCCGAAGTATACTACCAAGAGCAAATAACAGGCGTTGATCCCGTAAATGGATTAAATAGTCACAGAAACCCGCCAGACAACTATGAAATCAGGGGTGAGGATTATTTAACTCTCGAAGGATACAGGGAAGCAACATACACCGACTTAGCCTACCAAGCAACACTCGATGACACTTTTAAATTCTATATTACTCCCGTCTTTACTCCCACAGATTGGAATAAAAGAACGGGCGAATATACTCCCGGAAACCCCACGATTTATGTTTTCGGCTATGACGATAACAGCTTAAATTGCATTGATTTTGAACTCTGTGGTACAAAAATGCCTGATAATTGGGAAGCACCTCCGGAAAGCAATTTTTACGATCCCGCCCAAGAGGGCCAATACGATATGCCTGATTTTGGCAGTACTGTGAATGAATATGATGAATATTCCGTCCCCGATGATACAAGTAAAGAAAACGACAACTTCATTATTAGTGGATTAGGAGGTCCATCTATACCAGATGCGATTAAAACCTTAAGAGATGTTGGTGAGGAGTATCTCAACAAAGATGAATATTCCGTCCCCAATGATACAAGTAAAGAAGATGACACCTTTGTTATTAGTGGATTAGGAGGTCCATCTATACCAGATGCGATTAAAACCTTAAGAGATGTTGGTGAGGAGTATCTCAACAAAGCAGTTAATATCATAACTGGACAGGAAGACACAAAAGATACTGCAGATGATTCAACAACAATAAATGATAAAGATTACGCTCTATTAAGCCCTGAAGCAGGAAAAGATTGGGGAACAATTAAGGAATTGTCAGAGAAGGGAGAAACAAACTTTGACGATCCAAAGTATGATGAAGGGGGCGAATCAATAAAAGACGAAAAAGAGGAATCATTCTTTTCAGAGATAATTAATGATATCGGCTCATTTATTGATTCTATTAATCCTGTTTCCTGGATCAAGCCTTCTCCCAAGGCTCCTCGACAAGCACCCACCTTTATCCCCCCACCAGATCTTTCCTTTAATCCAGAAGGACTTAAAGACTGGGGAACAATTAAGGAATTGTCAGAGAAGGGAGAAACAAACTTTGATGATCCAAAGTATGATGAATGGGGCGGACCAGATTATACTTTTAGTCCTGAAACATATAACGACAAAGACTGGAAATATATTGAGAATATAGAGATGAAAACAATGGATTTAATTGGGGTCTGGCAAAGAGACCCTGAGTGGACTAACTATCTTCTTGCGGAAGATATAACCATGCTAAATGCAGGATGTGGTGAAAGCGGTTTGGCAATGTTACTGGGAACCTATATTGATCCAAAATACCTTGATCCAAGGATTGTGTGGGAAGAAATTTTACAACCGATGGGAATAACAGATCCCTTTCTACACATTGGGCAAATCGAGGAGGTACTAAAAGAATTTGGATTTGAATGGGAACGGATCTATCCAGAGGAAGTACCAAACTATCTTGATGGGGATAATGAAATCTGGGTACTCGCTAATATCCCGGGTGGCATTGAGCACCACACTATTATCACCGACTATGAATATACCGACGATGAGTTACATTTTAATTTACAAGATCCTTACTATAATGAATGTGACTGTGCCGTAACAGGATATATTCCAGCACCTTGGTATTCTAAGGAGTATCAATCATTGGATTGCTTACGACTTGAAACAGGTAATAATTTTGATGTTAAAATTAACTACACGTATGCAGTTTCACCACCATAGTAATATGTAAATATATATGTCTATATCTAAAACCAACACATCTAAACAATCTTTATTTAAGTTACTCTTCCTTGTAATCATACTTTTGATTCTAATTTCTCTGTATGCTCTAAAAAGCATCCCACAAAATTTAGGTAACAACGTACTCTCACCATTTATTGAGCCTCTTAAAAAAACCTTGCGGATAAAATCCCCTGAAATTCATCCGGATTCAACCGGCGGCGTGATAATACATTCCACCCCCGGCCCTCAATTTAGACAAAAATTTATTCTAAGAAAAGAGCTCCCCATTGACAATGATTCATATACCCTGGTCTACGACTACAATAATCTCCAATATATTGTCGCTCTTAAAAAACCATATCAAGAAAGTAGAAATAAGTTTATTGAATGGATAACCAACAATTATCCAGGCATATCACCTGAAGAATTTGTTTTTGTCAACCAAAGCTAAATATTCATGCCTGACCAAAATTTATATCGAGGTTATGGTTTTGGGGTCTCAAGTATATTGACTTTGGTTTTAGTTGTCTTTTTCTTTTCTTCTTTGGTTTCTTCTGTTTTTGTTGTAACTAGCAATGATTCATTTGACTTAAGAAGTCTGGCTGATCTTGAACAAATGAGAGTAGATCAAGGAATAAGTCCATATGGAGAAGATAATGAAGGAAATACAAGAGATACGGAACAACGAGATAAAGATAAAGAAGAATCCGATAGGTATGAAAAAGAAGAAGAATCATCTAAAGAAACAGTAAGCGAAGAAACTACAAGAGTCGTTGAAACTACAACCTCAGAAATAGCTTGTGAGGGAACCTCCTCTCATGATTGCTTTTTTACAGTTAATCTTGAAACAGGAGAGAAAACGTATTATTGGAATACATTCATTTCATTTGGATATGATGATCCCGATGCCGGCATGTGGATAACTAGGAGTATTAGTGAGGATGAAATAGAAAATTGGTTAAAAAGAAATACAAAACTTGTTGAGCAAACAAATGATATAAACATAGGTGATATTCTAACTTTTGAAGAAAATTTAGATAGGCAGGGAGACATTGATCCAAAATTTGATTTTGAGAAGCTCGCTTTAAACACCGTACCTTTCAAAGAAAGGTATCAACAAGAACCTCCCTACCCTGAGGCCATAGAATCGACTGGAATGACGGGGCAGCAGTATCTAGAGCTTGTCATAGAAAAACAGCAACTGCAGGATCAAGAACCCGCCCACCCCGAGACTCCAATGACGTACGACGAATACCAAGAGGTAGTTAAAAAACTTAAAAAGCAAAAGCAAGAAATAATAGCTAACGAGTTAAAAAGTCTTAACGTTCCTTTGATTCCAACCTATTCAAATTACGATCCTGCCTTAAGCATCACTCCTACTGTTCCAGTTGGATCTACAACAGTTAAATCTTGTTCGCTTGGAGACACTAAATGCTTGTCAATTGCAGCTTCAAACCAATGCCAAACTGCTGAGGAGTGCGCTGAGGCCCAGCGTGAATTCCTTAAGTTAATGGGAGGAGTTGCAACTTTCTCTGTTGCTGCACCAATTGCCGCCTTAATTGCACCCACTGTTCCGGTTGAAACTGCTTACAGCATAGGACGTTTTGCTTTAATGGCACCATCGGTTGCATATTATGGTAAAAAAGCGGTTGATATTGGTAGTGCCCATCTAAACCAAACCTTCTCGCCTGGACTTTATATCCCCTCCCAGGACATTTACATTCAAACCGATCAAGATAACATTTATAATGCAGAAACTGGTACGTTCATTGGCTCCACTAATGAAATTAGTAATATACTTTTCTTAAATTCACATCTCGTTCTTTCGAATGATCTCCAACTTGCAACCCTATCTCCAGCAACATATCGTGATCCATCTTATACTGCTCTTACACAGGGGGTTGAATCAATTGAATCTGCTAATGACATTTATAAACTTACAAAACAAATACACGACACAATTAATTACAATCAACGAGTTGCCAATTCTCTATACTCAATGGGAGATCGTGGGATTGATATTGACTCTCTACTATTTATGCTTTATCCCAGCAACATAACTGCCTTATATCTATATGAACTTTCTCCTAGTAATATTGAAGATAAGATAACACAAAACTCAGCCATTTGTTTCGACTTTGCATTTGCTCAACAGGCGGCCCTTGCTGAATATAATATCCAAAGCAAATTTATCTCAAACAAAGATATATCACATGCTTACTTGTCAATCGGAGATAATATTATTGTAGACCCAACATGGAATTGGATCGGTACTCTTGAAAGCCACCAACAATTGCTAGATTACGATATTGAGAATACTATTAACCGCGGCTCATTATTTGAACCTGTCACTACATACACTGACCCCAAGGCAGTAAAAGATCTACAAAAACTACTAATTAATGCGGAATATAAAAGTTGTCTGCAAGGGGGAAACACTGCTGGAGAATGTTCAGATGTCCTAGACAGACTGCCACCATAACAGCTGGTCCAGTGCGATAAAACGAATCTATCAACTCGCTACCACATTTTATACACCACCGAAACTACTTTAGCCACCTTAAAAGTATCACTCGCTTCCGGAAGACCCTCCTCCGGTCTTAATCCCTCCGGTGCAGTTTTGCTGGTAACTGAACTCGTTGTTGGTGTTGTTACTTGTGTTACTGCCACCTTCTTTCTGAAGAGCTTTAAATTTTGCATTGCTAACACATTAACCTGTTTATTTGCATCATCCATAGCCATATTCAGTGCTTCCTTTTCAAGTTTTTCAGTATCATCAGCACTCAAGATTGGTTGTGTTACCAAATCAGCACCATTTGAGTAAAGGATGGCCACAATCTCCCCTGCCTTGCTGTAATCATTCACCTTAGCACTAACGGTAATACTTGCATCATATATGCCCTCGATTTGTGTTAGAGCTGGTGGTAATACTGTTACTTGAGACTGAACCAGGCTCTTATCTAAACCATATCTTTCAAGTATTGCTTTCATTAAAGTCACTTTTGCCTGGACTCCTGAAATCGCAGACTGGGGATTACCGTTTTGTGATGAGACAACGAAGGAAACAACAACAGTATCAGGCATAGTACTAACCTCACCTGAACCTGTTACGGTAACAACTAAAGGATTATTAATCCAAAACCATAGAAATGCCAAAACAAAAACTCCAATAACAAGCTTAAACCATCCTTTTTTGGTTTTTGGAGTGTGTTTCTCACCCATCCCCTTTACAACACCGGTTGCATCCATACTTACTTAATCTAACTAAAATTACTTAACTATGTCAACATCCTTTTATCGAAGAACATTCAGAGGATTTATATGAACACCGTCTTTTATTACCTCAAAGTGAAGATGAATACCGGTTGAACGACCGGTTGTTCCCATTATTCCAATTGTATCTCCTCTTCTTACTGATTGGCCCGGAACAACATATACTTTTGATAAATGGGCATACAGGGTTCTGTATCCATTTCCGTGATTAATTACAACTCTATTTCCATATCCATAACCATCAGGCCAACCGGCAACAATTACTTCCCCTGCATCAGCTGCCAATATGCCCGGCCCAGTTTTATTTGAGATATCAATTGCTTTGTGATACCAAACGAACCTTTGCGAAATGCTTCCACTTGCAGGCCATGCAAATGCCCCGGATGCAACTACTGTACCGGCATCAGGAGTAATTTGTCTCACACGAGGTTTTGCAACTGCAGAAGGCATAATACCATCAGGAACAATAACTGTTTGCCCTATTGCCAGTTGGAAGGTTTCATCATTAACAAAAGTATTAAAAGGGAAGTTGACAATTGGCTGAGGCTCTATATCATACCGTTTCGCAATAGAATAAACCGTATCACCTTTTCTTACTTTATGTGCAATTCCTGTTACTGGTAATATCTCGATAATTTCCCCTTCTTTTATCTTTGATTTCTCATTAAGACCATTTTGCTGATAGATTGTTTCTTCTGAAATTCCAAACTTTCCGGCAATTGAGCTAATCGTATCCCCTTCTTTAACTTCATAGTCAATTACTTTGTCTCTGACTTTTTCTGAAACTACTGTCTTTGTATATGGATCCTCAGTTGCATAAGATAAAACAGTTGATGGGGCTTGAATTTCCCAAGGATCTACTCCCCTTCCCGGAAACTCCTCGGCTATAACCGGTGCAATAATAATACCCAAGGCAGCCAAGCCTGCCATACCTGAATGCATAAAGCGTCTTGCCATTTTACCCCTTTGCCTATACAGGCTTACTGCAAAGAAATTCTTAACTGTCTCAAAATGTATAAAAGACACACGAAGCCTTTTGAATACAAATCGACTGAATTCACTTACAAATTCCTTAACGTCAGAAAAAACCAAAGATAGTCCCGAAATAATTCTTTCCATATTTAGCTTGTAAGTGAAGATAACATATGAAAGGATATGAATCAAACCTACCGCGGCCATTGAATTACCACACAATAAAGTTATATCATTTGATATAGATGTCTGCCCAAAAGAATAATCTTGGTATATCAAGTGTATTAACTTTAGTTTTAGTTGTCTTTTTCTTTTCTTCTTTGGTTATTTCTGTATTTGTTGTAACTAGTAATGATTCTTTTGATCTAAGAAAGTATGCCAGACTTGAAGAAGGGGATGGTAGCTCCTCAAGCTCTTCCTCAAGCAATAGTGATGATGAGGACGATGAAGATGATAGAAGAGAAAAAGATCCATACGAGAATTATGAACCATATCCCGAAGATTATTTTGATCCTCCATCAGAAATAAACACTTCGGATCCATACGATGACGATCCATATACCGGCCAAGAAACCAGGTTTAATTTGAAAGAGGAGGTTGATCCGTATGAAGTTCAGATGGATGAAATACAAACGGCAAAAGAAGCAACCTTTAAAGGCGAAGTTACAGTTTCAGAAATAGCTTGTGACGGAACTTCTTCTCATGATTGTTTTACTACAATCCATCCTGAAACAGGGAAGATTACATATCATAGAAATGTCTACTATGATGGAAAGTGGATTACAATTTCTGAAACTGAAGACGAAATCAAAACCAGGATTGAAGAGAGCTTGCCTGCTTGGGCCGATACATCTGAGATAAACATCG
>Ga0209013_10003492_pt1 | contig 13965 bp, 17 predicted proteins | sample Cruoilmetagenom2_FD_187291 | JGI IMG/M metagenome (GOLD analysis project Ga0209013, IMG submission 187291) | Oil polluted marine microbial communities from Coal Oil Point, Santa Barbara, California, USA - Sample 2 (SPAdes) (version 2) | ecosystem: Environmental > Aquatic > Marine > Oil seeps ... | reverse complement strand
CTGGATCCCAATATGGTCAGTGAGCCTCGTCAGTGTTCATACGTGCGTATGGATGGCTGGGACGAAGAAGTTAAGAAGTGGTATGACAAAAAAGCCGAAGCGGCTACCGCTTAACTTAGAAGTTGATCGTAAATCAATCATATCAGGAGAGAGTATTCTCTTCTGATAAAATGAATAAGTTTAATAGAACAGGAAATTAATATGGCTGCTGCAAAACCAAAAATGCCTATCGAATCTGGCGCACCAGATGGCTTCCAGTATATGCACCCAACAATGCGCAGAAACTTTGGTCTATGGAAATATCATGAAAGACCACGTCCAGGCGTACTAAAGCACGTTGCTCATAGCGGTGATGAAATCTACACAATTCGTGTTGGTACAGCTCGAATTCTTGATGTTTACACATTGCGTGAGATTACTCGCATTGGTAATGAGTTAGGTGATGGTTTTATCCGCTTTACAATTCGTTCCAACCTTGAATACATGGTTGATAGCGAAGCTAAAGTTGCTCCAATGATTGAAGCAATTGAAAAAGCAGGTCTGATTGTTGGTGGTACAGGTCCTACCATTACTGCACCTTCTCACACACAGGGTTGGCTGCACTGCGATATTCCAGGCTCTGATGCATCAGGTGTTGTTAAATCCATGATGGATGAGCTGGTGACAGAATTTAAGCGTGAAGAAATGCCTAACCGTGTTCATATCACCACTTCTTGCTGCCAGATTAACTGTGGTGGACAAGGTGATATTGCGATTAACATTCAACACACTAAGCCGCCTAAAATTGCTCACGAATTAGTTGCTAATGCCTGTGAACGTCCAACAGTTGTTGCACGTTGTCCAGTTGCTGCAATTCGCCCTGCAATGGTTGATGGTAATCCAACGTTGGAAGTTGATGAGAAGAAATGTATCTGTTGTGGTGCATGTTATCCCCCATGTCCTCCAATGTTGATTAATGATGCGACTCACACAACTCTGGCTATTTGGGTTGGTGGTAATCATTCAAATGCTCGTGGCAAGCCTACTTTCCAGAAACTGGTTGCTGCTGGTATTCCAAACAATCCACCTCGTTGGCCTGAAGCGACAGCTTTAGTCAAGCGTATCCTGAAAGTCTACAAAGAAGACGCTAAAGATTGGGAACGTATGAATGACTGGATTGAAAGAATTGGCTGGTTTGGCTTCTTTGAGAAGACAGGTCTTCCATTCACTAAATTCCATATTGATGACTGGAGAGGCGCTCGCAACAGCTTGAATGCTTCTACACATATTCACTTTTAAATAGCAGTCAGGTAAATCCTTAATGAAATTTACATTATTAATTAATGAAGGACCTTACCAGCACCAGGCGTCTGATACTGCGTATCAGTTCGCCAAGGCTGCTTTGGCGAAAGGTCATGAAATATATCGTGTGTTCTTTTATAACGATGGCGTAAACAACGCAACTCGTTTGGCTGTACCACCACAGGATGACCGTAATATTACGGAAAACTGGGCGGCATTAGCTAAAGAACATGAACTGGACATGGTTGTTTGTATTGCTGCTGCGCAACGTCGCGGTATGTTGGATGCTGATGAAGCAGGAAGACAAGGCAAAGATGCAGACAATATTCATCCTGCATTCCGTATCTCTGGTCTGGGCCAGTTGGTAGAAGGCGGTATTCAGGCTGATCGTTTATTAACATTTGGTGATTAAGGAAAATAAATATGAGTGAAGATATAAAGAAATTCATGTTTGTGAACACTAAGGCACCTTATGGTACAGTTTACGCATTAGAATCACTGGAAGTCGTACTGATTAGTGCCGCTTTTGATCAGGACGTCAGCATTGCATTTTGTGATGATGGTGTTTTTCAAATCTCAAACAATCAGAATGCTGAAGCTTCTGGTATGAAAAACTTTTCAAATGCATATAAAGCTCTAGGTGACTACGATATCAACAAGCTTTATGTTGAGAAAGAGTCTTTGGAAGAGCGTGGTTTAACTCTGGATAACCTGATGGATCTGACTTATGAAGATGAGGATGATGATTGGGCAGAAAAACCATCAATTAAATTGGTTTCACGTGCTGAACTTGCTGATCTGATGGATGAGCAAGATGTAGTCATCAGTTCTTAAGGAGATTGACAAATGGCAATGTTACACACCGTAAATAAATCACCTTTTGAGCGTAATTCACTGAATTCGTGTCTGACCAAATCAAAAGAAGGTTCAAGTATCCTTTTGATTGAAGACGCTGTTGTTGGTGCGTTAAAAGGTACGGTTATGGCAGATAAATTAACTGCTGCTATAGCAAATAAAAACGTATATGTTTTAGGTTCCGACCTGAACACACGTGGTTTTACAGAAGCTGAAATTCTTGATGGAATTAAAATCGTTGATTATTCAGGTTTTGTTGATCTGGTAGCCGAGCATTCAAACGTTCAGTCTTGGCTGTAATTTATTATTAACATCTAAATATTGGAGTTTAAACAATGGCTACTATTTCTGTAGAAGGTAAGGAAATTGAGGTTGATGAGGAAGGTTATCTGGTAAACCTTGATGAGTGGTTTCCAGGTGTAGCAACAGTTATGGCTGAAATCGATGAAGTTGAGATGGGCGATGACCACTGGGATATTATCAACTTCCTGCGTGAATACTATGAAGAGTATCAAATTGCTCCAGCAGTACGCGTTTTGACTAAGGCTGTTGCTAAAAAACTGGGTAAGGAAAAAGGTAATTCTAAGTACCTTTATGAATTATTCCCTTATGGCCCTGGTAAGCAAGCATGTAAATTTGCTGGTCTTCCAAAGCCAACTGGTTGTGTATAACACAGCTTTATAAATAACTTCTGCTGTTTAGAGCAGAGGTTCATGTGCAGGACTCTCTTTGAGAGTCCTACACACTGTATTAAAAAATTTGAATGGGTAAGTAATATGTCAGCGTTTTATGCGCTACTTTTTACAGTGGCTTTTCTCGTCCTGGTAATAGGTTTAGCGAAAAAAATTATTCAATATTCACGAGTGCCTGCGCCTCTGAAAATACCTGTTACACCTGCACCTTTAACTAAAGGTGGTGTTGCTGTCAGACTGGCTAAAGAAGCGATCATGTTCGCCGCCTTATTCCGCTCAAATAAATGGACCTGGCTGTTTGGCTGGATGTTTCATATGAGCCTGTTTGTGGTTCTTTTAAATCATTTACGCTTTTTTATTAAAGATGTCCCGCTGCCATTGGTATTGCTGCAAAATGTTGGTGAATATGCTGCCTTTACAATGTTTATTGGCTTAACAGGCCTTCTGGTTCGTCGTATCTTTGTTGCAAGAGTAAAATATATTTCCGCACCATCAGACTATTTATGGTTGATTTTGCTCATGTTTATTGGTCTGACGGGGATCGTCATGCGTTTTATCTCACATACAGATATTGTCGCAGTAAAAGAATTTTCTTTAGGTTTACTCACATTTAACTGGCAATCACTACCAACAGATTTCCCATTAATGTTTCACTTGTTTTTAGTTGCTGTGTTAATGATTTTATTGCCCTTTAGTAAATTATTACATATTCCTGGTCTGTTCTTTGCCCCATCACGTAATCAAGTTGATAATCCGCGTGAAAAACGTCATGTTGCTCCATGGGCTATGGAATTGGATGCAGAAAAAAATAAAATGCAGCCTAAATAGCATAGTGCTTTTAGAAAAACATTTGTTAGGAATTTTTTGAGGATTTAGAAACGTGGCAGACTTTGAAACTCCCAAGTTTAGAGAGTATCCAGTAGTTCCCCAAATCAAGTCAGATGTAATGGCCGGTAAAGGGCCGTTCGTCTCACGTGCGGAATTTGATACTGATCTGGGTTATCCCGGTGAATTACCGGATGACTGGAAAGAAAAAACTCTGGATAAAATGCAAGACCTTCTAGGTCGCTACCGTTCATTCCAGGTCTTTATGGATTCCTGTATCAAGTGTGGTGCCTGTACTGACAAGTGTCATTATTTTATTGGTACTAACGATCCTAAAAACATGCCTGTCGCACGTCAGGACTTATTAAGAAAAGTATATCGTCGTTACTTCACCTTTGCAGGCAAATATTTCCCCAAACTGGTTGGTGCGGTTGACTTAACTGAAGATGTTCTGGATGAATGGTATAACTACTACCACCAATGTTCTGAGTGTCGTCGCTGTTCAGTTTTTTGCCCAATGGGTATTGACACTGCTGAAGTGACCATGGCTGCTCGTGAAATTCTGGCTCATGTTGGTAAAGCTCAGAAGTACTCAAACCAGATCATTCAAAAAGTTTACAAAATCGGTAATAACCTGGGGCTTCCCGGGAAAGCACTGAAAGGTATTCTTGAAGATCTTGAAGAAGAAGTTGAAGAAGATACTGGTGTTCCGGTTAAGTTCAATATGGATAAGGAAGGTTGTGAAGCCTTACTTATGACACCTTCTGCTGACTTCTTTGCTGAACCTCATATTGATGGCCTGATAGGTTATGGTAAGGTTTTGCATGAATTAGGTATTACCTGGACAGTAAGTTCTATCGCATCTGAAGCCGCCAACTTCGGTTTGTTTATTGGTAGTTATGACAATATTCAACGAGTTTCAATGCGCATTCGTGAAGAAGCCATCAAACTAAAAGTAAAGCGTATTATTTTTGGTGAGTGCGGTCATGCATGGCGTGTTGCATACAGCTTTTTAAATACATTAGCAGGACCTTTTGATTTTCTGGATCAAAATTATCCTGTCCCCCAGCACATTCTTGAAGTCACTTATGGCGCACTTCAGGAAGGCAAACTACGTATGAATAAAGAAGAGAATGATCATCTGACCATGACCTTCCATGATTCATGTAACGTAGCTCGTGCTTCTCGCATGGGTGATAAGCCCGGCGGTCAGTTTGATATTCCTCGTGCAGTTATTCAGGCTGCCTGTAATAATTATGTCGATATGGATTCAGATACCATTAAAGATGCTACATTCTGCTGCGGCGGCGGTGGTGGGTTGCTGACAGACGACCTGATGGAATTACGTGTTAAAGGTGCTCTACCAAGAATGGAAGCCCTGAAACAGGTAACTGAAGAAAGCGGCGTTACCAATATTGCAGCTATTTGTGCAATTTGTAAGAGCCAGTTTACCAAAACCTTACCTTATTATGGCTTCGAAATGGATGCCATTATGAGTGTTCATCAATTGGTCAGCGAAGCAATCGTAATGACCGGCAGTGAACAGGAAAAAGAATTAGATGGTGTTGGAGATGAAGAAGAAGCTAAAGAATCTGAAGATTAGATTTTATTGTTTCTGCTTATAAATCATCACCAGCGATAGTATTTTAAAAACTATTTTATAAAATATAGATCACAGCAATTTTGTAATTGCCCAATTTAGCTTGATAGGAGAAAGATAAATGTCAACTGCTGATACAGCTCCGAATGCAGATAAACTAACCAATAGGCTTTACTCAGAAACCAGGTTAGAACACACTGATAAACAAGAGTGGAATTCCTGGACTGACAATATTTTCCAGGCAGGCTGGTCACATAAGTGCCCCACCTATATCAATAGAACTCCTCCTTGTCAAGGTAGCTGCCCTGCAGGTGAAGATATTCGCGGTTGGCTGGATATCGTTCGTGGTATGGAAAAACCGACTCACGAAGGTATGTCCATGCAGGAGTACGCATTCCAGCGTTCTACAGATGCTAACCCGTTCCCATCTGTAATGGGACGTGTTTGTCCTGCTCCTTGCGAAGACGGATGTAACCGTAATGAGCTGGATGACAATGTTGGAATTAACTCAGTCGAGCAATTTATTGGTGATTCAGCTCGTAAGGAAGGTTTTAAATTCAATACGGCGCAACAAGAAAGCGGTAAAAAGGTAGCAATTATTGGCGGCGGTCCAGCAGGACTGGCAGCAGCCTACCAATTACGTCGCATTGGTCATGGCTGTACCGTGTTTGATGACCACTCTGAACTGGGCGGTATGATGATGTATGGTATCCCAGGCTATCGTGTTCCTCGTGATGTTTTAAACCATGAAATGAATCGTATTGTTGAAATGGGTGTTGAAGTTAAATTAAACACTCGAGTTGGTACTGATGTAACAATTGAAGACCTTGAAAAAGACTATGATGCCATTCTTTGGGCCATCGGTTGTAAAGAAGGTCGCGGACTACCTATTGAAGGCTTCGATGATGCACCTAACTGTATCAGCGGTGTTGCTTTCCTGGAAGCATTTAATGATGGCCGTTTAAAAATTTCATCAGAAAAAGTAGTTTGTATTGGTGGTGGTGATACTTCTATCGATGTGGCATCTGTTGCTCGTCGTCTGGGTAATATTTCAAGTGTAGCTGAAAAAGATTTTGCTGAAAATATTGTTTTAGGTCATACCGCTCATGATGTTGCAGATTCTGCGTCAAAAGAAGGGGCTGAAGTTACACTGCTTTCTCGTTCATCTATCGAAAATATGCCCGCTGCACAACATGAAATTGATGATGCCTTACGTGAAGGTGTTACTATTACCGGATGTGTGAGTCCTGTTGCAGTTATCAGAGATGACAGCGGCCGTGCTACTGCACTGCGTGTGATTAAACTTGAAGCAGACGGTAAGACCCCGATTGAAGGTTCTGAATACGATATTGAGGCCACATTGATTGTTTCTGCCATTGGTCAGAAAGGTGATATGACGGGTATTGAAGACATGGATAATGGCTATGGCTTTATTGATGGCGATACTCATTATCAGGTAAAAGGTAAGTCTGGTCACTTCCTCGCGGGTGATATTGTTCGTCCTCACTTATTGACTACCGCAATTGGTCAGGCATCTATTGCAGCTGAGTCTATCCATCATTATCTGATTCATGGCGATGAGGAAATGAAAAAGCGCCCTAAAGTGGACAAGCATTATTTTTCATTAGAGAAAAAACTGGATGATACCGGGTTAGCGCCAGAAGAATCTCCTGTACATGGTCACAATAGCGTTCGTGGTACTGACAGTACTAATTTTGCTATTCATAATTATGAAAACCGTTCTTCCAACGATATTATCAGTCATGACAAATTGTACCTGGGGCACTTCGCTTATGAAGAACGCAACAAGCGTGACTCAATTGATGTTGGCTCCGATGAAGTTCTTGGACACTTTGCTGAACGTCTGGTCGCACTGACTGAAGAAGAAGTGGTTGCTGAAGCTGGCCGTTGCATGAGCTGTGGTATGTGTTTTGAGTGTGATAACTGTGTTATCTACTGTCCACAGGATGCGGTTAAGAAAACACCTAAGGCACAATCAACAACAGGTCGTTATGTTTATACTGACTATGACAAATGTATTGGTTGTCATATCTGTAAAGATGTCTGCCCGACAGGTTACATCGATATGGGTCTGGGCGATTAATCAGGAGAATGAATGTGTGGTTGCACCTAAACTTTAACTCTTATTTCAAGAGCTCTTGTTTAACCGTAGCGGGGCTGGCACTGATTGCCAGCTTCAACATGGTGAATGCAAGTGAAAATGGACTGGGTCCCAAAATAACAATTCAGGAATCCAGTGGTGAGAGCTGTGTTTTACCTTCTGAACAAATGCGTCGTGAACATCCTGATTTGCTCAAGCATGATAGAATTCAAACGCTTCGTGAAGGAGTCAGAGCAAAAGCCGATGGTTCAAAACTTGATGGCAGCTTAAAGCAATGTGTTAACTGCCATGCTGTTAAAGATGACGCTGATAAGTATGTACGTATCGACAATGATCAGCATTTTTGTGTTTCTTGTCATCAATATGCTGCAGTATCTATTGATTGTTTCCAGTGTCATAGAGATATTCCTGAAGGCAGCAGTAATTTCCATGCCCTTTCAAGTCATAAAGATGTCAACTATACCAATGTCGTTCCAGGCACTTATAGTTTGACCATTGAAGATGTGGCCAATATTGCGCCTGAGGTTAGTTCAGATGACAATTAATAGCGAAAAGGAAACTCATTCCGAAATGGAATCTTCACGTCGAAACTTTATTTTTGGTTCGGTTGCAGCAGCAGGCTTAACGATTGCTCCTGGTGTTATGTTATATCAAACCGCCAATGCCCGTTCTCTAAGTGAAAAAACATCTTCAAAAGTTCGCTGGGGTATGCTGGTAGACACATCTAAAGATGTTGACTGGAACAAATGTGTTGATGCCTGTAATAAAGAACATGGCCTTGCTAATGAAAATCACTCCAGAGATGATCAAAAAACTCAGTATATTCGTGTTGTTGATGTAAAAAACAAAGGTACTGGCTATAGCATGTCATTACCGGTTATGTGTCAGCATTGTGAACAGCCACCTTGTGTGGATGTCTGTCCAACAGGTGCATCGATGAAACGTCCTGATGGTATTGTTCTGGTTGACCGACACCGTTGTATTGGTTGTCGTTATTGTATGATGGCCTGCCCATATAAGGCTCGCTCATTTGTACATGAAGTTTTAACTGACCAAACCGAAAATACGCCACGTGGTAAGGGATGTGTTGAGTCCTGTAACATGTGTGTCAATCGAGTAGATAACGGACAGCTGCCAGCCTGTGTAGAAGCCAGTCAAGGAGCTATTATTTTTGGTGATTTAAATGATCCTCAAAGTGATATTTCACAACTGCTTGCCAAGCATGGTGGTAAACAAATACGTGCTGATCTGAAATTAAACCCAGGTGTTCATTATCAAGGTATATAGTTTAGTTATTTTATACCTGGTGTAACGAGTAAAAAAAATGAAAAAATTACGCTTTCTCGAAGTAGAAGGGAATACAAAAGGTTTTTATACCTTCCTCGGTCTTTTTGGGCTCATTTCTCTGGTTGGTATTCTAGCAGCCTATTATATGGAGCATAATGGACATTGGGTTACTGGTATGAGTAACCAGGTTATTTGGGGCACACCACATGTTTTTGCAATCTTTCTGATTGTAGCTGCTTCCGGTGCACTTAATGTCGCTTCTATATCCTCTGTATTTGCAAAAACAGCGTATAAACCCCTGGCTCGTTTATCAGGGATGCTTGCTCTAGCACTTCTTTCTGGTGGACTGGTTGTTTTGTTACTGGATCTGGGTCGTCCGGATCGTTTGATAGTTGCAATGACCGAGTTTAACTTTGTATCTATCTTTACCTGGAATATCTTCCTCTATACTGGTTTTATGGGTATCGTGGGTATTTATTTGTGGACTATGATGGATAGACCATATAATAAGCTGACCAAGAAAGCAGGTATGACAGCCTTTATCTGGCGTCTTGTTCTTACTACTGGTACCGGTTCAATCTTTGGCTTCCTGGTTGCACGTGAAGCGTATGACTCTGCAGTGTTAGCTCCAATGTTTATTATTATGTCGTTCTCATTCGGTCTGGCATTCTTTATGTTAGTTCTAATGGGTTCCTACAAATATACTCAACGTGATTTAGGTGATTACATTGTTAATCGTCTAAAGAACTTGCTGGGTGTTTTTGTTGCAGCTGTATTTTACTTCGTGCTTGTTTATCATACGACCAACCTTTATTCCGCTGAACATCGAGATGTTACTATTTTTATTCTCACTAATGGCGGTATTTATACTTTCTTATTCTGGGTTGTGCAAATTGGACTGGGAACAGCCGTTCCCTTGTTCCTTTTATACGGTCCAACAGGTAAAAATCGTACCATGATTGGTTTGGCTTCTCTGTTAATTATTCTTGGTGGTATGGCCCAGCTTTATATCATTATTATCGGTGGTCAGGCTTATCCAATGCATTTATTCCCTGGAATGGAAGTGACTAGTTCATTCTATGATGGTGTGGTTGCTTCTTATGCGCCATCCTTACCTGAGTTATTATTAGGTCTGGGCGGTGTTGGTGTTACGCTTTTACTGGTTACTGTTGCTATTGCCGCGCTTAAGTTCCTACCAGCAAGTCTTGCTGATGAAATAGCAGATCCTCATAGCAAATAAAGAAGAAATTATGGGACGAACACATAGGTTCGCCCCTACGTAGGGGCAGACCTATGTGTCTGCCCACATCTGTACCAGTTTAATATAAGTCACATCAACGCCCTGCGTTTCTTCAGCCTTTGGATTTTCCTTCAGCATCTTTTCTCTGGCTTGCCATAATTCATATAGTATTTCACGCTTGTTCGCATCCTGAATCATACTCTGTGCCCAGGTAACACAAACCAGACGTTCGCCATCGGTTACTTCATCAACATAGTGCCAGCTGGTCGATGGATAAACTATTGCACTGCCTGCTTTAAGTTTTGCCCGATGTTCTCCATACTTTGTCACAATGACCAGATCACCACCTTCATATTCTTCCGGTTCATTGAGAAAAATGGTTGTTGACACGTCAGTACGATACATATTGGGCATCTGGCCCATTATAGGATTATCAATATGACCGCCATAGCCCATTCCTTTTCGATAACGGGCAAGAAAGGGGGCGCCGATCTTTTTCATCATTATGGCTGCTTTATAAGTCTTATTATTAATCAGACTGCCCATAAGAATATTGTTCAGTGACTGCATCTGAGCTGAATTGTCCTGAATTAATTCTTCATTCTTTTTTACTTGCTGAGCAACATCTCCAGCTGAGATTTTGCCATCAACAAAATTTGCTTGCTTTAAAACAGCTTGAATGGATTTAAGCTGCTGCGGATTAATAACATCTGGAATCTGGATTAACATTAATTACTCCATGGCATTTTTAATAAAAGAAAAAGGATAATAGAAGAAAGCCTTTAATCTTGAAGTTTACGCAATTATCCCCATATTAACTATAAAATTTTATCATTTTTCATTATTGATGATTAAAGGAGAGACATATATGATTAGAGTATTGAATGTTGTTATTGATGGCAATCTATATGCTGTTAATGTAGATGAAGATGATGTTATCTCCGGTTCAAGCCTGTTTAACAAAATGGATGAAGATATGAACAAAGGCTGGACCCTGGGGCGTGATTTTGTTGAAAATCCTAATGTAACTGAACGCTGCCAGATTGTCGGTGATAAACTCCTAACGGCGATTGAAGATGAAAATGAACAACTAAAAACTATGATGGCAGCTTATATTCTATCTCGTGTGCCCAATATTATGACCATCCATTTAGATAATACAGGTGAAATTCAGGAAACCCAACTCGAATTCGCACCACGCTAACTGACAGCTAACCAGAGAAAAAATTATGAGAATGAGATCCAAATGGGGAAAAAACGGCAAACAACGCTCTGTTGCTGATAATGCCAGCGCAGCAGCATTTATTTCCTGGCGTATTGCCCAGGATGCCTTATTAGATCTTGAAAACGAGGATTATCAAACAGATAGCCTGGCCCAACGTATGGATGTCATCGTTGAGTTTGTTATCTTTCTTGCTCATCTCGCTGATCGTATTACTTTTGAACGCATGTCTGAGCAAGAACGTGAAGAGTTTGTGATTACTATGGTTCAACACCTGGCACGTACTCATCAGGCCAGTATGGAAGATATTGATGGTGTAAAGGACTATAAAGAAAATTTTATAAATCTTGTCAATGAAAGAATGTCAGATTATTCAGAGATGCCTTTTGAAGATGGTGAACCCAGCTTTACTATGCGTCGTTATCTGGGCACTAAAGTTCAGGATGTTATGGGTGAACGTCATAATAAATGGATTGAAACCCAGGTTCTGGAAATTAATGCCCCGGCGGCCAGCAAACTTCTGCAAAAAGCGATCAATGATCTCTATAAACCCGCGTTTTGATGATTCAGATCAAATTTTTCTTGATTGCTTTTCTTATTCAGTTAAGATACTAGGGGTTTTTAAAGCAGACTCTTAATGAATTTTTCTCATATGATATATAGAGTCGCACCATAGGATTAGCGTTTTGTCACTTAGTCAATTATTTTATCGGGAAATACGCCAGCATCACCTGTTCGAAAATTTATCTGAAGATCGTTTTCAATTTATTGCTCAGCATTCCGGCTTGCTCCTTCTAAAAAAGAACGAGCTTCTTTTTGAATGCGGCTTTGAAGCCAATCATTTTTTTATGGTTCGAACTGGCCAGGTTACATTATTTCAGGTTTCATCTGATGGTTATGAAAAAATAGTTGATATCCTGGAGTCGGGTCAGACATTTGCTGAAGCCAATATGTTTAGCAATGAACAAAGTTATTGCATCAATGCCAGAGCAAGCTGTGATTCAGAGTTATTTTATTTTGATGCCCAAAAATTTAAATCTCAATTAAAACAATCAAGTGAATTGTGTTTTGCTTTGATGACTGATATGAGTAATCGCCTGAAAAACAAGACTCAGGAAATTGTTGAACTGTCGATTCATGATGCACAATACCGTTTAGTGAGCTATTTGCTGGAAAAAAGCTACAATGGAAGCGATCTATCCTGTCAGCCTGTAGTGATATTATCGACGACCAAATCATTACTTGCTTCACGTTTGTCCATTACGCCAGAGACATTCTCACGGATTCTTGCCCGCTTGAAAAAGCAGGGGCTGATTTCTATTAAGAATGATGCGATTATATTAAGTGAACCGGGAAAATTAAGAGACTTAATGGGCAATTGTAATAGCCTGAAAGGGAAAGCAAAAAAATCTGATATTAAGTGGAAAGTAAAAAAGGAACTAAACTTCTTGCGTTCTGTCTGAATTGTTTCAGCACATAAAAAAACCGGCATTTGCCGGTTTTTTTATGTGCTTTTTTAAGAGCTTTTTCAAAGAACTAAAAAGCCTTAATTCTTATTATTTCCAGTCGCCAAAGCCGTCTGTATTCTTTTCCAGACCATCTTCGTAACCAGCTGAATAAGCGTCAGTGACGCGCTGTTCTTCACGTTCTGGGTTACAGACGTAACCACCTTGCCAGCCCTGGATATACTCTGGGTTTACACCTTCAGATTCCATTTTCACAGTAAAATCATGATATTCTTGGTTCATTGTTTTTTCCTTTGTATTGCCTGTCAGTTAATGAAAGCTTTCTAAAGCCTATAAAAGCAGACCGTGACAAGATAATAATTTGCTTATATTAAATTATTTTCACATAAATTTCCAGTTTTTTAACTGAAATTATGCCTTAAATCGTTTCAAAGCTGTATCGGTGTCTGAGTATACTTTTTGGACAGAATGAAAGGTATATCCCTATAGGATAGGGTAAAATTAATTTTGTCAATATTAGAAAAAAAAGGTATTATATGCCAATTAACCAACTAAATTACTCGGGTAATAGCTAGAGAGATTTGATATGAATTTAAATGAAGAAGAAATAATGGATTTAAACAGTGGCTTGAAAGCACTGGAAGATAAACATTTTACCAGAGCGCTGCAGCTGTTATCACCTTTAGCTGAAAAAGGTGAACCTGAGGCTCAGCATCGACTGGCAGTTATGTACCAAAATGGCCTGGGTGTGCATCGTAATGAAACCGCTGCAGCACTGTGGATGAAATTATCTGCAGATCAGGGCTATGAACTGGCCTGGCATGGCATGGGCTTTATGTACATGGAAGGTGAAGGTGTCGATAAAAACCCTGATGAAGCGATAAAATGGTTTACTAAAGGTGCCGATGCTGGTTTGATAGGTTCTATGACTACTTTGGCTATGATGTATAAAGAGGGTAATGGTGTGGAAAAAAATCCGCAAGAGGCGGAACGTCTGTTAAAAATGGCAGGCTTCTAGATGAGAGCTTCACAATTATTTGTTGTCTTAGATCAAGAATTTAAAGGGGCGCAAACTGGTCATCACACACCTGTAATGATTTGGGGGCCTCCTGGCGTGGGGAAGTCCCAGTTAGTCAGTCAGGTTGCGCAAAAACATGATCGGACGCTGATAGACATCCGGCTTTCCCAGATGGAGCCCAGTGATTTACGCGGTATTCCTTTTAAAGATGGTGACAAGGTGGAATGGGCTGTGCCCTCCATGTTGCCGGATGCTGAAAAACATGGTGAGCAGGGGATTCTGTTTCTGGATGAAATTACTTCAGCACCTCCCAGCGTGTCAGCGGCGGCATATCAGCTGATTCTGGATCGTCGTCTG
>Ga0209013_10003491_pt1 | contig 13965 bp, 12 predicted proteins | sample Cruoilmetagenom2_FD_187291 | JGI IMG/M metagenome (GOLD analysis project Ga0209013, IMG submission 187291) | Oil polluted marine microbial communities from Coal Oil Point, Santa Barbara, California, USA - Sample 2 (SPAdes) (version 2) | ecosystem: Environmental > Aquatic > Marine > Oil seeps ... | reverse complement strand
GGGGAATTCCCGTTGCCGGCATGCTTTCTCTTGGGTTGATCCTTGGTAATTCGATCGCGGCAGCGCCCAGCATCGCAGCCGGGCAGGGAGTCGGATCGTTTCAGAACCTGCTGGGCTGGTGGAGCGAGACGGGTCGACTCGGATTCAAGGATGGCAAACGCGAGGCGGTAAAATACCGCGCGACCTACCGCTGGGACGATGCCGGCGGCAAACTCCTGCAGGCCGTCAGATGCGCCAGCACCAGTGGAAAGCTGCATATCAAGAGTGAGATCCAATAAGCCGGGGATCAGCTCAACGGTACTTGGCGCGAACGAACCTACGAGTTCGAAGGCGACCTCCTTGGCGAAACTATCGAAGGGGGATTCCGCGTCTCTGTTCCCGGCACCGATATCAAGGCCAACATGACGGTGTTCGTGAAAGGCAAGCGACAGATCGTCGAGGTCCAGTTCCTCGATAATGAATTGATCGGGCTGTCCATCATCTGTGAGAAGGGATAAACCCAGATCAACGCCACGATGCTTCCAAGAAACGCGGCAGGCGATCGACGACGACTCGCGGACCAGCCAGAGGCATGCGGCTTGTCAGGTGGGGTAACCACGCAGGCGCTTGGGCGTGCCGCGCCGCCGGGGCTCCGCCAATGTGCTCGTGCCTTTTTGGACTGAGCGCGGTTTCTTCGCGCTGGTAGCTGCCCGCGCGGAGCGATCTGCCAGGTCTTGTAGTTGCTGGCGGTCAAGGACGGCGAGAAACGCTTCGAAGGCTTCATCGTAGAGGCCGCCGAGATCGACGACCTGTCTGGCGTCTTGGCTCAGCTCCGGGCGGGTTAGAAGAGCCCGGACAACTCCACCGACGGTCGCATCTTTGGCCGCTGTCGAAAGCCGGATCCCGCCATTTGGTCCCCTGACCGTATCGAGAAACTTGAGCTGCCGCAGAATGTTCGAAAGCTTGAGCGCCATCTGTTTCGTTAGGCCGAGTTCTTGCGCCACGACAGCTATCTTGATCAGTTCATCGCCAGAGGCGTGGCATCGCACGAGAATCCGTATCGTGTCTGAAATCTGCTTTGGCACTCTCATCGAGGCGTTCTCCGCGGACTGCTCTTATTGTCGCCCGTTGCGTGTCAGAGCCGGCGATGGCTCAAGTATACATCAGAACGAACAAATCCGCCTAGTAGGCTACATCGTTCAAACCGGCCGTGAAAACTACCCCCATCAAGAATATGCGCTGGATGCAGCAGGTCCAGGCTTGCCGATGGTCGACTCGAATAGCGGATAATTAGATTGACCCCGCCAATTTGTTGATAATTATAGTATGCAAAACGCTGGTTGGATCACCCTGGCTTTGGATCTTCAGTCGAAGCGGTTCCGCATGCTGCAATAGAGGTGAGCTGTGGCAGATACAAACATGCACGAAGGCGGATTCTCCGGTGCTGGCGCTAACGAGCTGGATTCTCCCGATGGCAAGCGGCGTTGGGCGATCTAGGAGGTTCCCGGCAACCTTCAATGTTCGATCATCGGCACCTGCTTGTCTCAGTCCGACATCTTGACGCTTGCACGGAGGCTTGATCTTCAGGTCGATCCGGGCACAGTCGACTATGACATTCATGCCCACTTTGTCCGCGAGGCCTTGCAGTATGGTAAGGTGTCGAGGCTGGGTCAGAAGGAATTGGAACGCCGGTTTGGCGGCATGGTGCGTCGGGTCGGGCGATTGTCAGATGAAGCGGAGCTCGCTGCATTGTGGCAAGGGGCGTATGCGTCGGGGCAAATTCCAGGCGCCTATAGGGCGCTGATCACGCATACCCACGTCTCAGCTGATTTGCGCAAGCGAGCCTTTGGCGAAGTTCATATGCTGAGCCACGTCTTGGGCCGCACCACGCACGCCGCGGCCCCGAAAGCTGCCGACTTAAGCGCTCGCTTGGACGAATATGAGGACAAGCTTCTCCGACAAGCGGGTCGGCACAAACGTGCGATCGAGCGGCGTGATCGACAGATAGCGGCCCTGACAGCGGATCTGCTTGCGGCGCGGGGGCAAAAGCAGACAACCCCAGAAAGGCCTTTCAACGTCGATCGCAGGACCAAACGCACCGCGCGTCTGTTAGTCTCCCGAGAACGCGCCCTGATCTCCGCCCGCTAACGCGCGCGCTACATGGAATCTCAAAACGCGAACTTTCACGCCCGCATCCGCCAGCTTGAACTCGCGGCACGTCGCGCCATGCGCGTCGCGGAGCCCGGTAGTTGTCCGGGAGCTAACGCGTGTGAACTACAGCTGCCGCCACGGCGGGTTCTCTATCTCGGCGGCCGTCCAAGCTCGATAGACCGTCTAAAATCGATCGCCGGGGAAAACAACGCTGAGATGTTTCATCACGATGGTGGCCTTGAGCAGACCGTCGCCTTGGTCGACGGGCTCGTCACACGCTGCGATGCGGTCTTTTGCCCGATCGACTGCGTCAGCCATGGCGCGTGCGAGCGCGCGAAGGCGCTTTGCAGGAAATTCGAGAAACCCTTCGTGCCTTTGCGTTCCTCCGGCGCATCGAGTTTTAAGCGTGCGCTTCTTGATCGCGAGTACTAGCCGGTTCGGAGTTTGCGGCGGCATTATCTGTCCTCGGAGGGAGTGGCTGGGTAGGCCTACGCTTGGTGTTACTGCGCTCGCATGTTCGCGCGCGAGGGGATCGACGCAACAAACTGCTCAATACGCCGGTCATGCCACGTTTCATTGGAATCAGCCGCGTGGAATCCGACATGCCCGCCACTGGGCACAAGGACAAGCTCAACATTTCTGGGCGGGCTTTCTGCAAGCCTTTGGTAAGGCGCCGCTGGAACCCATGGATCGTTCACTGCGTGGATCATCAACAAAGGCACTTCGACTTGATGGGCATGAGCCGCTCCGGCCGTGCGCCGGTAGTAGTCCTCAACCCCGTCGAAGCCATTGCGGGGCGCGGTGAAGACGTCATCGAATTCATAAACGGAGCTTGACCTCCGAACAGCAGCCGCCTCGTTCACATCGAGACCGGCATTGGGATCAAGTACGTCCCGCTTCATCCGATGCAGTAAGAATTGATGGTAGATGAAGTTACGGACATGCATCAGCCGATGCGCCGCCTGAAGCGGTTCAATGGGCGCGCACACCGTGGCGCCGCCGACCATGCCGTGGCGGTCGCCGAGCCGGGACAAGAAGTTGAGCAGGATGTTGCCGCCAAGCGAATAGCCGATGACGAAGATGCCTTCGGCCGGTACGACGGCAGCCAGACCTGCGATAGCATCGATGAGATCATCCGTGCAGCCAGCGTGGTAATAGCCTCGGCATGTTTGTCGCGACGATCCGGCGCCGCGCAGATTGAGCCTGCAGACGCGCCGCCCGCGCGCAAGATGAAAACGCGCGCTTTCACGGATGTAAGTGCTTCCCGAACAGCCGGTCAGGCCGTGGATCAGCAAGATCAGCGGGCCTTGCGGAGCGCTCGGTGGTGTATCGATATAGGCGGTGAGACGATCACCGCTGCCGTCGCTGAGTGCAACTTGAACCTTGGTGGTGTCGCCGCCGAGCTGCGCCGGTCCCGGGATGAGTTGGTTGCGAAGCGTTTGCAGGTCGCCACCCCACCAAGGGAACCGATCTTGGAAGTCGGGCAGGAACGCATACGCATTGGTCGTCGTAGTCATTTTCGCATCCGCTCTAATGGCACTAAAACGACAATGGCGGGCAAGTTGGATTGCGTCACCGCGATGGCTTCGTCGATGCGTTCCAGTTGAGCGTAAACGATTGCCCGTCCGCGAAGCGGCGAACGCACAGAAGTTTACCCACATGTTTGAGATCAAGCCGCTAAGAAAACTGCACTCCGGTAGCCTCGCGCGCCAACAACCACTCTGAGTCATAGCGCTGTTCCAACGCTCGCGACGGCGCTAAACCCGCATGTGCAGCATTTTCCTTTTGCGGCGCAATTCCTTGCGGTTCGAGTGTACGCCCCTTAACGCTGGTCTTCTCCTCCCGGTTCGCGGTAGACTAAAGGCCACAATAGCCGGTACGATTCGACACCTTTGGAGCATGCAACTCAATGCAGGCGCGACCACAGATCTACGCCCAATCCGAGCCGCGCAGCGCCTCCGATCCCTCCGACCGTGTGGTAAACCGCAAACAAAACGGCGTCTCGATAGCCGTTGCCGATAAAAATCCGATCGTGCGAGCGGGGCTTTTCGACTACATCGCCCGCGATGAGCGCTTTGCCGTACGCGAAATGGTGGCGAGCGGTGCGGAGTTCATTTCGGCCTGTGAACGCCAGAAAATAGATGTCGGTGTCATCGGCTGGGGCCTGCCCGATATGACTGGTGGCGACGTCCTTCGCGCCGTCAAAAGGCGCAATCTGCCGACTCGGGTCATAATCTATACCGGAGACTTCAGCCCCGCGGTCCTGCGTGAAGCCGTCAAGAGCGGCGCCTGGGGTGTCACCTCCAAGGCCGATGATCCCTCCGTGCTCATAGACGCCATCGCGTGCGTTCAGCAAGGACGCATGAGCATTCCCTTCGTTGACATCAGCTCCCTGATGAGCGATCCGCTGGAAAATCTGACTGTCAGGGAGAAAGAGCTTCTGCGCGCACTTGCCAACGGCTGGACCAATGAGCAGATAGCGACAAGGATCGGTATCTCGCGCAACACGGTGAAGTATCACCTGAAGAATCTCTACGAGAAAATCGGCGCTAACAACCGCGCAATGGCCGTCGCGATGTTCTTGTCCGCGGGCCCCGAACGCTTCTGAGGGCGCCTATTCTCATCATGAAAGGTAGTAAACTGCCTACCCATCCGGCAGGCGCCCTACCCCTTCGGGTAGCTGAGCCCGATTAACCCATTGCTAATGATGAAATATTTCTTGCCCTGACGCCTATCCGATCAGGTGGCAATTCCTATCCGCGCGGGTGTTGTGAGGCGTTCGACCAAAGTCCATAAAAACGGGGACGTCAGCCGAAACCGAAGTCTCGGCCATGGCCAAGACCAATCTTCGCAAGAACTAAAAAGATTTGGGAGGGACTTGCTTCATGCTCGTACAGCCGCACCTTTTCATCCCCGGTCCAACCAATATTCCAGAGCGGGTCCGCATGGCAATGAATTTGCCCATGGAGGACATGCGTAGCCCTGAATTCCCGAAGTTCACCCTGCCCCTGTTCGAAGACATCAAGAAGGTCTTCAAGATGAACGACGGGCGCGTGTTCATCTACCCGGCTTCTGGCACCGGCGCATGGGAAGCCGCGATCGAGAATACGCTCACCGTTGGCGACACGGTGCTGATGAGCCGCTTCGGTCAATTTTCGCACCTTTGGGTCGACATGGCTGAGCGGATGGGCCTTGAAGTCATCCTCTGCGACGAAGAGTGGGGCACCGGGGTGCCGCTCGAAAAGTATGCCGATATCCTGTCCAAAGACACCACCCACGTGATCAAAGCGGTCTTCGCTACCCAGAACGAAACGGCCACAGGCGTTAGCAGCGACATCGCCGGCGTACGCAAGGCGATGGACGCGGCAAATCACCCTGCACTTCTTATGGTCGATGGTGTGTCCTCCGTCGCTTCGATCGACATGCGAATGGGCGAATGGCGTGTCGATTGCTGCGTTTCAGGCTCGCAAAAAGGCTTCATGTTGCCGACCGGTCTTGGAATCCTCGCCGTCAGCGACAAGGCCCTGCAGGCCAACAAGTCACAGCAGCCGCGGATGAACCGTTGCTTCTTCTCGTTCGAGGACATGATCAAGACCAACGACCTCGGCTTCTTCCCCTACACTCCAGCAACCCAGCTTCTTCGCGGTCTGCGCACTTCTCTCGACATGATCGCGGAAGAGGGACTGGAAAACATCTTCGCCCGTCACGCCCGCATGGCCACGGGTGTACGCAAGGCGGTTGACGCATGGGGCCTCAAGCTCTGCGCGAAAGAGCCGAAATGGCAATCGGACACGGTCAGCGCGATTTACGTGCCCGAAGGTATCGACAGCGCTAACGTCGTTAAGACAGCCTACTACCGCTACAATGTTTCGCTCGGTGTCGGCCTCACAAAGGTCGCCGGCAAGGTCTTCCGCATCGGTCATCTCGGCGCACTCGACGAGGTCATGATCGGCGGCGCCCTGTTCGGTGTCGAAATGGCGCTACGCGATAGTGGCATCAAAATCGAGCTCGGTTCTGGAACAGGCGCAGCGGCCCAATACTTCAGCGAGACGGCCACCAAATCCGCTTCTTCGCGCGAAGACGTCGGACTGAAGGCCGCCTAACGTCAAGCAAACACCGGCGAAACTACATCTGGTATGCCGATCAACGTCGCGGACTTCCGCGGCGTTACCAGGAGCCGTGCCCGGAGAAGAAACTCACGCACATTGGCGTGCTTTTCAGATAGCAACGGGTTCGCCGAAACAAGCAAGACCAATCAAAAGCTAGAAAGGCCCTGCCACGACCACGATGGCAGACTGGACAAAGGAAAACGTCTATGAGTCATACGCTATACAACCTTCGCAAAGCACGCCTGCACCGCAGCGAACTTGCGGTGCCGGGTTCCAACCCCACCATGTTTGAAAAGGCTTTGAATAGCGAAGCCGACTACATTTTCCTCGATCTTGAAGATGCCGTTGCACCGCCCGAGAAGGTCAAGGCCCGCGCCAACATTATCGCGGCGCTGAAGGAGATGGACTGGAGTGGCGCCGGTAAGACGGTATCAATCCGCATCAACGGCCTCGACACTCATTACATGTACCGCGACGTCGTCGAGCTAATCGAAGAAGTTGGCCAGCACATTGACACGATCCTTGTCCCCAAGGTCGGTGTCCCGGCGGACCTTTATATGGTCGATGCCATGCTCAGCCAGATCGAGCAGGCCAAGGGATTCGAGCCGGGCGGGATCGGACTTGAAGCCTTGATCGAAACCGCGATCGGCATGGCCAACGTCGAAGACGTCGCCAAATACCCTAACCGCATCGAAGCCCTTCACTTCGGCGTTGCCGACTATGCGGCAAGCTTGCGTTCGCGCACCGTTGTGATCGGTGGCCTCAATCCCGATTATCCCGGCGATCAGTGGCACGCCTCGCTGACCCGCATGCTGATCGCATGCCGTTCCTACGGCCTGCGCGCGATCGATGGTCCGTTCGGTGGCATCGATGATCCCGAAGGTTACATGCTCTCCGCCCGCCGCGCCGCCGCGCTCGGCTACGAAGGCAAATGGGCCATCCATCCCTCCCAAATCAAAATGGCCAACGAAGTGTTCTCGCCCACCGACAAGGAAGTCGAAAAGGCTGAGCGGATGGTTATCGCTCTGAAGGAAGCCGAGGCGCAAGGCAAGGGTGCGGCGTCTCTTGACGGCAAGATGATTGATGCCGCTTCCGAGCGTATGGCCCGCAACGTCATCGCAACCAGCGATGCCATCAAAGAAGCAGCGTCGGCTCGCAAGGGCTGATCAAAAAAGCGGACAGCAAAGGCTGCCGTAAAATCAATAAGGGAGGACGGAATGGATATCCACGAATATCAAGCCAAAGAACTTCTGTCGAAGTTCGGAGTGCCTATCCCCCGCGGCGGCCTTGCCTATTCCCCAGAACAGGCAACCTATCGCGCAAACGAGATCGGCGGTTCGGTCTGGGTCGTAAAGGCCCAGATCCACGCCGGTGCGCGTGGCAAGGCGGGCGGCGTCAAGATATGCCGCTCCGACGAGGAAATCTGGGAGGCCGCCGACACGCTCCTGGGTAAAAAGCTGGTCACCACGCAGACCGGGCCGCAAGGCAAACTGGTCTCGCGCCTCTACATCGAAGAGGGCACCAACATCGACAAGGAGATCTACCTGTCCTTGGTGATGGACCGGGCCAAGGAACGCATCGTCGTCTGCGCCTCCGCTGCCGGTGGCATGGACATCGAGGAGATCACAGAAAGCGATCCGGATTCGGTGCTCAATGTGGTTGTCGACCCTGCTGTCGGTATGCAGGGCTTCCAGGCCAGGGAAATCGCTTTCGGTCTCGGAATTGAGCCCGAGCTCGTCAACAAGTTCGAGCGCACTATCCTTGGTTGTTATCGTGCCTTCCGCGATCTTGACGCCACCATGGTTGAGGTCAATCCGCTGGTCATTACCCAGGAAGGCGCAGTCGTCGCCCTCGACGCAAAGATGTCGTTTGATGACAACGCACTGTTCCGCCGCCCGCAGATTTCCGAGCTGCGCGACAAGTCGCAGGAAGATCCGCGCGAGACCTACGCCTCTGACCGCGGTCTCTCCTATGTTGGCCTCGAAGGTGATATCGGCTGCATCGTCAACGGTGCGGGGCTCGCCATGGCGACGCTCGACATGATCAAGGTCGCCGGTGGTGAACCCGCCAACTTCCTCGACATCGGCGGCGGTGCCAGCCCGGAACGGGTTCAAAAGTCGTTCCGAGCAGTATTGCGCGACTCCAATGTCAAGGCGGTCCTGGTCAACGTCTTTGCTGGCATCAACCGTTGCGACTGGGTCGCCAAGGGCGTCGTGCTCGCGGTCCAGGAGCTTGACATCAAGGTACCCGTCGTTGTCCGCCTCGCCGGTACCAACGTCGAAGAGGGCCGTAAGATTATCGCCGAAAGTGGTCTTACGCTGCGGGCTGCCGAAAGCCTCCGCGACGCCGCCGAGAAAGCGGTCGCTGCGGCCAAAGACTCAAACGCTGAAGCCGCTTAAGGGAGGCGACAAGACATGGCGATTTTCGTCAACGAAAACACCAAGATCCTGATCCAGGGCTTCACCGGCCGTATTGGCACGTTCCACGCTCAGGAAATGATTGATTACGGCACCAACGTCGTTGGCGGCGTAACTCCAGGCAAGGGCGGCACCGAACATCTCGGTCGTCCAGTCTTCAACACCGTCAAAGGCGCCGTTGCTGAGACCGGGGCTGAAGCATCAATTGTGTTCGTGCCGCCGCCATTCGCGGCCGACGCCATCATGGAAGCTGCCGACGCAGGGATCAAATACTGCACGTGCATCACCGACGGTATTCCGGCTCAGGACATGATCCGCGTCAAACGCTACATGCGTCGCTACAAGAAGGCGAACCGCATGCAGTTGGCTGGCCCCAACTGCGCCGGTACGATTTCCCCAGGACGCGCAATGCTTGGCATCATGCCAGGACACATCTACGAGCGCGGCCGCATCGGGATTATCGGACGGTCGGGCACGCTCGGCTACGAAGCTGCCGAGCAGCTGAAGGCTCTGGGCCTCGGTATCTCAACCAGCGTCGGCATCGGTGGCGACCCGATCAACGGCACTTCGTTCCGCGACATTCTTGAAGAGTTCGAGAAGGACGACGAGACAGATGCTGTTTTGATGATCGGCGAAATCGGCGGCCCTCAGGAAGCCGAAGGTGCGGAGTACGCCCGTGACCACATGTCGAAACCGGTCATCGCCTACATTGCTGGTCTATCCGCTCCAAAGGGCCGCCGCATGGGTCATGCGGGTGCCATCGTGACAAGCTTCGGCGAGTCAGCAGCGGAGAAAGTTGAGATCCTCAAAGCCGCCGGTGTGGCCATCTCGCCAACCCCCTCGGACATGGGATCGACCGTCGCCGCGGTCGTCGCCAAGTTGGCGGCCTAACGGTAAAGGACCCCGCGACGACGGGCCAGGGCGCACCTGGTATTGACGGAACAGTTTGAAAGAAGGCTCTAAAGCGGTGCTCAAAGATCAAACGTCTTCGACGGCGGGACAGCCGCTCGATGAGTTCAAGCTCCGCGATGAGTTACGCGAGCTTCGCAGCAATCTGCCCGACGCGCCCTGGCTCAATCCGATCGTATCAGTCGCGTTCCAGCTTTCCCGCCGACTGGAAGCCGATGAAATAACGCTGCCCGACCTCCGGGAGGTAGCCGCCCGGGTAATGGACCGCGCCCTCCTCAATCGCGCCCGCACCTTACGCGAGCGTGTCGGCCTTGGAGAGGGAACTGAGGATGGCAATGGTTTTGCGGCACTCGTCGCATCGACCATTTCAAAGCAAGGCAACACGCCCGACTTCGAAGCCTTCAAAGCAGCTTGGTCACGCGCTAAAGCCGGCATTGTGCTAACCGCTCATCCGACCTTCGGTGTTTCCGAAGCGCTCGCCGCGCAAATGGTCGAGATCGCAGCCAGCGGTCACGAGCTTGCTGCTGACCGCGCCCGCCCCGCACATCGTCCCGACGAACCAATCGATCTCGCCTACGAGCACCGCCGCGCACAGTCGTCTCTAGCCAATCTTCGCAATGCGCTTGAGGGTTTGCTCAATCGCTTCTATCGCGTCGCCTACGATACCTTTGGCGATAAGGCCTTTCAAGCCAAACCAAAACTGGCGACGATCGCGTCCTGGGTCGGTTACGATCTCGACGGTCGCACCGACATCACCTGGATCGCTTCCCTCAAGCTTCGACTCCAGGAAAAGCTGTCGGCCTTGAACGATATCCGCCAGCGCTTTCTTTTGCTGAAGCACCGCCTTGGCGAAGAGCCCGATGTCGAACGCATCAGCCGCCAGCTGACCGGCAAACTCGATCTTGCCATCGCGGCGGTCCAAGAGCATGTCCAAGCGCTTGAAAGCGTCGGCAGTGATTTCGCCGGCCTTGCCAAAGCCGCCAACGTCATTGCCGCGAGCGACAGCTACAATCTGACGTCCGTGGAACCTTTGGTGAAGTTGATCGATGCACTGATCGACGTCGTCGAATCGGCCCAGTTGAAGAGGTCTCTGGCTGCCTTGCGTGGTCTTCTGGATGCCACCGGACTGGGCACTTCCCACATTCACGTCCGCATCAACGCGGCTCAGCTGGATAACTCTCTTCGCGCCTTGATCCGTGAGCCATGGACGCAGAACATTTCCGAGCGCCGGGCAGTCCAAAACCTCGCCAAGCACATTCGAGAGGCGCATGCCAATCCCGAAGCGGTGAACTTCGGTACTCTTGAATTGGAGACGGCAACCGCCATCCGCCAGTTCGCACTGATCGCGCAGATCAAGAAGCATGTCGATCGGGAAACCCCGATCCGCTTCCTGATCGCTGAGTGCGAATCTCCGGCCACGGTGATGATCGCGGTCTATCTGGCGCGTCTGTTCGACGTCGCTGATATCGTCGATATTTCCCCGCTCTTTGAAACGCCCGATGGTCTGGAGCGGGGCGCACGACTGATGGAGGATCTTCTGGAGGAAGAGACCTACCGTGACTATGTCCGAGGGCGCGGCAGGTTGGCGATCCAGACGGGCTTTTCTGACGCCGGTCGCTTCATAGGCCAGGTAGCCGCGACGCTGGAGATCGAGCGTCTCCACTTGGCCATGGTACAGGCGGTCCACGCCGCCGGCCTGAACGATGTCGAAACACTGATCTTTTCTACCCATGGCGAGTCGATGGGGCGTGGCGCACATCCCGGAAATCTGAGCAAACGTCTCTCCTACTTACTCCCACATGAGATCCGCAGACGCTTTGCTCGCTACGGCCAACCGCTCAAGCACGAGACGAGTTTCCAGGGTGGCGACGGCTTCATGTTCTTCGCTGATACAACTCTGACGACCGAGACTCTAGCGGCCGTCATCAAGGACAGCTTCCTGATCGACCAGCGTAACGATCCCTTCTACGCCGACGATAACCTGCTGCTCGATTTCTTCCTGCGGCTGAGGGATTATCAGCAGCAGCTCTTCACCCACCCAGGCTATCGAGCAATGCTCGGTGCATTCGGTCCCAACTTGTTGTTCAAAACGGGATCGCGCGCGGTCAAGCGGCAGTCCGACGTATCCCAGCCCGTCGACCGCGGCGATCCTTCGCGCATGCGCGCAATCCCAAACAACGCCATCCTTCAGCAATTCGGCTATATCGCGAACGTTATAGCGGGTCTCGGCTACGCCACCGGCTATGACCGCGAACGCTTCGTTGCGCTGGCCAAGCAATCACCGCGTCTGATCGACATTCTGGAGATGGTGGCCCGCGGTAAACAGCTTTCTAGCCTGAATGCCATGGGGGCGAACGCCTATATCTTCGATGCTGGCTTCTGGGCGTCCCGCGCCTCTTGGGGCCGCGAGCCGAATCTAGAACCGGCATTCCGGCAATTGTCGCGAGCTTTGTTGAAGGATATGCGGGCAAGCGAGATCAACCGCCTCGCCCACCACATGCGCATTGATGCGATCGACCTACATGCGATCCTTGAGGGCTTGGGCCTTGAAGGTGGCAAAGTGCCCGACGATACGCGTCTGGAACTTGATCTGCTGCAGGCGATCCGCCTTGCGCTCATCATGCATATCTTCGTCCTCGCCGCCCGCCTTCCGCGCTTCGCGCCGCGAAATGACATGTCCTACGAGCGGGTTCTCGGTCTGGCGCTCAGCCTCGACATCCCTGAAGTCGTGGACTTTATGCGCCAGGCCTTTCCGTATCGTTCGGCGAGCACGATCAGCGGCGAGGACTACGAGGAAAAGGCAAGCTACCGCCCACACGGCGTTGACGAGTATGGCCGCCTCGAGCATGAGCTGCTTGCTCCGATGCAGGAGAGCTACGAGACGATCCGTGAGATCGGGACCGGCATTTCGCACCACTTTGGGGCATTCGGGTAGGCTGAACGTAGAGGCTCTAGCGCCAGTTGCGGACAACCGCCCGCGTCAGCGCCAAAACACGCCTCAGCCTGCGCGTGTCTTCAATGCCAAGCCCGATGCAGCCGCAGCAAAAAAGCGGTCGCTGCGCAAGATTGAGCTGCAGGCGATAGCTGCGCCGGTACCTTCGCCGAGAAGTCAGGCCCTCCGATGCGCTAACTGCTGCGGAGGAGCCTTGCTGGGTTATGCCTTCCGAGGTTTCAGGCCGCGCATCGGGGTTTTGCGTCATCGCGCCCTCCGAGGTTTCAGGTCGTTCGGCAGTGTTTAGCCCCGAGGCGCCTTTTGCGGTTTCGGGCGCTCCAGGAGTTTCGTGCGGCGCGGCCTCTTCAAGTTTGGCATCACGCGGGGAGCGGGTTCCAGTGATCGCCGCATAGAGTCTTTTTAACCAAGTTTGAATCACTGTTTCAGCGGAGCCCATTGAAAGAAGTAACTCGTGGAATATGCGATCCGGGCAGGCCGTTCAGCGTTAGCAGGGAAGCTGTTCCTTCGAAAGCGCAAACACCTCATCCTCGCTGAGTTCCGTGTCGAGCCATTGGAACGCAACACCAGGATAACACGCTTCCAGCTCCTCCCTCCCCAGCCCGATCTCCACGACCAGGGTTCCGCCGTCAGTAAGATGCGCCCCGGCTTCGTCGAGGATCCGGCGCACCAAGCTAAGACCGTCCTCTCCGCCGGCGTGCGCAAGCTCGGGTTCAGCGGCATACTCCGGAGGGAATGCTGCGACCGCCGACGAGGTGACGTAAGGCGGATTTGAAATGATCAGGTCGAAACGCTCTCCCTGAAGCGCCGAAAACAGATCTGATCTCACCAATGCGACGCGATCCGCCAGCTGGTGAGCGGCGACGTTGATTTCGGCCACCTCGAGGGCTCTCTCTGAGATGTCGGCGCCAATAATCCGGGCATCGGCGAAGCTATCCGCCAGTAAGATCGCAAGGCAACCCGAACCGGTACAAAGATCGAGGATGCGCGTCACCGGCTGCTCGGTCTCAAACAGCCCATCAAAGCCACCGACGAGCAACTCCCCAATGAAAGAGCGAGGTACGATCACGCGTTCGTCGACGTGGAACCTATAGGGCCCAATCCACGCCTCGCCTGTCAGATAAGATGCTGGCCGGCGTGTCTCTATACGTCGCGCGATGATGTCCGCGACCTGTTTGCGTTCAGCCGATGTGAGCTGCGCGTCGAGCCACGGATCGATTGCATCGATCGGCAGCTTGAGCGTCGTCAGGATGAGATAGGCGGCCTCGTCATGTCCGTTCGTGGTGCCATGCCCATAGACGAGCCCGGCCGCTGAAAAATTCGAGACCGCGAACCTTAGCCAGTCGCGAACCGTGACGAGTTCGGCGGCTGCACTTCGAACGTCGGCCGCAGTGTTCTGTGCGGTTTCATCGGTCATCGTATTAGCGTTTCGCCCACACCTGGACGAGTG
>Ga0209013_10003490_pt1 | contig 13967 bp, 13 predicted proteins | sample Cruoilmetagenom2_FD_187291 | JGI IMG/M metagenome (GOLD analysis project Ga0209013, IMG submission 187291) | Oil polluted marine microbial communities from Coal Oil Point, Santa Barbara, California, USA - Sample 2 (SPAdes) (version 2) | ecosystem: Environmental > Aquatic > Marine > Oil seeps ... | reverse complement strand
ATGAACGGAAACAAAGAAAAACACCCGCATGACTATAGAAGGATTGGCGTCCTTTTATACTCATTTACAACCGTGTCCAAACCACGGTGCAAATTTGCAAGTGTTTCTCGTGTATAACTAATTTATGACGTAATGTCTACCGTTATTCTAAACGATATGGAACATTATTTCAAGAGTTATAACGGAATAACTACAAATTAATCGTCGCCTTCAAGCGTCTTGCACCGTATAAAATACGATGTAGGGCGCTTTTTACGTTCCGACTAACCGGAGGGTATAACGTTATGACATTATTAACAGCAACAAATCAACGCGTACAGTTCTATATGACGTATACAAAGGAAAAACCAACGACAGCAGCGAAGTATAAACGTCTTGCATCGTTACAAGAAGCGTTACAGTATAACGGTAAGATGCTAGACGAAGTATTTCCTACGAAACAACTGGCAGTATTAGACTTTATTCTCTACTTAACTAGCGGATCTGGTATTGCAAAAGTAGGGGCAGATACGCTAGCTACTAAATGCGGTGTATCGACTAGAACAGTATATAACGCTGTGAAGGCTTTAAAGGGTACTGGAGAGTTTATAATCGCTCGATTAATTAAGAGTAAAGGCGGCGCAGGTAAGTACATATTTGTGGACAAGAAACATGCTAACTTTACAGAGATTATGAGGGAAGTATTTGCCCTTTCTGACGTTAAAATTGCAAAACAGTTTGCAGAACAGGATTCAATTAAAGTTGTTGAGCCAGTAGACTTAGAGGACAATAAATCGAGTTCTAACTTAAATATCTTTTCTTTAAAACAAGAAAAAGAAAGCTATATAAGTGATAACGAAATAATTAAACAATCAATAGAGGAAGAACAACCAGAAAAAACTCGAGAATATGTTGAACAGTACGCATCTAATTCTTTCCAGGTCTCTTTCTACGACGTTTTAAATGAAATGCCTTACGATTCGTCAATCCTACGTTTAAAACACGTCCTAGCGCTCCGTATTGGATCTGATTGTGACCTTAAGAGATTTACAGTAGCTAAAAAGGTTATTCATGGCATTGCTATGCGTATAAGCGAAGGTTACGAGTTTAATAATATCGTTGCTACTTTCTCCGCTGCCTTAAATAATGCGTTAAACTATAAGAAAGTAATTATCGAAGATAGTAAGCCTACATATAAAGTGCCAGTTGTATCGTTCTATGATTGGCTAGAGAATCGTCATTAAACGGAGGTAATTGCATGGATAACGATAAACTTACACCACGGCAAGCATCAGATTTTCTTGGTATTGGTACCGAAACGTTAAAAAAATATGCATCATTATTAGAGCATAACGGTCATTTTATCGGTAGAAACGCTCGTCAACATCGGTATTACACCGGTACAGACATCGGTTTATTACGTGCAATGATAACGTTAAACCGTGATAAATCAGTAACTTTAGAGGATGCAGCTAGCATCGTTACAAGTGCGGATGCAGATATAAAAGAAATACTAAACGAAACTGGAGCTACCGTTACAGATACCGTTGATTCTACCGAAGTATCTACCGTGATACCGTTACAATTTCAAGAAATAACAGGGCTTATAACGGTTATTACAAACTCCATTAATGAGTTGCATAAAGATAATGAAATTCTACAACAAGCGTTGACGCTAAGTGAACAATCAAGAGTAGAGTTCCAAAGAGAAGTATTAGAAAAAATGAACAACCAAACAAAACAAATTGAACAATTGCAAAAGGAACTGGAAGCATCGAAGGAAATGCAACCTTCTTCATTTTGGGGTAGACTTTTTAATCGGGGTTAAGGTTATCAAGGGTTGAGACATTTTATTACTTTACATTTTTAGGGACTACACTGCTGATAAAGGAGTTTTTAAAAATGAACGTATATACCATTAACTTCAATGTAGTAACTTTTAAAATAGAAGCTGATGTTCATAGAGTCGAATACAGTAATTTAGATGAACAATACGAGAAATTAGTTGACTTATTAAATGCTGAAGGCCTAGATGTAATCGACTACAACGAAGATATCGCAATAATCGTCGATGACAGGGGGTTTGAAAAGAAAAACAATCCTGTATTTGAAGTGATAACTGAAGACAATATATCGTGCCAACTAGCTGGAAAGCTATTATTTGTACGTAACATATACAATCCTGAAAGTACGGACTTTGGTAGCGTAACAGATCTAGATATAATCCATTTGAGAAATAGCCTTCAAATAACTCTTAAAGGATTACTAGAAAGCCCGTTGTAAAATTCTATTTTATAATACGTGAGGGAGACGTTATGAAAAGAGTCATTTCCATTAGGGATGGCTTTTTTGTTGTGGTACAGGAGGAACATCAGGGTAATCAGGACTTACAGTGCTAAGCAAATTTCAATTTTAAAAAAGTCGATTTCCTTACGTTAGGAAACCGACTTTTTTAAAAGGCTTATTCAAGTAAAGCGCCTGTAATATTCAAAAATAGGTAAACTAGTTTTATAACTCCATTTTCGTGTCATTGTAAAATAAAAAGCATTTAGATTAAAAGTTGAATGCTTTTCGGATTATTGTTCTCCATTTTTTTGCAGCACGGGTGCAACATAGTTTTGGCTTGCGATATGTTGTGTTAATTTTGTGGAGATAGCATTAATCCCTTTCCCACTTGAGTAGGCACCATAATTGGGACTATCCCAAGTAATCGGTAATGGTTGTTCAGATTCTAATATTAAATCTTGCCCGTTATTTAAAGTTTGATCGATAACATTCTTATAAATTTGTGTATTTGGAATCATTCCTGATGCTGAGGCTCTACTATGGATTGTATTGAATAAGCGCATCATAATCTGGAAACCCATAGATTTAACTAGAACATGATGTTTTTCATCTTTCCAAGCTTCAGGGAATACAAGACTCCAAGCAGTAAAGTAATCATTAATTAAATCAATTTGTCGGCTTTTACTAAGATTATTACCAAGGTAGGGAATCACTTCGTTTTTAAGTAACTTTAAGAAAGTACTGTTAGTCACATAAGGTTTTTTCATATCTTTTGGTCGTTTACCATCAACAGATTTAATTCTTTGATACAATATCGACTGAGGATTTTCATCTAACCCAACGATTATACTATTGGCTGTTTCTTCATTTCCTGCGAGAACACCAGCTACAGCTTTCATGGCCAGGGTATGTACTGGACTCGGTTTTTCTTGATGTTCATTGATATTAAGGAAAATACGAGCCATCTCTTTATTAGGTAAATCCAAATATACTGTAACTGGTAATTCAAATTCCATTCGACCAGCTAAATATAGCCCTTCGGTACGATGATGTGCATCTATTATAACGGCTGGAAAAAGTAATGCTTCATCTTCACTTTCGAGATAACCATCTTCGTCAGTAGTTAGGCTTTTTAGTTTCTCCTCATATTTAATTAAGTCAATCGAATATACAGCCTCTTTTGGTGAAATTCGTGATTGCTCAAATGTAACAATATTTGCTAAATTAGGGTGCTTCTCATGCATATTTGTATATAAGTTTATAACAACTGCATTGGGAGAAGAATATTTGGCAGTATCTTGTGCTTTAACTGAAATTTCCTTAATTTTCGTATCTTTAAGTGCACGCTGAATTCCATCAGGATTATCATAGTCTTTCGGAATTCGACGGGCAAAAGCAAAAGATGCATTAACAGAAATCGTGGTAATGTACATACTGTATTCATTGTGCTGTTCTAACTTAGTTAATTTAAGTTGTAAATTATCCCCTACTGTTCTACGAACATCTGCTACTAATTTTAATAGTTCTGCTTTTTTCTTTGAATATGATTTATTCAAAACAAATTCCTCCTCAATAAAATAATTTTATCTTATAAAAAAATGAAAAAACTAATTTCACGCTCCATCTCTAGCAAATAAGTTCCAAAAAATCATATTTTCCATGTTTGCTTAAGTTGCAGGTCGAGCAAAGATACTGCAAATTTTCAAGTTCATCTACTCCACCTTTAACCAAAGGAATAATATGATCCACTTGTAGTTCCGTACTTGACTTACAATACGAACAAAATTTTTCATTACGATTTATTTGCTTAAATAGCTTAACGAGTGATTTACTACGTTGAACGGTGATATTACCCATATAATAATTCCAAAGAGCGCTAATTTGTTTATCACTCGGGATTTTCTTACATTTACTATTCAAATACTCTCTAAAATGAAGTTTTCCCAAACTACTAGTTTTCCAATTTAACAGTTCTTCTTCACTTGGTCGAAGCAAATCAACGATTACTTCTTGGATATTTGGAATAATTTTTTGGAAAAGCTTTTCTTTATCGACTGAGAAATTTTCTAAGAGCTCTGTAGTTTTTTTAAAATTTTCATGCATAAAATCTCAACTCCATCCTTTTTTTGATTGTCTCAAAAACATCATTATTTTGTATTTCGTGAAAAAATAACGGTATTTAAAATATTTGATATAACACCTTATCTCAAATATAATTCGTTTTATCGAAAAAGTCAATTACTTTAATTCCTCTTTATTTTATTTATTGCCATTAATCTCATAAACCTCGAAAAATAATATAATGCGGATTTTTTAAATTTAAAGGCAATGTTAAAGGTAAAGGTTGATTTAAATATGCGCATAAAAAAGAGCTTGGAAATATGTATTTCCAAGCTCTTTTTTTGATGCGTTCAGAAATGAACCTTCACACCAGACACATCTTCCTTTATGTTATCCACGAGATAGAGCATTATCCTTTTTTACCTCTCTGTGTTCCAATCGGATACGGTCTTTCGCTTTTTCTAAAGTACGAAGTGCGCGCCATTCGTAATATTTTACAGTAATCCGTGTTTGAGCGTTCTCTATTTTTTTGATAAGAAAATTATATTTCGCTCTTTCCACGTTGTTCAATAACTCCTTTAAAGTAGGCATTTTAACCTCTCCTTTAAACATCTTAGTATTTTGCTTATGAGGATGCTATTTCTAATGAGTATTAACTATGTATTGTACCAAGAAGGAACAATAGCAAAGAAACTGATGTACCAACTTGGTACATCATTCACTAACTCGTATTGTAATGTTGCTGATTATCTACATACTTTATTTAAAATTGTTCGTTAGCGTACTATATAAAAACCTAGAAGTAGCAAAGTCTATCGTCATTGCCGCAGTAATTGCGGAAATAACAGCAATAACTGCGGCAATAACTGCCTCTTCCTTGTATGGAATGTGATATCTAGCAAGATGGTAGTACTTTAAACGTTTCCTATGTTGTACCAAGAAGGAACAATAGCAAAGAAACAGTGTTTCAACTTGGTACAATACTATATAAAAACCTAGAAGTAACAAAGTCTATCGTCATTGCCGCAGTAATTGCGGATAATAACAGCAATAACCGCCTCTTCTTTGTATGGAAATGTGATATCTAGCAAGATAGTAGTACTTTAAACGGTGCCTTTGCTTTTGTATTCATTTAGAATGTTGTATACCGTAGCTCTACTGATGCCATATTCTTTTGAGATATCCGAGGCGCTCTCATTGGCACCATATAGTGTTATAACGCGTTGTTTTATCTTATCATTTACTTTTGGCCTTCCACCTGTTTTACCCCGTTTGCGTGCAGCTTCAAGACCAGCTAACGTGCGTTGTTGAATAATATCACGCTCAAACTCAGCGAAAACTGCTAGCATTCCAAACATCGCTTTGCCGGTTGGTGTAGTGGTATCAAAACTATCGTGGATACTTACAAACTCCACATCTTTTTCTTTTAGGCGTTCTGTTAGTTGGTAAAGTTCTTTAGTACTTCGAGCTAAACGATCTAATTTGTAAACAACGAAAACATCGCCTGCAGCTGATGCCTTAATTGCGTTCTCCAATTCTGTTCTGTCGACTTTCCGAGTTGAGACCTTTTCAACATACATAATGTAGTCTAATGCCTTTTCTATTGCGTATTTTTCAATCGCCTGTTGTTGTAAGTCTAAATTTTGATCATCGGTACTTACTCGAGCGTATCCAATTATTCGTGACATAGTTTTACCACCTCCGTCTATTTTTCCATACGTTTTATGTACTTTCTATTTTAGACGAGTAATTAGACAAAAACAACTAAAAAAGCTCTCCTAAAGATAGATTCTAGGAGAGCTTTTACTTTGTTTAAAAAACGGTGGTTAAATAGAAAATTTAATTATTGATTAATTAACGGTAAATAAAAAGACCTGAGCAACGAGTGCTCAGGTCTTGTGTAATTAGTTTTTAAGAAGGGTTCGTGTTGTGATGATTCAAGCAACGAAGTTACACAATATAAATATTGTTAACTTTCCACACGGTTAAGTGTGTACGTATGACGTAATGCTAGCCAATCCCTAACTCAATACTAATTATATATATAGTATGCCCATTTTGTAAATAATTATGTTTCATTAAGGTATAAATTTAACGCCAAATCGATTACGTTTTTCAATGCTACCATGATAACGCTGACTTTTGAGTACAGAATTAATATTAAATTCTTGATTACGAAATCCTAAAATTTGTCTTGCAAAACCATTAGGGACAAAATCAGTAACTTGTAGCCCAGGGTTGTTTTCAAGTTTATTTGGGAATTCAATTTCTTTTAAATGTTTTTGCATAGTACTAGCATTAATAAACATAGATCCATTAGACTTGATTTGATTATAATGCCTTCTTACGATTGCATCTGCTTTATTATTACGAGATTCGTAATAAACTTCCCCAATTCCGTTTGTAGAATCTAGAAAGTGACAAAAATTTTCTAAAATAATTTGAAAAGCAATTAGATAGTCTGGAGAAACTAAACCTGTTTTAAAATGCATTTCTAAGGCGTTTTTGTTTAATGAAGCACCTATTATCTTACAATCAGTTGTTTTAATAATATCGCTTAAACCGTTATATAGAATTCTACTTTTACTGCGATTTGAGAAACAATGAAAAATTGGATTAATTTTTTGTATTTTTTTACGATTACGCTTTTGGACAACTCTAATCTCCATTTCATGTAAAATTATTTCACTTGGATTTGCATGACTAGAAGACCAAATATTTTCTTTTAATCTATTCAATTTACTTTCCAAATCATTTAGTTTATTTTCTTCTATAATAATACCTGCTAAGCAAAAAGAAACTAAAGATCTGTCTGTGTTATGTGATTCACTTTCATCTAAATATAAGTGGTACTTTTTCAATTTCTTATGTACATCTCCTTCAAAATCATTAAATTGTAGATTAATAAAACTATAAAACTACCATATCATAAGATTTTTTAGTGATCAACATTAAAGCGTATTAAATTAATAATGTTAATCCCTCATATAAAAAAAAGACTGAGGATTTAAGTTCCTTTGTCTTTTTTTTATAGAATTATATAAAAGAAATCTACAGGATTATTTTTGCTTCTTCGAATTTTTTATGAAGGAATTCTTTGTTGAACATAAAGCAAGCTGTACTCTCACCAGCCATGAATAAATTATATGCCCCGGTTTTTGTAGCTTTGGTTGAAATGACAAGGGGGATGTCTGGGTAATTTGTAGCTGTCGGTAACAAGGATATATCATTCTGTTCAATCGCATTTTTAATGAGTTTGTAAGTTTCACCGAATCGTTCAATTTCATCTGCTGTAAATGTTACCTTAAATAAGCAATGAAGTATCCTTTCTCCATTTACTAGACTTTTATTATTTTGGTCTCTTCCAATATAGCCCATGTATAAAAAAGTACTTTCTTCAAAGAATAACTTCCATTCCGATTCTTCCCAGGAATCTTCAAAATGACTGATATTTAGTGTGTGGAAGGTTCCTTTTTCGATAGGGGTATAATCTTTTTCTATTGGGATACTTTTAATTTTATATGTAGATTTATTAAAAATCTCAAGCTTTTCAAGTTGTTTTTCATTTCCAATAATACGTCGTGTAAGCATGTCACTAAGGTTTTTAGGAGTTTTACCTATTACATACTCAGGGTCAACCATCTTTAAGATGTCTAATTGTTTAATGCCTTTATAAGACTTGATTTGGTCCCAAACCCAATCTTCAGGAGTCAGCTGTATTGTTAATTTTGTTGGTAGGTTTTGTCTGTGTTCATTGAGTACCCCTCTTAAAAAGGAGTTTTTTAAAGAAAATGCTCGTGTTGGGGCAGGAATAGGCGAATTTGGCTGACTTCGAGTTTGGCCAGCAGCTCCCTTAGGTGCGGCACCTAAAATAACACTTTCACCTTCAGATAGTTTATGTGCTAACCCAGCAGCTACTTTTTGTTGAATCATATTGTAGTCATTACGAATAATTGGTTCTATTTTTGATAAATCGTATAATTGGAAATCATGAATAACAAAATCTTTTTTGTCACCGCCTTTTATATATTCATACCACACGAATAATAACTTTTTACTCTTTGAAATTACGCTACTAAATTCGAACGGTTCGTGAATCATATCATTGTAATTAATTTGACTAAGTGATATTCGCTCTTTTGCAGACCAACCACCTTTTTTTAAAGTTCTAAAACCAGATACCTTAAGCTCTACACCGATGTTAGCAAAATCTGCTTGAGCTAGATTGTTTAAAGAATATCCATAGAATCCTGTTTCAACGACTTTACCTAAAATTCCTTTATCCTGTTTTTTTGTTTGAAGCAAACCTTGTTTGTCGATTTCTCCAAAACTTTTCCCCACAATTTCTTCTGTTTTTTGTAGTAACTCTTCGATTGATTGAAATATCATTACTTATTTCCTCCCAGTCCTATAGCCATGATGAAGTTCATCGTTAGACACATCAGTTATATGGCTATACAATTTTTGGTAAAAACCCTATCAATTATACAACAATTTAAAAAGTTGATCTTTTTGTGTGAATAATTTATAATAAATATATAGAAAGGATGTTCGCATAATGAGTAATAAATTAAATGTAGTTGAACTATTTGCGGGTGTAGGTGGATTCCGAGTTGGTTTAGAAAGAGCGGACGCTAGTTTCTTTAAAACAGTCTGGGCTAATCAATGGGAACCAGGGAAAAAAGTACAGCATGCATTTGATTGCTACGATAGACATTTTGAAGGTCTTAAGAGTAATGATGATATCAGTACAGTTGAAGATTCATTCTTCCAACAGTTAAATATAGATTTATTAGTAGGCGGATTCCCTTGCCAAGATTATTCAGTTGCTCGCTCTCTATCGGGTGAACAAGGTATTAACGGTAAAAAAGGCGTTCTATTTTGGGATATTAAGCGTGTTCTTGAAAATGGTAAGCCGGACTATGTATTGCTTGAAAATGTAGACCGTTTAATCAAATCCCCAGCAAAACAAAGAGGCCGTGATTTCGCGGTTATGTTAGCAGTGTTTCGCGATTTAGATTATATCGTTGAATGGCGTGTCATTAATGCAAGTGAATACGGAAACACGCAGCGGAGAAGACGTGTTTTTATCTTTGCTTACAAGAAGCATCTTGACTACGCTAAACAACAAGTGAGTCTTGCGACAGAGGATTTATTATTTAAAGATGGATTCTTTGCACGCACATTTCCTGTAAAGGATATAGCGGTTAAGGGACGTAACGATCCAGATAATAAATTACCTAAAGATGTAGTAGAGATTTCGGATAGCTATTCTCATCATTTTCATACAGCTGGTATTATGATTGATGGAGTATTTCATACGGTACAACCTGAAGCGAAAGAACCTAACCCGAAAGCATTAAAAGAAATCTTATTACCCGAAGAAACAATAGAAGAAGAATATTATTTAACAGAGGCAGAAGTAGAGAAATTTGGATACTTACGCGGTTCCAAAAAAATAGAACGAACATCGAAAGAGGGCCATAAATATATCTATGCAGAAGGTGGAATGTCTCCAGTAGATGATTTGAATTTACCTGGAAGAACGATGCTAACTAGCGAAGGGACCGTTAATCGTAGCACGCACATAGTAGAAGTAAATGGGCGGAAACGTTATTTAACCCCAGTTGAATGTGAGCGTTTAAATGGATTTAAAGACGACTGGACTTTAGGGATGCCTAAGCGCATGCGCTACTTCTGCATGGGAAATGCTCTTGTAGTGGATTTAATAAAGGATATGGGAGAACAAATAAAAAAAATTGCATTAGTTGAAAAAAGCTCAGCTAAAACTTCCGATATAATCTAACTAATCAACGTAAATTTGTCATATATAAAAAAGTAAACCGCCCCTGAGCCGACGAAGCAATTTGGGACGGTTTACTAACCTAATGCGCTAACCGCCTTTGAAGCGATTTATTTTATTACAAGACTGCTTGATGCGACAACATCATAGCGGTCTTTTCAATATATAGGAGATTTCCTAATTAACATTATTAAAACACTGGTGTGGGGGCGGCGTCAACAAAAAGCAGAAATACAACGCTAAGGTTGGTTTTATAAAAGGATGGACGTAGAAAATAATAGAAACTCATGAAACAAAATCATTTGCTATTCGAGTATCGTGACGTCCACAATTTCATCGATAGGTAGTTCAAATGAGCGAAAAGGATCTTCTAATTCAATTGTACGTCTCCTCAAATCAATCCATTGTATCGTGCCGCGATTATAGATAAACTCTCCATCTTTCCAACGTTTCGTTTTTACTTCAACATTACGTTTCATAGCAAGTGCAATCTGTTCTTCAATTAATTCATAGTCAAATTCATCTAAATCAGGTCGAGGTTCTTTCTTTATTTCCACGCCATATTCACGAAGCATTTTCACATGCTCCGGTAACATCATTGCTACCCATTTTTTCGACCCACGATCCTGTAGATGGGATAAATCTAATTGGTTCCAGTCTTCCTCGAAGTTAGCCATGTTACCACATTCCTTTTCTGTCCATTATAAAGAACATACGTTCCTTATTCAATAGTGATTAATCGGATGTAGGAACAGAACTAAAAGAAGGCAACGATAAATATAGGGGCTTTTATGCCAATCATCCTTTATTTCTTATGGAATATTTTTACCTCTTTTTTCTTAAATGGAGAAATTAATTTTTGTATAGATATTGTTTTCTCGCGTTTCAATAGTTCTTCTACGTTTCGGAAATAGACAGAATGGTAAGTATCATTTCCATATATATCTTCGTCGGCTGATTCTTTGTCCATAAAAATAACGTCTACCTTTAGTGGAATAGCTTGTCTTGGATTCGAATTGTATTGATAAGTGAGGCGTGCATTATTTCTGATGAACTGGTAACTTCTAACTGATCCCTCTTCTCCCCACAAAACTAAATGACGCTCTTGCGTGAAACCATCTTTTCTTAATTGGAATAGAAACCCTGCGTCTAATTGCCGGTTTCTATTAGGGGTCATCACGTTATCTAAATCCTCTTCAACCATCTCCTTGTTACTAGGTAAGCGGTCTAACGTTAAATTGAACCAACCAGGTACATATACTGATTTATACCCCTCTTCAAGTGGCTCCTGACTAGATAAAAACTTCGCGACTAACTTCGGTACTCTTTTTGCGGTCGCCACATAGATGTGAAGGTTATTCGGCCATTCGTTTTGTAACGGAAATACGTCTTTTAACGAACCGATTCTTTTATGGCGATTTTCCCCTTTTAAGTCGTGCCCTATTGCGAGATCCATAACAGTGATATCGGTCACAGCAAAAACCACGATTAGCGTTTTTCCAATCGTCTGAAAAAACTCTGCCACTTTCTTATAATGTCTATATTTCTTTAAGATTATGTCCCCCCTTTGAGTACCTGTATCATTTTCTATCGCTACTACTATATCGTCTCCTTCAAAAATCCAATCTGGCACAATCAAACCATATATCTCTGTTTTAAGTGCATTAGCTGCTATCCCTAAATAGTTATGTCTGCTTCCTCTTACGTGAGAGTAATGATTATTACTGTCCTGATTGAATAACTCAACAAAAATCATGTTTGCCAGGTAGGACGCTGATCTAGAATGGATGTTAGGTATTTTTTTCTGTTTTGATTGAGTCAGTAGACTTTCAACTTTTTCTTTTGGAATAATACCTTCTGATACTAATACTTCATAACCACGTCGATTTAGTCGGTAATGATAATATTTCATCCCTGCAGCTTGCCCTCTGTTTCCTAAACGCTCTTCTATTCGTTCGATTAATCCAGCTTCCACCATTTTAGTTAACCTATTCGAAATCCAATTCGAGTTTCGTTCTTTTCCACCTGTTTTATAAGTCATTCGATACAACTCGTGGATGCTAGGAGATCTCATAGAAGAGTGGATAGATATTTGATGAAGGACGAGTATATCCTCCCCCTTTAAAACGATTCCATTCCATTTCCTGTCTTTTACAAAACGATGATATACTTCTTCTTCTATCCACTTTTTGTGCATATCCATTCTCCATTTCAATAAAAAAACCCCGACAAGAAATAAACAAATAGCTAGATTTGTTTAAATCATTGTCGGGGTATTCCCGTTATCTTATATACAATTTTACTTCTGATATAAGTCTAACATATTTATTTTTGATTTCCTATATCAATAAATTTTGGTGTATTTCAGTGTGAAAATGGGGCGCTCCATATGGTGTGTTTCGTAACGAATGGAGCTCTAACCAAAAGAGAGAAATTACATTAAAATACACTTACTATTTTAGTATGTAGTCACACTTTTGAGGGCACTCAGAAGCCTTGTGTTTATTAGCTGCAATTGGTTTATTTGATGTATCGTCTACACATACCCTCCCTACACACACCTTTTAGGACATGATTAGGGTGTGTGTAGAAAGTATCCGATAAAGGTGTGTGCAGTTAACTAAAAGTAACTCCTTTTCCGTATAACCTTAGATTTAGATGAGTAAAATGAAAAAGTTTTTATTATTCACTACCCAAAAATACCCAAATAGAAAAGAAAAGTTTAGAAAATACTTTTTGCTTATAAAATCATTACGTCACTAGCCACTTAAATTAACTCTGCAAATAACTATAAATTGAAGATTAAATTTAGATGAGTAAAATGTAAAAATTTTTATTATTTATTATCCAGAAATACCTAAAAAGAAAAGAAAAGTTTAGAAAACACTTTTTAGTACCAATAATGCCAAATAGAGATGGCAAGTTTCTTGTATATGAACTTTCATCGTATAGTTAATTAGAAGTGGACAACAAATGTCCATAATAACCGTCACAAGGGTGAGCTACACTCCTAATGTGTATGGTTAAATACTTGATAACAAAAGGGCGGTGGCACCTATAATTCAGATACAAGTGGATGAAGAAGCAATTAAACAGCTATACGTAGAAGCCATAGAAAAGAAGTTGAAGGATATAGATAAAGAGTTGATTTTTTGGGATACCAAGGAACTTAAGAGAAGAACTTGTTTATCGTGGAATACGATTCAAGATAACTTTTTTCATCACGAGGATTTTCCAAAGGTAAAGCTAGGAGGTAAGTGGTTGTTTCCAGCAAAAGAAACTGAAGCCTTTTTGTTGAAATGGTTAAAAGGGAAAATGAAGGAATAACGGAGGAAAGACTACTTCCTTCTTAAATTAACCTGATTCGTTAGCTTAAGTGTAACATTTCAAAATGAATTGTTGAAAATGGATTATTACTTAGTGGGAAGATTTAGCTTAATCGCGTTATCTTTTTTATAATTTATTTCAATAAAATAATTGGAAATTTTTAAGAGGGCATTAACAGGAAAATGCTATTCAATTCTAGTATTTAGTCACACATTCTAAATAAAGATGAATCCAATGATATCAAGTGTTTAATCGTCATTTAAGGTTAGTAGTCTACACACACCTCCCTACACACATCCAAACGAGCTGTTTCGGCTCTTTATTTTACCAATTTCATCTATTATCCAATGGCAACGTTTCCATATTTACCTTGTAATCTATTAAACCGTGAAGTATTATATAGATAACTTAAATGAACGGAAACAAAGAAAAACACCCGCATGACTATAGAAGGATTGGCGTCCTTTTATACTCATTTACAACCGTGTCCAAACCACGGTGCAAATTTGCA
>Ga0209013_10003489_pt1 | contig 13971 bp, 14 predicted proteins | sample Cruoilmetagenom2_FD_187291 | JGI IMG/M metagenome (GOLD analysis project Ga0209013, IMG submission 187291) | Oil polluted marine microbial communities from Coal Oil Point, Santa Barbara, California, USA - Sample 2 (SPAdes) (version 2) | ecosystem: Environmental > Aquatic > Marine > Oil seeps ... | reverse complement strand
CCCGTTCACTTGAACCAAGCAGTTCTTCACCTTCATCAATGAAAATTTCCATTAACTCATCATGTTTTTCTTCATGAGCTGCCGCTTTTTCATCATGAACTGCTGCGTTGTCTTCATCTTGTACCAGCTTTTCTTCACTAATACTGATGTCTTCACTAATTGAACCGGCATCCAGCAAGTTTTCTAAATGTTTTATCTGTTCGTGCTTTTCAGCAATCCTGTTTTGCAGTTCGAGGTTCTCTTCAGGAATGACAGGCGATTCATTGAGCTGTTTAAGTGCTTCGGCACAAAAAACACAGATATCACCTAATAACAGAACAAATTCGGGGTCCAGTTTTTGACCTTTTTCAGCAACAGTTTTAACGGCCTTTTCCATTTTCTCACAAACATTGCCGATAGAATGGATGTTCGACATGTGTGCACTGCCGCGCAAGGTATGCAGACTTCTGAGTAAACTGTCATCGACAGAACAGACATCATTGTGCAAATGACATTGTTCTATACATTCTTCTACAATTTTTATATGACCAAGTGCTTCATTGGTGAAGATTTCCAGAAGTACCGGATCAATTTCATCTTCAGCGGCTTGTGACGATTCTGATGTTTGTGTATCAGCTAACAGGAAGTTAATATCAAACTCTTCTCCCTTACTCAAAATATGGGCATATGCAGCCAGACGAGAGGAATCAACATTTGAAAGTCGCTGCTGCTCATAAGCATTAATCATTTCAGGCAGCATTTCAATACCCGAGCCGATGGTAGTAAAAAGCAGTTCATTGGCAGGTATTGAATTGTCAATAAAGTGATTTAGAAGATTTTCATACGCCCAGGCAAATTCACCCATCTCATAAGCGCCGACTAAACGCCCACTGCCCTTGAGAGTATGAAATGAACGACGCATTTCAGATATTACATCCTGATTGCTCGGATCTGATTGCCATTGCGAGAAAAGGCTGGTGATTTTTTCAGTTTCTTCCTGGGCTTCTTCAACAAATATTTCCATTATTTCAAGATCAATATCTTCAGAAGCTTCCAGTTTCTTTATATCGGGATATTCAGCTGCAGGATCATTTTCCAGAGATACCGGTTCTGCCGTCGCAGAAATATCTTCTGGTTCTGGTTCTGGTTCTGGTTCTGGTTCTGGTTCTGGTTCTGGTTCTGGTTCTGGTTCTGGTTCTGGTTCTGGTTCTGGTTGAGCAGGAGAAGATGGCTCATCTTCTATTGATTCAGTTTGTTCAATATTTTTTTTTTCAGATCCGGCTAAATCAGCTTCTCTTGACTCAGTGGCATTATGAATAATCCGATTAATCGTTTCAGTCGCCCAGCGAAGAGTGCTGGAAATATCATCACTTAAAGAATTCTGATTATCTCCAACCAGGTCGATCGTTGATTCTATTTGATGAGCAATTTCTTCTGCCTTGTCATGCTGCAGTAATTTAACTTGTTCTGCCACTGAAGCAACAACTTTCAGTAAATTTTCTCGTGCAGTGACGTCAGACACATCGGACATCCAGCTTATCAATGCAGCACTGAGATCAGATTCAAATACAGGCTGTTCAGATTCTCTGCCCAGCAATTGATCAATGCCGGATTTAGCCACGCTTTCTATAATAGAGAGATCACGCTGTTTTTCTGCCATTGCATCCAGGTAATATTCTGTTGCAGTGATTGTATCAGCAAGAAGCTGCTGTTCTTCCTGAGGCGCTAAAGCTGAATCAACTATCAGACTATTAAGAACGTAGTCAGCACAATCTTTAGCTATCTGACTGCCCTCAGCTTTGCCCATTATTTCCAGAACACCACCGATATTCAGCAAACTTGAATAGACAGAGCTAATGAGCTTTTCATTTTCTTGTTCTGAATTTTTTGTGCCATCAGAAAAATTATCAAGCAGTGAAACAATAGCCTCTTTCACTTTTAAAAGTTCTGCTTTTGATTCATTAACTGAGGTTTTAAGCAGCTCATCTTTTTCCTGATCAGACAATTGCATTTTTGACAGGTCAACAACTTCATCGTCATTGGCACCTGAAAACAGTCCGCCGCTGCCCATTTTCAGCAGTGAAGATTCAACATACAATAAGGCACTGGCTACATCCATTAAGGCTTCTCGCTCGGGCTCCTGCTCCCCTTCAATTTTAGATTTAAGCCAGTCGATCTTTTCCTGCATGACGTTTCTGGGACCATTTTGCCCAAGCATCGCCAGAGTATCAGAAATTTGTGACATGGTTGCCACAATGCTGTTCAGCTCATCTACCTGTTCAAATGTACCATCAGCTGCTTCATTATTATTTCGGACATAAACATCCAGCTGTTCTTTAACAGTAGCCAGATCAGCGGCTATAACACCGCTCACTGCTTGCATTAGTTCGCTATTAGCGCCGCCCATACTGGCTCGGGCATCATCCAGTTCATTTTGATCCGGTATAATACCGGCAAGATCATAGCTGGATTTAATTGCTTCAACCGCTGGACCATTACCAGCATCAGGATTTTCGCAATGGGCGATATAAAACAGCAGGTTTTTCTTGAGGCTCAGTAAATTCTGTCTGTCGGTATCGGTATAGGAATCAGTTGATTCACCACTATCGATTAGTTGCTTGATGTAACGGTCAGCCTGACCCAGTAATAACTTGGTTGAAGCACTGGAATCAATTCCCTTATCCATCAAGCCTTCAATAAAAGCTTCCAATAAGCTGAAAAGTTGATAAAAATCAGCTGTCTTCAGACTTTCCTTAATTTTACTGATAACTTTTTTGACTTTATTGATACTGGCAATGCTATCAGTATCACGATACCAGCCCAGCAGTCCCAGATGATAATGGTGACGTATTTTTTTCGCTAACTGACCTGGGTCAATACCGTTGTCAGGCTCGGGAGTAATTTTATCCAGACTCAAATCTGCTGAAAAAACTGCCCCTTCAGTCAGTAATTTTTCACCTCTGGAGGCTCTGAGATCATTTAATAAAGGCAATAGCACCATAGGCAGATCGCGTGCACCGCGTTCCAGGCGTTCCAGGTAGTCAGGTAGTTGAATTAATGCCCGCATTAATACTTCAAAGCTGTCTTCTCGTCGGGAAATTTTATCATCATAAATGGCCTGAGAGAGTGTTTCCATTTCTTCAGCAAGCAGCGCACCGCCGCCCAGTTCAAGCATATTCAGGGTGCCAGCCACCTGGTGCAAATAAGTCGTACAAAATTGTAATTGCGTGGTATCCTCTTCATCCTCAACGAAGGATTCAAGGTGTATACGTGCTTGTTTGAGACTTTCAAAAATCTCACCAATTACCCACTTTAGGCCGCCATGTTCAAAATCGGTCGCCATTTTTGCTCCACAGTCTTATTGTCAGATCCATCATGTGAATTGATGTTATCTTTGTTATATGTATTTGTTGTCGTATGAACTTTCTATTTTCTGAAGAAAGCCAATGAATTAAGTGCATCTATTCTTTCTAATTCCGCATGCGGATTGTTCAATGCTTCACCTGCCCCCAAAACCAGAAAACCACCCGGTTTTAAACGCTGCACTAATTGATGAATAATTTGTTTACGTCTGTCACGATTAAAGTAAATCAATACATTCTGGCAAAAAATAATATCCATGGGTTCCAGAAGTATCTTATTCATATCAATAATATTAAACGGTACAAAGCAGACCCGTTTTTTTAATGTATCAATAATCTGATAACGATTATTGTCTTGCACAACAAAATAAGTTTCCAGATAATCATCTGGAACATGACGTATCTTGTATTTGTCATAAACAGCTATTCGAGCCGCTGCCAGGGCAGGAATACTGATATCCATTCCTGTAACAGCCAGATAGCAATTAGCTGCATAAGGTATATTCCGAATAAATTGTTCAGTAATCATAGCCAGGGTGTAGCTTTCTTCCCCGGTTGAACAACCAGCACTCCAGATTTGTATTTTTTTCCTATCCGGTTCGGACTCAAAAAGTCCAGGTAATATAATGTTTTCCAGAACATCCAATGAAGGTTTATGACGAAAAAAACGAGTTTCATGAACCGTTAACCGATCCACCAACGTCAGCCATTCTTTCTGGCCATTTTTTTCTGTTAACAGATGTTCATAATAGGCTGCATAATCCTGCATACCTATTTCCTTCATCCTTAAACCCAGACTGGTCTCCAGAAACGAACGACGCTCCCTGGGTAAATGCATTCCCGTTCGCTCTTCAAGCAAAGAGACCCAGTTGTCATACTGAACTTCATTCATTTGTTCAAAATAGGGTAAGGAAATATTTAATGATGACATTAATTCAGAATTTCCCTTAAAACCATCCTGATTTCAAACAAAAATTAGCTGTTTGGCAATGTAAAACCTGCAACTGATTGCCTCAAGTCATTTGCCAATTCCGCCAGATTACCAATGGATGCCGCTGTTTCGTTAGTACCTGCTGACGTCTGAGTGGTAATTTCCTGTACCACATTCATCGAACCAGAAATACTGATCGCAGCAACTGATTGTTGTCTGGTGGTATCCGAAATTGCCTGAATTAATTTTGCCAGTGATGAAGATACATGCTCAATTTCTTCCAGTGCTCCACCCGCATTTTGTGCCAGTCGGGCTCCCTGTACCACTTCAGAGGTACTTCGTTCCATGGAAATAACAGCTTCGTTAGTATCTGCCTGAATTGTTTTCACCAGTGCTTCAATCTGTTTGGTTGCGTTACCGGAACGTTCCGCCAGTCGCTGTACTTCGTCCGCAACCACCGCAAAACCACGACCTGCGTCACCGGCCATTGCCGCCTGAATCGCCGCATTCAATGCCAAAATATTGGTTTGCTCGGAAATGTCATTAATAATTTCAACGATATCACCAATTTCCTGTGATGATTCACCCAGACGTTTAATACGTTTTGATGTTTCCTGAATTTGTTCACGAATCGTGTCCATGCCGCTGATGGTATCCTGTACCACCGTAGAACCTTTGTTTGCAATTTCAACCGATTTACTCGCTTCATTTGCCAGGTCATTAGCATTGGTGGAAACTTCCTCAATAGAGGATGCCATCTGGTTGACCGCCGAACTCGCTGTAGTAATCTGCGCCGCCTGATGATCACTGGCCTCTGCAAGGTGCATAGCCGTTGCCTGAGTTTCGTGTGCTGCTGATGATACCTGAACCGTCGTATCATTAATCTGGGTAACCAGACTGCGCAGTGCATCAATAGTATAGTTAATGGAGTCTGCGATTGCTCCGGTAATATCTTCTGTCACGGTCGCGTGCGCTGTTAAATCACCATCGGCCAGTGAACCCATTTCATCCAGCAGTCGCATAATTGCTGATTCATTCTTGTTACTCTGTGCTTCCACTTCATTACGAGATGCTTCAGTTTCACGAGCAACCCGTTTTTCTCCTGAAATCAGCAATATACCAATCAGCAGGAACATGAAAACAGTCAAACCAGCCAGAACGTTACCTATTACTGAAAGAGTGGTATCATCAGCAACTGCTTCCTGATAGGTATTACCCAGTGAACCAATTTGCTGCAACAGGATTTCAGAATTGTTGTACAGTGACATCGCGCTATTGTTAATTTCAAATGTTTCAGGAGAACGTTCCAGAATATCAGCAATCTTGGTTTTAATTTCATCATAGAGAGTAGCAATTTCATTCAGAAGTTCAGCTGCATCAGCATTTTCAACCCTGGCAACTCCCAGCATTTTGCTGCCATCTAATAATGAATCAAGTACTCGTTTAAACGTTGCTGTATCCAGACCAAATCGCTGCGCACTTTGTGCCGCATCACTACTGCCGGACATCATTACTGAGATATTACCGGTGATCCGTTCAATAAACATTAATTGCTGAGTGGCAAGATAAACCTGACGCGTGGGTGCATTACCATCTACCAGAATTTCAGCTACTTCATTGGAGGCATTAAGCATATCCGGCATTTGTTCATTAATACTTTTGATATCCTGCGAAAGAATCAGAATAGTTTCCTGACTGTTCAAAATAGTATTAATGTGATTATTGTAGTCTTTCCAGCCTTTGTTCAGGATATCATAGGCATTTCTGGCACTCTCTGGCAGTACGCTGTCACCAGTTACCGGATCGGTTTCCGTCAGTGCCTGCATATTTCGGCCAAAGTCTTTCTGATATTGTCGCAAGGTCGAGAAAGCATCCTCATTACCTGCTGCGGCCAGGGTAGCTGACTTTGATAATCCCTGTGACAAAACCCGTTGTTCAACAACAAGACTAAGGTATTGAGTATCATGATTCTCCTTGGTAAAGGCCATCCAGTAGACAACCACCATGGCTACCACGAAGGCTACCAGGAGTATAAAGGGCAAATAGACGCTCTTTTTCTTTTTAGTTTCACCTTGCATTTTTAATCGGCTCCTAAATCATCATAAACAGAGATTTTTTAAATCTTATTCTTTTATTAAATTATTAAGTTATTACGTTTTTACTTTTTTTATTTTGGTTCTGGCTCAGGGATAGTTTTTCTATACTGCAACATTAAGAAAGTCCCTGTTCTCAATGAGTCGTTGTATATTAAACACAACCCAGTTTTCACCATCCAGCTCAAAACCACCACTGAAATATTCTTTCCACGGCACATCGTGCTGCATTTTTGCTTCAAAATGTTCCCGGTCAAAATACTTCATGCCATAGACTTCATCAACCAGCAGTCCCGCACTCAATTTGTCTTTAGCAATTGCCAGAATACGCGCTTCTCGTTTAACCGGCGTCGCCAAATTACTCAGAAAACCCTGCAGATCAAATACCGGCAATAAATTACCCCGAACATTTGCAATGCCTTTCACCCAGTCCTTACTCCCTGGAACCTGAGAAACCAACGGAAATTTCATAATTTCTCTGACGTATTCCATTGGTGCGATAAAATGGTTTTCAGCAATACGAAATCCAATACCTGACCATACTGCCTTGATATCTTCATCCATAGGCAGAGGAGCTGCATGATTTCGACTATCTGTCTCTATCTGCATCAGGAGCTGGATAATTTGCTCCGAATTTTTTGGCTCAAAACTCATTGTATTTCCCATTAAATAAGTCTTTTATTCAGCCTTGCAGTAAACGATTTACTTCTTCAATCAAATCATTCTCAGCAAAGGGCTTGGTGATATAGCCTTTGGCCCCCTGTCTTTCTGCCCACATTTTATCGGTTTTTTGATCTTTGGTTGTCACCATAATGACTGGAATATTTGCTGTCGATGGCTCTTTTGATAACTGGCGTGTTGCCTGAAAGCCATTAAGTTCGGGCATGACAACATCCATTAAAATCAAATCCGGCACCAGCTTGGTCGCTTTTTCTACCCCGTCTTTACCATTAATTGCCACAGAAATACTGTGTCCATGCTTTTCCAGTGCACTGGAAATAATATGTGTTTCTGTAGGTGAGTCATCAACAACGAGAACATGTGCCATGTTAAAATCTCTCTTTCTTTTTTATATTTATAATAGTTTTTTCTTAACTATTTAATCATTACCAACATATTGAGTAATTGCGCCTAATAATTCATCTTTGGTGAATGGCTTGGTCAGGTATTGTTCTGAGCCGACAATTCTCCCGCGAGCACGGTCAAACAGGCCATCCTTACTGGACAACATAATCACCGGTGTATCTTTAAACATTTTATTGTTTTTAATGAGGGCGCAAGTTTGATAACCATCCAGCCTCGGCATCATAATATCAACAAAAATAATATTGGGACGGTGTTCCAGTATTTTTGACAGTGCTTCAAAACCGTCAGTTGCTGTAACAACTTCACAACCAGATTTTTTCAGCAAGGTTTCTGCAGTACGACGAATTGTTTTACTGTCATCAATGACCATTACTTTCAAGCCATCTAGAGCGTTTGAATCAGAAGTTCCCACTTATCCCCCAAAAGAATAATATGATTGTCCATAAACGGACGGTAAAAAAGTATTAATAATATTATTAGCACAAGTTTAGACCACATACCACATTTATTGATGTTTTTTCTAACAGTTTTGCGCAACACATTATAAAACTTAAAAAAAAAGCAATTTATTATTGACTTTTTAGAATTGATAATAATAAATTTCCACAAAATATAAAGGCAGTATAGTGCATAATTTCAAACTTGCTTCTCAGACAGCTTTCTTTGTTACATTTACATCAGGAACAGGTAGAATAGAATCAAGTATAGCCATTCTACAGAGAAGACAATGACCATCAAACTAGGCATATTAATGGATCCCATCCAATCCATTAAGACAAAAAAAGACAGCAGTTTCGCCATGTTGCTTGAAGCACAACGCCGTCAATATGAAATTCACTATATGGAAATGGCTGATTTGTTTATTGAAGACAATCAGGCCATGGCATTCACCCGAATTTTACAGGTAGAAGATAATACTGATAACTGGTTTCAGTTTGTTGACAGCCATGAGCCGGTTAACAGCCATGAACCAGTTAAAAGGCCGCTCTCTGAGCTGGATGTCATTTTAATGCGTAAAGATCCGCCCTTTGATATGGAATATATTTACGCCACTTATATACTTGAACTGGCAGAACAAAAGGGCACGCTGGTCATCAATAATCCCCGCTCATTACGTGATGCTAATGAAAAATTATTTACTCATCAATTTCCGCAATGTACCGTCCCGACACTGGTCAGTCGTAACAAGGAACAATTTAAGCACTTTCTGCAGCAGCACAAAGACATTATAGTCAAACCCCTCGGCGGCATGGGTGGACATTCAATTTTCCGGGTTAAAGAAAATGATGTTAATCTTAATGTCATCCTGGAAACAATGACTGATCACGCCAGCCATTACATTATGGCGCAACGTTTTATTCCTGAGATCACTCAGGGAGATAAACGTATATTGCTAATTAATGGTAAGCCTGTTGATTATGCTCTTGCCCGTATTCCAACCGAGGGGGAAACGCGAGGAAATCTGGCCGCCGGGGGCAGTGGTGTCGGAATCCCCTTGAGTGAACGGGATTACTGGCTTTGTGAACAAGTTGCCCCTAAATTAAAAGAAATGGGGCTGATATTTGTCGGTATGGATGTTATTGGTGATTATATTACAGAAATTAATGTTACCAGCCCAACCTGCATCAGGGAACTGGATGCGCTTTATGGTTTAAATATCAGTGCGGTGTTGATGGATGTGGTTGAAGAGAAGGTGTTAGGTGTTAGGTGTTAGGGGAGATGTTATTAATAGTATTTTTTATGTCATAGTAATTGCTGCTTTGATAATGGCCGGGTGTTCTTCTGAGGAAGAGTCTCTGGAGTTACATCAGCAGCAGTTGTTTACATTTGGAACGCTGGTCGATATCAGTCTGGTTACGGATGATCCTGAACAGGCTCAGCTGGCTATTGATATGGTTAGTGCTGAGTTTGATCGCTTACATACTGATTGGCATCCATGGCAGGACGGGGCACTTGGTCAGGTGAATAAGCAACTTTCCAGTCTGGAATTTTTTTCCACTTCCCCTTCAGTTATTTCTTTGCTACAGCAGAGTAACTTATTATCAGAAAAAAGTGCTGGCCTTTTTAATCCTGCCATTGGGAAACTCATCAAACTCTGGCAGTTTGATCAACTTGAAAATGAACAGTTTCAATTTACAATGCCTTCGGCTGAGGCTGTTCAGTCATTATTGCAGCAGAAACCGCAAATGCAGGACATTGTTATTAATAACGATACCATGCAGATAAAAAGCAACAATCCAGCTGTTTCTCTTGATTTTGGTGCTTTTGCCAAGGGGGTTGCTATTGAGCGTGTGATAAAGATCCTTAAAGCAAATAAGATTCAAAATGCACTCATTAATGCGGGCGGCGATCTTAAAGTAATAGGAACAAAAAATGAACGCCCCTGGCGTATCGGTATAAAAAATCCTGATCAGGCACAAAATCCGTCAGCGCCAGCCGTGATTGCAGCGATTAAACTGCATAGTGATGAATCATTATTTACTTCCGGTAATTATGAACGTTTTTTTGAATTTCAGGGCAAGCACTATCATCATATTATTGACCCTCGTACAGGTTACCCGGGCAGAGGGACTCGTTCAGTCACCGTTTTAACAAAAGATGCAGGTCTTGCCGATGCCGCATCAACTGCACTGTTTATTGCAGGTCCGGAACAATGGCCTGAGATTGCCCGGAAAATGGGTATTGAATATGTTATGTTAATTTCTACAGATGATCGTATCTATCTTTCTCCGGCTATGGCTGAACGTATTGAGTTATTGACTGATGTTGAACCAGAAATCATCCGTTAGCAAAGCAACAATAAAACCAGCGGATATCATTATTATCATTTCTGCCTGTTTTTTGACAGTCTGGCTTTATTCTGTTTTCTGGTTTAATGATAGTTTGCCGGGGGATGCTGTTTCCCTGCAAATACAGATTGCTGACAATCCTCCTGAAAATTACTCTCTCGATACAGATAGAGTCATTAAAATTGAAGGTACCATCGGAGACAGCCTCATCGAAATAAAACAAGGCAAGGCACGTTTTACCCATTCCCCCTGCCGAAATAAATTTTGCCTGTTTCATGGCTGGTTAAGCACCGCCGGAGATACCACCGCTTGTCTGCCTAACCGAATTAGTATCAGCCTGAAGGGAAAAACCAGTGCCTATGATGCAATAGCGGGTGGGAAATGAAACAGCTTGAGTTTACAACAACCCATCGTGATCACTTAATCGCGCTGCTGGCAGCCCTGGCAATTACGATTCATATTATTGAGTCGGCCTTTCCCAGCCCCTTACCGGGTATAAAACCCGGACTGGCTAATGTGATTACTCTGGTTGCTTTTATGCTTTTTGGCTGGAGGACTGCACTGCAGGTCAGTTTGCTACGGGTTGTCATCGGTAGTTTATTATTGGGTACTTTTTTATCACCCACTTTTTTATTGAGCTTATCCGGTGCATTATTAAGCCTTGCCAGTCTGGTATTAGTACAATTACCTTTTCGGGGGCATCTGCAGCATCAACCCGGAGCAATCGGTTATGCGGTTATCGCCTCAGTCAGTCATATGAGCGGACAATTTCTGGTCGCATGGTATTTTTTCATTCCCCATCCCGGATTATTCAAACTGCTGCCCATTTTCATTACTTTTGCCGTGCTACTTGGTATTGTTAGCGGTATAATTACGCAGTTTGTACTTAATCAAATAAATGATAAAAAAATAAGCTAATAACCCGACTAATAATGACACTCTATGGCAAATAACATAAATAATAATGCCCGATTTTATATGTCTTCTCGTTTGCACACTTCTACTTTGCAAAGGGATGAAAGTTTGATCACTGCTTTTTTCCTGACCATTCTGGTGCATAGTGTCATTATATTCGGTATCACCTTTAGCCTTTCCAAACCGTCTAAACTCAGTTCCAATCAGACTCTGGACATTGTTCTGGTGAAGACAGAATCAGAAAAACCTCCTGAAAATCCTGATTTTCTTGCGCAGGCGGATCAGATTGGTGGCGGTAATATCAAAGAAAAAGCCAAACCAACCAGCAAAAATCCGGGTGAAACTCCGAGTGAGGGTAATGCCCTGGAAAACAAGCCTGAAGTTGCCCCTACCCCCGTGCCCAGGAAAATTGAAAAAAAATCCATTTTATCAACCCCTAAGCCAAGTAAGCAAAAAGCTCAAAAACTGATCAAGAAAAAAACACCCGTACCGAAAAAAACACCCGATCTGGTGGCTGACTATGTTGCAGATTTACAGCAGCAAATCGTTGACATGGAAGCAGAGCTGGATGAACAAAACAAAATGTACGCAAAACGTCCTAAAGCGACTTATATAACTGCTTCAACACGACGTACTGCGGATGCCATGTATCTGAAACACTGGACCAGAAAGATTGAACAAATTGGTAATCTTAACTATCCTGATAAGGCAAGACGAAATAAATTAGAAGGACAGTTAGTGCTCACTGTGGCATTGAGTCCTGATGGTCATATTATTGAAGTGAGTATCAGCAGCTCATCCGGTCATAAAATTCTCGACGACGCCGCAAAACGTATCGTTGAATTGGCCGCGCCTTTTGCAGCCGTACCCAAGGATGTCTTACAAGGAAATAACCGACTGGTAATTACCCGCACCTGGCAATTTACCCATAGGTCGTCTAAAGCTTTCTCTCACAAATAGCAGAGTTGCATAAAAAAGAGTTTCATAAAAAAATTATATGAATCTAACCAACAACCTTATTATTGCCATGCCGGGTCTGGCTGATCCCATGTTTGAAAAAACAGTCAGTTTTATTTGCCAGCATACCGATCAGGGAGCAATGGGGATAACTATTAATCGCCCTACCGATATTTCTTTTTCCCAATTATTATCACAATTAAACATCCAGCTGGATGACAGCCTGGCATCTGTTTTTGCCTCAACTCCGGTTTATTTAGGCGGCCCGGTAGAGACAGGTCATGGCTTTATTCTTCATTCAAATGACACTAACAGCGATGGCTGGGCACAAACATTAAGAATAAATGAGCAAATTTCTCTGAGTTCTTCCAAAGACATTTTACAGGCAATTGCTCTGGGTAACGGACCATCAGAATATCTTGTTACACTGGGTTATGCCGGTTGGGGCAGTGGTCAGATTGAAAATGAAATGACTGAAAATTCATGGCTTAATGTCCCTGCCGATAATAAAATTATTTTCCAGACCCCCTTTGAAAAACGCTGGGAAAGCGCCGCACTGAAACTGGGTGTGGATATTCACCTGATCTCTAATGATATTGGTCATGCCTGATAAAAACGATATAAACTATCCATTAAGCAGTACTTTTCTGGGTTTTGATTATAGCCAGAACAAAATTGGCATTGCCGTTGGTCAACGTCTGACCGGTACAGCAAGCTCACTGAGCACACTCATATCGCACAATAAAAAAATAGACTGGCAGGGTATTGAGCAGTTACTGGAGCAATGGCACCCCGCGGCACTGATTGTCGGACTCCCTCTTACTATGGAAGGAGAAGAACAGGAAACGACAGAAAGCGCAAAAATTTTTGGTAATCAACTCAATGAGCGTTACAATCTTCCTGTATACTTTATGGATGAGCGTTTGACTTCGCGAGAAGCCAGTCACTTATTAGGCTATGATGGGCACACCTCACCCAGGCGCCATAATAAAGCCGGTAAAAAGGTTAAGAAACACAAACAACAGGGTCATGATATTGATCGGGTTGCTGCTCAGCTTATTTTACAGAGCTGGCTAAATGAAAATGGATAGTAATAAATGACTTCAGATACTGATTTAAACGCACAATTAGAGCAGACTCTGAATCCGGAAGTATTGCTGGATTCACTGTATCAGGCAATTGCACAGAAAATAGAAAACCTGGACAAAAATGATATTGTGATGGTGGGCATTCATACCGGCGGCCTCTGGATTGCAGAAAAATTATACAAAAAACTGGGTTTGTCTTCCCCATTAGGCAGTCTGAATATCTCTTTTTATCGTGATGACTTCACTAAGATCGGCTTACACCCCGAAGTCAAACCATCCCAACTGCCTACGGGACTGGATGATAAGCATATTATTCTTATTGATGATGTTTTATTTACCGGTCGTACTATCCGCGCCGCATTAAATGAAATTTTTGACTATGGCAGACCTGCCTCCGTCACTTTGGCAGTATTACTCGATCGCGGTGAACGGGAACTACCCATATGTGCAGATATTATCGGGCAGCAAATCAATCTGACACAGAACCAGCAAATCAAACTCAGCGGACCTGATCCGCTGACACTGGTGCTGGTTGAGAATTAGAGAGAATTTATGATTGCAAAGAATATTCAGCTTGATGAACAGGGACGCTTGAAGCATTTTCTCTCCATTGAGGGCTTTAAGCGACAGCATTTGATCAGTATTCTTGATGCCGCTGAACCATTTGCCAATGTTCAGGAACAGGCGGTTAAAAAAGTACCTATTCTACGCGGCAAAACAATCGTTAATTTATTTTTTGAAGCCATGGCAAATGCATAGGCAGAAGTAAAA
>Ga0209013_10003488_pt1 | contig 13973 bp, 11 predicted proteins | sample Cruoilmetagenom2_FD_187291 | JGI IMG/M metagenome (GOLD analysis project Ga0209013, IMG submission 187291) | Oil polluted marine microbial communities from Coal Oil Point, Santa Barbara, California, USA - Sample 2 (SPAdes) (version 2) | ecosystem: Environmental > Aquatic > Marine > Oil seeps ... | reverse complement strand
CGGGGATTTTGTCAACAATGATGCAGATCCCACAGATGATGAAGGTCACGGCTCACATGTAACAGGGACCATTGCTCAGACCACCAATAATAATTTAGGTGTTACCGGTATTGCTTACAACACAACAATTATGCCGGTAAAGGTCCTTGATAAAAGAGGATCCGGTTCTTTTGATGATATTGCTGACGGGATAATTTATGCGGCAGATAATGGTGCCGATGTTATTAATCTCAGTCTCGGTGGTTCTTCAGATCTCGATATTCTCCGTGATGCTGTAGACTATGCATGGAATAATGGAGTAGTTGTTGTCTGTGCCGCAGGAAATGATGGTGTAAGTTCAGCCTTTTATCCTGCTGCTTATGAGAACTCAATTTCTGTAAGTGCGACCACATCGCTTGATACACTTGCATCATATTCAAATTATGGTACGACCATTGATATTTCTGCTCCTGGTGGAGATCAGGGCGATAATAATGGTGATGGATATGATGATATGATCCTTCAAAACACATTTGCCAGAAATGATGTTGGTTACTATTTTTATCAGGGTACTTCGATGGCATCACCTCATGTTGCAGGTGTTGCAGCACTTGTGAAATCAAAGAATGGTGCTTTGTCAAATGCTCAGATCAGAAATATTCTTGAGACAACTGCAGATGATATCGGAGCATCAGGATGGGATAATCTGTTCGGGAATGGAAGACTTAATGCTTATGAGGCAGTAATGGCAGCAGGAGGAAGTACTCCTGTTAATTCACCGCCGAATGCAGGATTTACATTCACTACTCTTGATCTGACTGCAACATTTGCAGATACTAGTTCTGATTCTGATGGAACAATCGCTTCATGGAGCTGGAACTTTGGTGACAGCAGTACATCAACAGCACAGGATCCCGTTCATACTTATGCAGCTGACGGTACTTATAATGTATCACTTACAGTAACAGATAATGAAGGTGCTACAGATAGTTTCAACAGCGATGTTTCAGTAGCAACAGGCGGAACAGGCGGAGATATTGTCCTGGCTGCAAGTGGTTATAAACAGCGTGGAGTAAGATATGTTGATCTTAACTGGACCGGTGCAGCAGGCACCCAGGTCAACATTTACAGGGATGGTGTACTGGTTGCCACGGTAGATAATAATGGAACGTATACTGATAATCTCGGAAGGGTTTCAGGAACTTTTACTTACAAAGTTTGCGAAACCGACGGATCGGCATGTTCCAATGAGGTTTCAGTTACAATATAATTAAATAAGGTATCATGTTTTCTCGGCCCGCACATTCGTGCGGGTCTTTTTTTACTCCTATTCTTTACCAAATGTAAATAATCACTTTCATTTAATTTTCTGCTCATTTATAATTAATTTTGATATATAAACAAATAAAAATCCTGGGAGTAAAAAATGAGCAATAAATCTTTATTGGAGAGATGTGTTTTTATTTTTGTTATGTCTGTGCTGATTTTCAGTTTTTCAGGTTATCTTCAATTGCATGGAGATTCCGGTGGAGGGGATAAAGTGAAGAAAAAAATAGAGGCCCCTGTTGCAAAACGGGTAAAAAAAGAGCTTGTCAAATTCGGAGATACAAGAATAGATGAATACTACTGGCTCAGAGAGAGGGAAAACCCTGAAGTGATCAGCTATCTTAAAGCGGAAAACAAATACCTGAAAGATTCATTAAAACATACAGAAACAATGCAGAGTGATCTTTACAATGAGATCATTAACAGAATTGTGAAGGATGATACAACAGTCCCATATAAGAAGAACGGATACTATTATTACTCCAGGTATGAAGAAGGGAAAGAATATAAGGTGCATTGCAGAAAAAAAGGATCGATGGAAGGCAAAGAGGAAATACTCCTGAATGTTAATGAAATGGCAAAGGGACATAAGTATTTCAGCGTTCGCGCATTGTCTGTCAGTAAAGATAATAAAATGCTTGCCTATGGAGTGGATACTGTCAGCAGGAGAAAATATACTATTCACTTCAAAGATCTCACCACGGGAAAGATACTGAAAAATAAGATCAAAAATACAACAGCAAGGGCTGTTTGGGCAAATGATAATAAAACCGTTTTTTATACAACAAAGGATAAAACACTCAGATCCTTTAAAATATTCAAACACATCCTGGGTGAAGATACTATAAAGGACCAGTTGGTTTATCACGAGAAGGATGCAACATTTTCAGCATATGTTTTTAAAACAAAATCTCAAAAATATATTATGATCGGATCCGGAAGCACTCTCACATCTGAATACCGGTTCATTGAAGCAGATAAACCCGATGATCAATTTAAAATAGTTCATCCCAGAGAGAGGGGTATCGAATATGATGTTGATCACTTCGGGGATAATTTTTATATCAAAACAAATTACAAGGCGAAGAATTTCAGGCTGGTTTCAACCCCGGTTGATAAAACTGAAAAAGAAAACTGGGTGGAGATAATTCCGAATAGGGAGGATGTATATTTCTCTGATTTTGAAATATTCAAAAATTATCTTGTCATTAATGAGAGGAAAAATGCACTGAACAGATTGAAAATTATAAGATGGGAAGATAAAAGTGAATACTATATTAACTTCGGTGAAGAGGCATATAGTGTATATACAACTCAGAATTATGATCTTGATACTGAAGTTCTAAGGTATGGATATTCATCGATGACAACTCCAGATTCTGTATATGATTATGATATGGCCGGTAAAAAGAAGAAACTCCTTAAACAGGAAAAGGTCCTGGGGGGATTTAACTCTGCGAATTATAAGACAGAAAGGATATTTGCAATTGCCCGTGACGGAGTTAAGGTGCCAATCTCTCTTGTTTACAGGAAGGATAAATTCAAAAAAGGTGAAAATCCTCTTTATATTTATGCATATGGGTCATATGGGGCCAGTATGAGCGCCAGTTTCAGGTCATACAGATTAAGCCTGATAGACAGAGGATTTGTATATGCGATCGCTCATATCAGAGGTGGCCAGGAGATGGGGCGTTATTGGTATGAAGACGGGAAACTCCTTAAGAAGAAAAATACATTCACAGACTTTATAGACTGCACTCAATATCTCATAGATCAGAAGTATGGTGATAAAGAGAAGGTTTTTGCTATGGGTGGCAGTGCAGGCGGCCTTCTGACAGGAGCTATCTATAATATAAGGCCTGATCTGTATAAAGGGGTTATTTCACATGTACCTTTTGTTGATGTAGTAACAACAATGCTTGATGATACTATTCCTCTGACGACAAGTGAATATGATGAGTGGGGGAATCCGAATGTTGAGAAGTATTATAAATACATGCTCTCCTATTCTCCTTATGACAATGTTGAGAAGAAAGTTTATCCTGCAATGCTTGTTACAACCGGACTTCATGACTCTCAGGTGCAGTATTGGGAACCCGCAAAATGGGTGGCAAAGCTGAGGTATATGAAAACTGACAACAACCCTCTCTATCTGAGTACGAATATGGACGCCGGACATGGTGGAGCTTCAGGAAGGTTCAGAAGGTATAAAGAGACTGCTCTTGAATTTGGATTTATATTTGATCTGTTGGGGATGAGTTATAAGTAAAGCTATTTTGCTCTTCGGGCAAGGGAAGCGAATATTCCCAGAAAGCATAAAAAGGCAAATATAGAGAAAGATAACTGAATAGATATTAAAAGGCCTCCGGTATTTTCAGGGCCTATTGCTGATTTCCCGATGAAAATAGAGAATAGCATCATTGCGATCCCCATACTGAGCATTTGCCCTACAAGTCTCATTGTACCTAATATACCGGATGCAATTCCAAAATCTCTTTTCTGAACCGAACTCATTATTGAGTTTGAATTAGGGGAGGAGAAAAGGGCAAAGCCGGTACCAAGGATTATTAGAACAATAATAATGAAAAATATTGAAGTGTTCAGCGAGAGGAAGCTGAGTAGGATCAGACCGGAAGTTGAAATTGCCATCCCGATTGAAGCTACTTTGCCCGGGTCGATCCGGTCTGAAAGTTTCCCGGCATATGGAGAGAACAATGCCATTACGACCGGTTGAACAACTAGCAGGAAACCGGTCTCTTTCGGACTCAGGCCCTTTGAATACTGGAGATAGAAACTTAGAAGGAATGCAACAGCAAAAGTAGCACTATAATTTATAAGTGCCGCCAGATTGGAATACCTGAATATTTTATTGTCAATAAAGAGCCTTAAGTTCAGGAGAGGTGAATCAGATCGTAATTCCCAGAAAACAAATATCAGCAGGAAGATTAAACCGGTTATAAAAATAATTAGTCCTGATCCGTTATTCATTTTCGGGAAACCGTACATTATCAATACGAGTGACAATGCATATAGAATAGTCCCGGTTTTATCAAATTTTTCACCTTCTGCATCTCTCCATTCCCCATTCAGTTTCCTGATAACGATATAAGTGGTGAGGAGGCCAAGAATAGTGACCAGATAGAAAATGCTTCTCCATCCAAAATACTCGGTCAATAGTCCTCCTGCAGAGGGGCCGAGTGACAATCCGATATAAACTGCGGCCACAGCCAGGCCGAATGCTCTGCCTCTCTCTTCTGGCGGGAATACAGAAGTGAGGATCGCCATCCCCGTTCCGAATATCATCCCGCTTCCGGCAGCCTGGAATATCCGGAATAATATTAACAATTGAACAGATCCGGCGATACCGCATAAAAATGAAAAGACAGTGAATATTAAAATACCCAGGATAAATATTTTTTTTCTGCCGATTATATCTGCGGCTCTTCCGAAAGGTACTAAAAAAACAGCTGAAGCAAGGAGATAAGATGTAGCGATCCAGCTTAACAGGATCGCATCAACTTTAAATCCGGCACCGATCACAGGGAGTGCGACATTGATCGAGGAACCCATGAATGGAGTAAGAAAAGATGCAAGAGAGGCGGCTATCAGAGCACTCTTTTTCTGCTCATTATCTGTTCTGATCATAATTTTCGTTGCCTTTGATTATATTTAATAAGATGAACTATACTATTCTGATATATTTTTGACAACTAAATGTTTTTCTCTTAATATTCTTTTTTGTGTTAATAAATCAGGAGATCTAATATGAAAATTAAAATTTTCCGATCAACAATTATTTTACTGATTTTATTCTTTTCTATGGAAGTTTTTCCTTGTACATCAATTCTTGTAACAAAAGGGGCTTCAAAAAAAGGTGCTCCAATGATCAGTTACTCTTGCGATGGAGAATTTCATCCCCATTTAAGGATCATTCCCGCAGCGAAATATAAACCGGGGGAGATGGTTGAAATCAGGGGGTGGAGGGGTGTCCTTGGAAAGATCCCTCAGGTGCCTGAAACATATAAAGTTCTAGGCCTGATGAATGAGTATCAACTTGCTATAGGAGAAACAACTTTTGGTGGAAGAAAGGAATTGATAAGTAAGAAAGGGATATTCCATTATTACCCCCTCATGCTTATAACCCTGCAGCGGGCAAAAACGGCCAGAGAAGCTGTGGACGTAATGACAGGACTGGTAGAAAAACATGGCTACCGAAGTGAAGGGGAATCTATCTCCATTGCCGACAAACATGAAGCCTGGCTACTGGAAATTGTCGGAACAGGGAAGGAGGGGAAAGGTGCGATCTGGGTTGCTGTGAAAATACCGGACGGGATGGTAAGTGCAACTGCAAATATGTCCCGGATCCATGAGTTCCCCATGAATGATCCCGGGAATGTGTTGTATTCAAAAAATGTGGTTTCCTATGCAGTTGAACATGGGTATTTCGATCCTAAAAAAGATGGGAAATTCAGTTTTTCCAAAGCATATAATCCTCCCAGCGAAGAGCAGATAAGGTATTCTGCACGAAGGGTATGGAGTATTTTCAGAAGGATAGCGCCTTCTAAGAATATTTCTTCTGATTACAGCAATGGAAATACAAAACTTAAACCTTATGACCTCTATATTAAACCTGATAAAAAGCTTGATGTAAGAGATATAATTGCTTTACACAGGGACCATTATGAGAATACCGAATTTGACATGACGAAAGATGTTGTCTCGGGTCCTTTCAGAGCTCCTGACAGATGGAGGCCAATGAAGTGGAAAGCAGACGGGAAATTGTATGCATGGGAAAGGCCGATAGCCACTCAGCAGGCAGGTTTTGTATATATTTCAGAATCAAGGGAGTATATCCCTGATGAGATCGGTGGTGTTGTGTGGTACGGGATGGATAATCCCTATACAAATGTGTTCGTCCCAATATACACTTCAGTTAATGAATTGCCCCGTTCTTATACTATCGGGTCCATGAAAAAGTATACAAGGGATTCTGCATGGTGGGCTTTTAATTTTGTTGCTAATTATGCAAATTTGAGATACAGCTATATGATTAAGGATATACAGAAAGTTCAAAAAGAACTGGAGGATCTGGAGTTTAATCTTCAACCTGCTATCGAGCATACAGCGGAATACCTGTTGAATACTGATAAAGAACTCGTTGATGAATATCTGACAAAATACAGTGTTGAGAATGCAGAAACAATAATAAAAAAGTGGGTAGATCTTGGAGATTTTCTGATTACTAAATATAATGATGGATATATTCAGAATGAGAAGAACAGGCCTCAGGAGATCGGATATCCGGAAAAATGGTTAAAAAAAGAAGTAAAGTCCGGAGGTAAACGACATAAATTAACTCATACAAGAGACGGAGATAAAGAGTTATAAAATATTAAGCCTGAAATATCCTAATTCGGATATTTCAGGTTGATTGCATCAATAACTTTTTTAGTAATATTTACAGATCTGCTGATATAAATAGTTCCAGATCTTGTTATATCATAAATTGCCGTATATCCCTGATTTCTGCCTAACTCATTAATGATTGGATTAATTTTCTTCTCAAGTGTTCCCAACTCGGTCTGAGTATACTTCTGGAAGTCAGCAGTTAATTTATCATATTTTTTTTTGAGATCTCTTTTTGCAGCGAACATTTCTTTTGATTTTTTCTGGTATTGATCTTTTGTAATGGTTTTTGATTTCAGTTCTTTTTCAATTTTATCGATGTTTGCTTGGAGAAGGAGGAGCTTATCTCCCTCAGATTTCTGTTTTGCTTCAATTTTTTTTGAAACCTTGAACCCAATTTTAGTACCTGCAATAATCTGCTTGGTATTTACAAAACCTATTTTCAACTCAGAAAACATATATAAAGAGGAAATAGTAAGGACAAATAGAATAGTTATTATTTTTTTCATGACGCCTCCATTTTTTTTATTATATCAAACTTTGGCTCTATTGAAAGGGAAATAGCGACTATATCGAAATCTTTTTAATCGGAAAACAAAAAAATAAACTTTTTTGTTGACAACTCCGTATTTGGAGAATATACTGTGTATATACGATAGACACAGCAGGGGGATGAAATGAAAAAATTACTTATGTTTATTTTATGGATAGTTGTTTTTCTTGTATTATTTTTTATCAATTCCGGAGTTTTGTAAGTGTTCATATTTATATCTAATCAGAATCCTGCTCCTTTATACAAGCAGGTCACTGATCAGATAATTGATGCAATTACTGACGGGACAATAAAGCCTGATGAAAAACTACCCTCTATTCGTGAAGTTGCCGGTGAGTTGAAGATCAGTGAAATAACCATTAAAAGGGCTTATACCGATCTTGAAAAGGAAGGATATATTTTTACGAGAGCTGGTATGGGTTCCTTTGTTATGGATATAAATAAGGATAAATTGAAGAAGGATAAATTGTTATCCCTAAAAAAAGAACTTGAAAAAATATTGAGATCGAATGAAAAATTCGGTATCGATTCAAAGGATATAATAAGATTGATAAAAGATCTGGAGGAGAAAAAATAATGGATTATGTATTAGAAGTGAAAGATCTCAGAAAGAAATATCAGGGATTTACTCTGAATGATGTTTCATTCAGGCTCCCACATGGGACAATAACAGGACTTATAGGCCCCAATGGGGCCGGAAAGACCACAACGATAAAATTACTTATGAATATGATCAGAAAAAATTCCGGAGAAGTTAAAATTTTCGGACTTGATTATTCTAATAATGAGAAAGAGATAAAGAACAGGATCGGTTATGTCGGTGAGGAGCAGTATTTTTATCAGAATAAAACTATAAAATGGACTGAGAAGTTCGTTTCCGGATTTTATAAAAATTGGGATCCAGAGATGTTTGAAAATCTGATCAGGAAATTTCAGCTCCCTCTGAATAAAAAAATTAAGAAATTTTCAAAAGGGATGAAAGTAAAATTATCATTTGCGGTAGCTCTTTCACACAATCCTGAATTATTGATCCTCGATGAGCCTACATCAGGGCTTGATCCTGTGATCCGGAGAGAGATACTGGATCTCCTTCTGGAGTTGAAGCAGAAAGAAGAGTTGTCGGTATTCCTCTCTTCTCACATTACTGATGACCTGTTTCGCATATCCGATCAGATCGCCTATATGGTAGACGGTGAGATCATCATCGATGAATTCAAAGATGATCTGCTTGCAAGGTGGAAAAAGATCATTTTTAAAACGGAATCTCTCCAGGCCGAGGTTGAGAATGGATTAATTAATGTAGAAAAGCAGTTGTTCGGGAGTTCAGGAATAACTGATAGATATTCAGAAATTGCAGGGTCCCTTGAAGAAGGTCTTAAGAAAGGAGATATCAAAATTGAGAATGTAAATCTTGACGATATACTGATCTCTCTGGTTAACGGTGAATAAAATGTGGAAATTAATACGGATCCAATTCATTAATTACCTAAGATATATAATCCCCCTGGGAATATTCCTGGCGTTCTATTTTACAGAGTTTTATGAGGGGGGGAAACTTCCGGTTTTTGTGTTTCTATGTTTCTGGGCCTTTCTCCTGATCAGCGGTTCACTTTCCACAAGTGAAAGCTACGAAGAGAAAAATAACGGGTACAGGATACTCAGTTCATTGCCGATAACGGATAGAGAGATCGTTCGCTCAAAGTTTCTTATGGTTTTTTGTGCTGTAACAATGATCACCTTGCTTAATGTTATTTTACTGATTATCCGGTTACAGTCAGTAGAGGGCCTGGGAATGAAAATTATGATAGGTATTCTCTGGGGAGTTTTCTGCCTCCATTATGGTGCTTTGATGTATATAGGAATTTTTAAGCTGGGATATACAAGAATGACAAAATATTTCTGGACCGCCTTTTTATTCACTATTGTCCTTATGGTATTTTTTGTTGGAGATGTTCTGTCCGGGCTTAAAATTGGTATTGACAGCCTGAATAAGTTTTCCGAAAGCTTATTATGGATCCCTATAGCAATCGCCGGGGTGATTGTTTACTATTTTCTTTATAAATATACAATAAGGATCAAAGAGATCAGTGAGGAGGTGTAAAATGCTTAAGATCCTCTCCAAAGATATGAAAACATTTTTCCTTTTCTCTGCAATATTGATGATCCCGGCATTCATTCTCTGGAATAACTGGAAATCGGATAATTTTCTTCCCATTGCAGTTTTTGTCCAATCGGCATTGGCATATATGATCACTATATTGACAGTTATGATCAACGAACAGGATGAAGATACAAATAACGGATACCTCTTTATACAAACCCTTCCGATTAGGAACAGAAATGTTACATTTATTAAGTTCAGCATACCTGTAATAGTTATTATCCTGCTTGCACTGATCAATAGGGGGATTTACTCATTGTTTTCCGTGACTTCAGATATTCTCGGGAAGATAGACTCAATAACAATCATATTTTCGACATTATTCCTTATAAATGCCGGAATGATAATTTTAGGAATATATCTATTTGGATACACAAAATTCCTGCAATTCATTTCCGGATTTATTGCATCTGTAGTTTTCGGAAGTTTAATAATTTCAAAATTGTTCAAATATGACAAGGGAGACCTTGGAAAGATCGCAACCTCAATTGAACAATGGTTAATGAGCGGAGATCATTACCTTTTTATTCTTAGCGGATTATTGATCTATGCCGTAATGGGGTTCGTGGCAAACCTGATCGAGAAAAAGTAGGTGAGTTACTCTAAGAAAATTTAATTATTTTATCTTTGCTCCGAAAGGGGCAAGTGCGAGTCCGGCAAGTTTAATGTGCTGCTTTGCCCATGGGAGCCCGATTATTGTTATACCCAGAATTAAAGCCCAAACCAGGTGATGAAGAGCCAGCCATATCCCCCCGACAAAGAACCAGAGAATATTCATAAAAACATTAAGGCACCCTGTTCCGTGGCTGCCGTATTGAATATCTTTCCCGAATGGCCATAAACTAACCTCAGCGAGTTTTATAACCTGAAGTCCAAACGGGATTCCGATGATCGTCAGACACATCAGCAATCCTGCAAAAAGATAATGAAGGAACATAAAAAATCCCCCGAAGATCAGCCAGATCAGATTGCCAAGTGAACCCATTACGAATTCTTCTCAGCATGATCAGCAAACTTTTTAAGTATTGCCAGGATATGTCCATTGTCAATTGCAAAGGCCATCGTGCCTTCAATAAATCTGTCTGCATTAATTATGGTTGACAAAAACTTAATTGTGGTTTCGATATCTGCTTTTTCGAATTTTTTTTGATCATTTGACAGTTCCCAGAAATTATCGGTCCATTTGGTCCAGTCAAAGGGGTAATCAAATTTTTCTTTATAAAAATCATCGACGAACTTTAATACCTCTTTGGAATAGTAATAATCAGTAACACGCAATTCATAGAAATTACTGTCAGGATCATCGAAAAAAGGGATGTACGAGACTATCTTTTCAAAGGATTGTTTTCCCGGGATATTAAAACGTTCTTGGGTCATTTTATTTACTCTCTATATATATATTAAAATAAAAATACTTATATTTCAAATCAACCCCCTTTTCTTATGATAGAAAAGTTATAAAAATAATTGCTTCAACTTTCCCATTAATCAGGTTTTGACAAAATATTTTTTTTTTTACCCTCAGATTAATGAGTACCGGGGATGATCCTCTACAGAAAATAGATCAGAAAACTGCTTTAGCTATTTTTGCTATGTTATCTGATTTTCCCATTGTGTAGTAGTGAATAACAGGTACATCTGCAGCTTTTAGCTCCTTTGACTGTTCAATTCCCCACTCTACGCCTACTTCACGAACCGATTTGTTATCTTTACATTTCCTTATCTCGGCTGCCAGGTCATCCGGGAGGTCGATATGAAAAACTTTGGGAAGAATATTCAGATGTCTGATTAGTGAGACTGGTTTTAATCCGGGAATTATCGGAACTGTGATCCCCATATCACGGCATGTTTTTCTGAATGAAAAAAATTTCTTATTATCAAAAAACATTTGTGTAACAATATATTCTGCCCCGGCTTCTATCTTTTTTTTCAGGTAGTAAAGATCAGACTCCATGTTTGGTGCTTCATCATGTTTTTCAGGGTATCCTGCTACTCCGATTGAGAACTTTGTCGGAATTGACTGTTCAAGTTTTTCGTCAAGATATTTTCCTTTGTTCATATTTGATACCTGTCGGATCAATTCTGTTGTATGGGCATGTCCGTCGTCTTTCGGTTTGAAATATCCAATGTCTTTTTCAATATCTCCTCTGACCAGGAGAATGTTCTCAACTCCGAGAAAATCAAGATCAATAAGAGCATTTTCAGTCTCTTCTTTTGTAAATCCACCGCAAATTATATGGGGGACAACTTCGATCCCGTACTTATGATGTATTGCCGCGGTCATTCCAACAGTACCCGGCCTTTTCCTTACAACCCTTGGTTCAAGGAGGCCGTCATCCCTTTTTTTATAGGTGAGTTCTTCTCTGTGATAAGTTACATTCACATACTTGGGATTGAATTCGGTGAGTTCATCGATAATATTGTAAATATACTGAATACTTGTCCCTTTGGGAGGAGGGAGGATCTCAAATGAGAATAGTGTTTCCTTTGAATTTTTAAAATATTCCGTAATTTTCATATTTCATCCGGGTTAAGACCGGGTCCGGTTATTTATTGCCCGGACGAATTTATGTTTATACTCTATTCTCTTATATAATTCAAATCAGATGCCAGGAATTTTTCACTTTCCGGCCTGCTGCATCCCCTTCTTTTTGAATATTCGATTATCTGCTCTTTTGATACTTTGCCTACACTGAAATACCTTGATCCCGGGTCTGAAAAGTATAGTCCGCTGACAGAAGCAGCAGGATCCATAACAAAATTATCGGTAAGTTTCATACCTGTATTTTCTTCTGCACTCAGTAATCTGAATATGGTTTCTTTTTCTCTGTGGTCGGGGCAGGCGGGATATCCTGATGCAGGCCGTATCCCACGGTATTTTGAACGGAACAGGTCATGGATCTCAAAATCTTCATCTTTAGAATATCCCCATATTTCCTTTCTCACCTTGAGATGCATTAATTCTGTAAATGCTTCTGCGAGACGGTCTGCAATTATTTTCAACATGATCGCATTATAAGAGTCATTATCAGATTCAAATTGATCAACGTATTTCTGTACTCCTATTCCTGTAGTGAGTGCAAATGCGCCGATGTGATCAACTGGTCTTCCGTTTTGTAACGGTAGTATATAATCTGAAAGGCAGAGGTTGGATTCCCCTGTTTTCTTTACCTGCTGATTTCGGAGATGAAAGAACCTGTCTGTTTCATGTCCGTTATCGTCATATACTACTATATCATCTCCCGCAGAACCGGCTCTGTAAATTCTACAGACTCCGTTTGCAGAGATCCATTTTTCTGAAATGATCCGGTCCAGCATATTTTTTGCATCCGTGTACAGTTTCTGTGCTTCATCTCCCTTGACAGGGTCATCAAATATATCAGGAAATTTGCCCTGGATATCCCATTGAATAAAAAAGAATGTCCAGTCAATGTACTCAGCTATCTCGCTGAGAGGGAATTCTCTGAAGATCTGAAAACCCTGTTTTGCAGGTGCTATCAGATCGTTTCCCCCTCTTTCCGGAATATATCTGTTTTTTCTGGCCTGTTCAAGGTTCAGATATTCTGATGAATTCCGAAGTGTCTGATAATCTGATCTGATCTTGGAATATTCATCCCTGATCATTTTTGAATAATCCTTACTCCTTTCTTTGGAGAGCAGATTTGAAACAACACTTATTGCTTTTGATGCATCTTTAACATGAATAACCTGCTTTGAATACTGGGGAGCTATTCTGACAGCTGTGTGTATCTTTGAAGTAGGGGCTCCTCCGATCAGGATCGGGATATCGAGTCCTCTCCTTTCCACTTCACCTGCAACATTGGCCATCTCTTCGAGGGAAGGCGTGATCAAACCTGATAGCCCGATAATCTGAACTTCTTTCTCTATTGCTTCCCGGAGGATCTTTTCAGCAGGGACCATAACTCCCAGGTCTATAACTTCATAGTTGTTGCAGGCCAGAATAACTCCAACAATATTTTTACCAATATCATGGACATCTCCCTTGACAGTTGCCAAAAGGATTTTTCCTGCATTTGTACGCTCTCCGACAGACCTTTCTTCCTCGATATAAGGGAGTAGAACTGCAACGGATTTTTTCATAACTCTTGCACTTTTTACCACCTGAGGGAGAAACATTTTCCCGGACCCGAAAAGATCTCCGACAACGTCCATTCCTTTCATCAGCGGCCCTTCAATAATTTCAAGAGCAGAATCAAAATCACCCCGTGCTTCTTCAGTATCAGTTTCTATAAATTCTGTGATTCCGTTTACAAGAGAATAGACAAGCTTTTCAGGTGCAGTCCGGTTTCTCCATTCAAGATCCCTCTTCTTTATCTTTGACCCCTTATTCCCTCTCTCTGCAAATTTTATAAGTTTTTCTGTTGCATCATTTGTCCGGTTAAGGACAACATCCTCGGAAAGCTGAAGAAGATCAGCAGGAATTGACTCATAAACCTCAAGGAGAGCCGGGTTAACAATACCCATATCCATACCTGCCCTGATTGCATGGAACAGGAATACAGAGTGGATGGCTTCACGGACAACCGA
>Ga0209013_10003487_pt1 | contig 13973 bp, 12 predicted proteins | sample Cruoilmetagenom2_FD_187291 | JGI IMG/M metagenome (GOLD analysis project Ga0209013, IMG submission 187291) | Oil polluted marine microbial communities from Coal Oil Point, Santa Barbara, California, USA - Sample 2 (SPAdes) (version 2) | ecosystem: Environmental > Aquatic > Marine > Oil seeps ... | reverse complement strand
TAGATGTGAATTGCGTCAATTGTAACCTTTGAAAAAAGATTAATAAAAATTTAGCGAGAATCCTCAAATTCTAGGGATAAAAAAACTCGCATTTTGAACAAAGTTTGATCAAAATACGAGGTTTTACCTGTTTATTTCTACTCTTTTTTATAAAAAATATTATATATTTCGGGAAGCGAATCTTCAACTAAAGCACCCATTGGTGCAGAACGGGTATAGAATACCAAGGCTAGGAGAAGAAGGTCGATCAACTTTGGTGCTCCAGGCTTTGTTTCAATATCAAATATACCAAGTTAAGATCAGTTCCAGGTAATATTTCTGCTATCTGTCTTTTTAATTGCTAGTACACTTCAACTTGCCCCATCATACCATTATCTTCGTGCTCCAAAATATGACAATGGTAAACGAAAACCCCTTCTTCAGGGAACGTGACAAGTAATTTCACCTTTTCGCCGGGTTCGATCAGAACGCTATCTTTCAACCCTTGTTCGTTCGGTTCCGGATCCCTGCCATCTCGTGAAATAATCTTGAATTGAGTTCCATGAATATGGAAGGGATGGATCATTCCGCCCATCATATCAGGTTTATTATACACTTCCCATACTTCCTTAACGCCTTGTTCTTGACGCAAATCGATGCGGTTCGGATCAAATTTCTTGCCGTTGATTGTCACCATCTTCATCATTCCGAACAACTCGATTTCCTTCGTGACAGGCATTGCTTTTTCCTGTTCTGTCAAGAATGGCTTATCAGCTGTCCACATCTCAGTCAAACCAGCCGAAGAATTATCGAGAGCTACATCAAACGGCAGTAATTCCACGCCACCATCATTGATAATGGCGAGGGACTCCTCATTAGTCAGCGTTGAAAAATCGATAAGAATTTCAGCGCGCTCCGAAGCAGCTAGTGTCAGCGTGTCGGTTTCAACAGGTTCATCCAACAAGCTGCCATCCGTAGCGATTTGCGTGAAGCTTGCGCCATTGCTCAAGCGGAATGTGTAATTTCGCGCATTAGCTCCGTTCAATATCCGAAAGCGCATGACGGGTTTGGTGACGGTCAGTTTTGGGTTGATGGTTCCGTTGACGATGGAAGTATCGCCTAAGGTTCCGTCAGGGTTCATGAGCCTGTTATAGTTCAGTTGCTTGTCTTCATCAAACAGGCGGTCCTGGAAAATGAGTGGGATATCATCAACTCCGTACTCATTTGGAAGTGAATCATAGCCAGATGCCTCATCAATGAGCAACATCCCGGAAAGGCCTTTGAATACTTGTTCAGCTGTTGAGCCATGAACATGGGGATGATACCAAAGGGTGGCGGCCGGCTGATCAGCTTTTAAAGTGATGATTTGGCTATCGCCGGGCTGGATTTCACCGTGTGGACCGCCATCTTTTTCACCGGGAACTTCAAGGCCGTGCCAATGGAATGTTGTCGGCTCATCCAAGTCATTTGTGATTTTGACATCGACACTTTCTCCTTCTTCCAACTTAAGCGTCGGACCAAGTAAATCGCCGTTATACCCGTAGGTGTCAGTCGAGATGCCCTCGAAAAACTCAGTGGTCCCCTCCTGGGCGATGACTTCATAATCAAAGTCTAGGTCTTGCTGTTTTTTCATGAGAGGGGGAATCGGCAGTTCATTGATCCCTTCTGAGGATTCCAAGGAAGGAACATTGCCATGGTTCATCATGCCTTGCATACCACCCATGCCTTGCACCTCGTCCTCTTCGCCTCCCATAGGTCCATTATTCATTGGGGAATCCTGTGAGTGCATGTTGTTTTTATTGTCGCTGCAGCCGGCTAATATTAAACTTAGCGCAAATGAGCTTAACATCACCTTTTTCATTGTTTTTCGCTTCCTTTCATTACAATTATTTTTAGTGGAGTCCTATTCTCCATTCACCAAGTCTTCAATCAGCTCTTCATTACAACACTTTCATTCTTCAGTGCTTCAATGATTTCAACGACAAGTTGTCTCACGAGTCGATCTGAAATTTTCACGCGTACACTTGTCAGGATAATCTTCTTCAAACTAGCTCAATTACCAGTGATGTGAGTCAACGGTAAGATGGCGAACCGTCCTCTCAACTCCATCGCAATCCATGCGGCTCGCACAGTCGAGCATCCAGGCTGTTCAAATCAGCTGACGACAAGTGTTAGAAAGCCAACGACCGGACCAAGACAAACCGACCGAGAAAGTGACATACCCCGCTAAAGTAAATTTGCGTTGTTTAGCTGTCACAATGATAGTTTTTGTATCCCAAGTTCTATGGACGGTGTAGGAACTTAGAGTCCTCGCACTGAGTATGGCGAACTTGGTCCATGGCCACCCTTTCAGTTGCAGGATGCCAAAGAGCAGGACCGGACGAAGGATGAACTTCATAATCTCTTAGTGTCAAATTAATATAGACATCATTTATCAGAAGATGAACATTTGTTTTGAGCTATAGAAAATAAAACACAAAGCTTGTTTATCACTACGAAATATTCACCTTTCAGTCCATACATACGTTGATAAGGAGTGGTAACAGGTTAAATTTATCGTAATATGTGTTAAACACCCTTACTGTTAAGCATCCCTGTAATGAATCGCCTTCTTAAGCGTAACTCTTCTATATACGAAGATTATTGTTGCAATGGCTACCGAAAGAAGTGACACCACTTGAGCAGTACGAAGATCGCCAATTAAATACAAGCTATCCGTTCGCATCCCTTCAATAAAGAAGCGACCGATTGAATACCAAATGATATAAAATAAAAACATTTCTCCCCGAAGCAAATTGAAACGACGGAGTAGAATCAAGAACATAACACCTGTAAAGTTCCATACCGATTCATATAAGAAAGTCGGATGAAAGTATATACCATCAATTTCCATTTGCTCAATAATCCAATCCGGTAAAAATATATTCTCCAGAAAACCACGAGATACCGGTCCACCATGTGCTTCTTGATTTATAAAATTACCCCAACGACCAATCGCTTGACCAATTAGTAAACTAGGTGCAGTTATATCTGCTACTTTTAAAAACGATTCTTTGCGTTTTTTTGTGAATACATACGCAAAGATAAACGAAACAATTAATGCTCCATGAATCGCGAGTCCACCTTCCCATACCTGAAAGATTTGAGCTGGGTTTGCAACGTAGTACTCCCATTTAAATAGAACGTAGTATGACCGTGCACCTAAAATAGCGAGTGGTATAGCCCATATTAGTAAGTCAGTTAAAAAGTCAGGATGAAAACCACGTTTCACCATCTCTTTTTGTGCTACGATAAAAGCTAAAACAATTCCCGATGCAATAATTACGCCGTACCATCGTACATCAATTGGTCCGAGGGAAAAAGCTATCGGATCAATTGATCCAAGTAAAAAATTCATGTTTTTCTCCTTCCATTACTCCTTTACTTTATAAGTAATATCCTAACTCTAATCATTATTATTTAAGAATTAAGTTCGTCGATTTATATAGCCCAATAGGTAATCGTATCAAAAATTCCAACTACAATCAGTAGAACACCCGCAAATCTTTGAACAACAGTTCCAATTTTTTTACTGTTCTTCAATGTACGACTATCTAATTCTAGGAACCACATAGCCCCTAGAACAATTAATACAGGTAAGGATGTTGCGATTCCAAATACAGCAGGCAGTATCATACCGTAAGGTGAAGTTAGAACCAAGGGCATGAGAGAAACAAAAAAGAGAACAAACATGGTTGGACAAAATGCAATGGAGAAACTGACACCCATTAAGAAGGAACCCAGTTTACCCTCTCTCATTCTAAGCGGAATTTTACTTGCAATACTATTTATCAGATTAAGCTTGAAAACTCCCAACAAGACAAGTCCCACAAAAATGATTAAAGGACCTACAATGTTTCTTAAATAAGGGAAATAAGTTATCATGCTCTGTTCAAACGTTTGACCAAAGAGCCAAACAAGAATACCCAGTGCGCTAAATACAACAAGTTTCCCGAGAATAAATGAAAGAACATCAAGCCAATCGGTTCGGTTTTGTATGGTACGATTCCCATAATACGTAATCGCACTGATATTCCCTGTCAATTGACACGGAGCTACTGCCCCAACGATACCAAGAAATATGGCTACCAAAATCGGATATTCAGAAAAGGAATGAGCAAAGATACTAAAAGGCTCACTTAATGTTGAGCTAATTTTTGACAATAAACTATACATATTTCATTATCCTTTCTATTCTTGCAATGTCCCTTTCTCAGCAATCATTTTCCAATTTGTCCCTAGGTCCTCTGTTTGATAGATATCATTTTCATACGTCGCAATTGTGATTTCCTGTTCGTTTGTCGGATTCACGGCAATTTGGACAATTGGGTTGTTCTGACTGAAATCAGGTACATTCAATTCTTCTAAATCACTATTTTCCAAATTAACGCTCATCAATTTGACTTTATCATTTTCAATACTCGCATATATTCCAGCTTTTTCAGTTAACGTAACGTACGTAATGACAGTGGCTGATCCTAAACGGGTAAATTTATTCCCTGAGTCGGTAGAAAGGTACAGTCCTTCTTGGCTCCCAATGACCAGTTTTGAACTATTGGTTGGATGTGCCGCAAGGTTGGAAATATACCTAGATTCAAACCCATCCATCTCAGAGTTTTTCCAACTTTCCCCTTCGTTCTCTGAATAATGCAAGCCAACATCAAGATTCCCAATAGGTGCTTCATTAATTAAATAAATCGTATTCGTTTCATAGCCAGCCGTCATGTAATGGAAATCAGCTTCCCCGTAAAAATCCAATTGTTTAAAACTGGATCCTTTGTCTTCACTTTTAATAATCCCTAACGGGTTTTTTAAATCAGAGTTTGGTTCTGGGTGTCCACTGGAATAAAAACCCTCTTTAACAGCAGAAAAACCCATGTAATCATGTTTTCTGCTAGTCGCAGCTTTCCATTTTCCATCGTATTCGTATAACCCTTCATGAGTAGCAATCATCACCGCGTCTTCCCCATTCGTATATCCAAGGCCGTGCATGTGATCAATTTTTTCACCTTTCACTTCTTCAAAAGTATAAATATCCTTTCCTGTTGTATTACAGGCACTTAAAAATAATGTCAAAACAACGATTATTAAACCCATTTTTATATACATAATTAAACCTCCATCATTTCCATTTATAGCCGATTCCCCACACCGTATTTAGAAATTGGTCAGTTGGAAAACCTGCGGTCTTAAGTTTGTCCCTTAAGTTTCGTATATGAGAATCCACTGTTCGAATATCAGTTGATGAATGATAATCCCATGCGACTAAAAGTAATTGTTCCCTTGTATACGTTCGCATTGGGTGGCTGATCAAAGCTTTTATAATCTTAAATTCCTTCATGGTCAGAACAACTTGATTTTCCCGGTAATGTAACGTATAAGACGTAGTATCCAATTCATATTCATTGTATTTAATTACTTTTTGATTCGCATTTACCGCAGATAATCTTCTTAATAGCGCATTTACTCTAGCAAGCAGTTCCTGATCATCAAAAGGTTTCGTTAAATAATCATCTGCCCCAACGTTTAATCCTTTTACGATATCGGATTTATCAGTCCTAGCTGTCAACATAAGAATAGGAACAGCTGATTTTTTCCGTATTCGCTTACACGTCTCCCATCCATCCATACCGGGCATCATGACATCCAGGACAACTAGATGAATCTCTTTTGACGATAGTAATTTTAAAGCTTCTTCTCCACTTTTTGCTTTTATGCATTTATAGTCCTTCGGCATTAAAAACAACTCAAGTAAATCCAACATTCTCTGCTCGTCATCTACCAATAAAATTTTCGTCATCATCATTACTCCTTCCTACAGGATGATAGTGAATTTGCTTCCTTTTCCTAGTTCACTTTTCACTTCAATTATGCCCCCATGAGCTTCTGTCAGTTCTTTCACGATGGAAAGACCCAGCCCGGAACCTCCATGTTCTCTTGAACGGGACTTTTCTACTCTGAATAATCTTTCGAATATATTCTCCAGATCCTTTTTGTCAATTCCGATTCCCTGGTCGATTACTTGAATCATCGTCTTCTCATTACTTTGTGTAATGGCCAATATCGTTTTTGTTCCTTCAGGAGAGTATTTAAGAGCATTATCTAGTAAGTTCATCACGATTTGTTCCAGGCGCAATGGATCCGCATAGACTTCAAAGTTTTCATCACACTTCATTTCCAATTGAATGCCCTTAATGCTAAACGATGGTAGCATTCTCTCATAGAGATGGGAAAAGAAAGGAAATGCTTGGAACGGTTGTTTCGAGACCGTAAAACTAGGTTCATCCATCTTGGCCATGTCAAAGAGATTCTTCACCAATTCCGTCAATCTTATGGATTCCTCATCAATAATTGAAAGATATTTTTGACGTTCATCTACATTCAATTCTGATCTCATCGCAACCTTTGAATAGCCCGATAAATATGTTAGCGGCGTACGCAATTCATGGGAAATAGAGGCCAAAAATTCGATACGGTCTTTCTTTATTCGTTCTAAATCAGAGGCTAATTTTTGAATAGCGTTTGATAAATCCCCCAACTCATCTTTTCCTTGTGGAGGGAGTTTAACATTAAAGTCCCCTTTGCTTAACTTCTTGGTAGCTTCTTTCATCCGAATTAAAGGACGAGTTAGGTACCTCGAAAGAATGAGGTATGCAATACACAAGGTAACTAAACTTGCCAATCCGGCCAGAAGAAAATGGAAATTCAGTTTGTTTACAAGGAACTGAATGTTTTCCGTACTCTGAAACATAATGACATAACCAGATTGGCCGTCTTTTACTTTGTATGGATGGATACTCGAGATAAACTCTTCATCATCCCAATTTTTTTCAATTATTTGATCTTCAATGAATTTCTCTTTCGATAGACGAGTCAATAAAGTTTCTAGATTTGTACTACTTTCATCCGAACTAATTACAAATTTAAATCTAGAGTCGGTGATGGCAACCCGCCGTTCACTGTTGTACTCCATCAATACAATATGACGCATGGTATCTTCAGAAAAGTTGTCTTCCAGTACGTCTCGATGATTTGAGCCTTTTAGCATCAGCTGAGAAAATTCCTCATTGATCCTGGTATGTACTATCGTTTGATGAAGATACAGCATGAGCATTGATTCCATAATCAGAACCGTCACAATAAAATAGGTAGCCAACTTAATCGAAATTTTATTCATAATAAAACCACATCCCTTTGTTCATTACCTAATGATACGCGAAAAGTATGGAGAAATTATGCAGACACAATACTGTCATTTAATCATTTTCCATATCGAGTTACCTGCCAATTTATAAAACAAAAACAGGCAGCCCCTTAAGAGTGGTGCCTGCCCAATTACTCCCCTATGTTATATGTTAGTAATTCCTCTCATTCCATAAAGCATTGCATTAATAAATTAATAGTAAACGAGGCCGGGCAATTCAATTTTGCTGTTCTTGCAAAGTAAAAAACGACCGACTCTGCGAGTCACTTTCGACATTACTTCGATAGATTAGCTCGTTTCAGAAGCAATGCGTTAAGAACAACATTTACAGAACTAAATCCCATTGCGAAACCTGGTTTACTAAAGTTTTTACTCAAGAAGGGATGAATTCCAACCAATTATGAAGAATCTTTTTAAGAATAGTTGACATTTTTGAATCTGCATAATTTCTTCATATTTTTCAAGTATTATAAGTCAAATGAAAGTGAAAGTAGTATGAATTTTATATAAATAATTTAAATACGTTCAATATTTCCTCATACATATTATCTTTCTACGAAAACGTGAAAAATTAGGAGTGAGTTACTATGGTCATAAAGAATTACAATTATAAAAAATTTCCTACTTCGGGAATATTGCGAATTCCAAAAACTTTTCTGATAGAGTTGGGATTTCACATAGGAAGAAGAGTCGATATCACCTATCAAGAAAATGTGATTTTCATTCGAAGAGCAAACACACAGTCCTCTCACAACAAAAGACTAATTTCAAGGAACGGATACATCAAAATTCCCAAAGAAATTATTGACATTGCTAAAATTACTTTACAGGACCAGTACTGCTTATTTATTGATATTCCTAATCAACAGTTGGTAGTTAAATTTAAGTAACTTATTTAATTTATCGTTGCGCATAACCGCCCCTCAGGAAACTGTCCAGTATTCACCTGAAGATATTGCTGTCAACAAACGATTGATTGAGCTGATGCAATATTACATATTGAAGTATTGGATTCGCTGATTATCAGGCATAAAGATGCAGTATCGAAAAAAAAGGCGGTATCATCTGAGAAAGCCTTCCTCTGAAGGCTCCTCAAACGATCGCTTTTCTTGCTGAGAGTTAGACATGATTTTAATTTATTTTATACTAGAACTGACTATCATTAACTTTCTTTTGTGTTTACCAACCTTATTATTTCATCCCTATTTCTTTCAAACCCAATAAAATGTTCAATCAATTTTCTTTTACCAAACAATCCTTTTTTGTAAAAAGCAAACATTGGTACAATTCGGTTTCCTGATATTTGCTTCAAATCTTTTTCTAAACTAAGATCATCTTCTACATCTTTATTTACATAGGTAATATTGTTAGCCGATAGATATCTTTTTGCGTCTTGGCAATCTGAACATGTTGGTCTTGTATATAATTCGAGTTCTAATCTGTCTTTCACTCTAATCTCCCCTTTACTAAATTATTGAAGGTTTAAAGCGTTTTAAGCGCAAAGCATTCACTAATACTGAAACAGAACTTAAGCTCATTGCAGCCCCAGCAAGCATCGGATTCAATAATGGACCACCTAGGAGATAGAAAAGACCCATTGCGAACGGAATACCTAATACATTATAGGCAAACGCCCAGAATAAGTTTTGTTTTATATTTCGAATAGTAGCTTTACTTAATTCCACAGCCGTTGAAACATCCATTAAATTACTTCTCATCAATACAATGTCCGCTGATTCAATGGCAACATCTGTACCTGAACCAATAGCAATACCTATATCAGCTTGTGCAAGTGCAGGGGCATCGTTAATCCCATCTCCAACCATTGCCACTATCTTACCTTCAGCTTGTATTTTTTTCACTTCATTCGCTTTATCTTCGGGTAAAACTTCACTTAGTACCCGATCAATTCCTACTTGTTTAGCAATAGCATCAGCTGTCCCTTTATTATCACCAGTGATCATAGCTACTTCGATTCCCATTTTACGAAGTTTTTCAATTGCTTTGAGGCTATTCTCTTTAACTGTATCAGCAACTGCGATGATGCCTGCGATTTGAGTATTGATAGCTACATACATAGGAGTTTTACCTTGGAGAGCTAACTCATCCGACATACTTTCAAGCGCGGCTAAAGAAATTTTTCGTTCATCCATTAATTTTCTGTTACCAGCCAGTAGAGTTTTACCATCTACAGTCACTTCAATCCCATGTCCCGGAATTGCATTAAAGTGTTCTAACTTCATAATGCCCAGCCCTTTAACTTCTGCTGCTCTAACAATCGCTTCCCCTAGAGGATGTTCAGAGCCTTTTTCAGCAGAGGCCGTCAATTGCAATAATTCTTCTTCTGTATTTCCGTTTACAGTAATAATGTCTGTAACTTTTGGTTTTCCCTCTGTAATTGTACCTGTTTTATCAAACACAATCGTTTGAATTTTATGAGTAGTTTCAAGTGCACCACCACTTTTTATCAACACACCATTCTCTGCACCTTTACCGGTACCGACCATGATAGCTGTTGGAGTTGCGAGACCAAGTGCACATGGGCAAGCAATAACCAAGACGGAGATAGTGATTGTTAGGGCAAATAGTCCACTTTGTCCACCAAAGTACCATGCTAAACCAGACAATATAGCATTCCCTATAACAATCGGTACAAAGTATCCAGAAATTATATCAGCTAGCTTAGCGATAGGCGCTCTGGATCCTTGCGCATCTTCGACTAACTTAATAATTTGTGATAGAGCTGTATCTTTCCCGACTTTTGTTGCTTTGTATTGTATAGTCCCATTTTTATTAAAGCTCGATCCTATAACATTGTCACCAATATTCTTTTCTACTGGAATACTTTCACCTGTTAACATGGATTCATCCACAGACGTCAGCCCTTGTGTGACGACTCCATCTACAGGCATCTTTTCTCCAGGTTTAACGATGATTGTATCACCTACTGCAACCTCATCAATGGCAATTTCTACTTCTTCTCCATTTCGAATAACCCTTGCAGTCTTCGGTGCTAATCCCATTAGTTTTTCAATAGCTTCTGATGTTTTACCCATTGAACGAACTTCAAGATATTTCCCTAAAGTAATCAAGGTCAATATTACAGCTGCAGATTCATAATATAGACTATCTACATAACTAGTGTGACCTAACCAAACACCAACTGTGGCTCCTATACTATAGAAGAAGGCAGCACTGGTTCCTAGTGCAACTAATGAATCCATGTTTGGATGCCCTCTAAATAACGTCTTAAACCCAACAGAGAAAAACTTCCATCCAAAAATCATAACTGGCAATGTCATAATGAATTGTAGCAGTGAAAACCATTCAGGATTTACCATCGGATCAATTATTGATGGTAGCGGTAGATGTATCATGTGTCCCATTGAGATATAGAGCAACGGGATAGTAAAAATTGCTGAACTTACGAATCGAGTCCACATGGATTTAATGCGTTTTTGTTTTTTATCTTTTTCTGTATCAGCTGTATCTGACATTTCCATTTCTTCTTTTGCTTCATATCCTGCATTTGAAACCGCCTGAATAATATCAGAGTTGGAAACGATTGTCGGATCATACTGGATGACTAACTTTTCGGTAGCCAAATTTACATTTGATTCAAAGACCCCAGCTAATTTCCCTGTAACCTTCTCGATGGTTTGGACACACGATGCACAAGTCATGCCCGTGATTGCAAAAGTTTTCTGCTCGGTGTTCGTTAAAGCCTTATAGCCAACCTTCTCTACAGCTGTTTGTATATCCTGAGTAGATATTTCGTTCTCGTCAAAACTAATATTCAATTTCCCAGTTGCCAAGTTCACATTCGAATCTTGAACACCAGGCAGTTTCTTGGTCGCTTTTTCAATCGTCTGCACACATGACGTACAAGTCATTCCTTCTATATTAAATGTTTTGTTTTCCATCTAAATTAACCTCTTTTCTACTTAGTTGATTCAACCTCATATCCAACTTCCTGTACTGCTACTGCTAAGGTGCCTAATGTTTGGATCGTCTCATCAAACTTGACCTTGACAGTCCCTTTTTTCAAGTTAACTTTTGCATTTTCCACACCTTGAAGGCTTTGCAAAGCTGTTTCGATTTTATTTACACAATGCGCACAGGACATACCTGTGATTTTTAAAGTTGTTTTTTTCATACTTTTCACTCCTCATATTAAAATATTTTCAAGAGATCAGTGTCCTGATATACAATTATGGTCCTTACACTTACACTGACCAGGCACACAACTACATGGTACCTCAGCCACAGCATCCTTCTCTTTCAACTTAAGGATCTGTTGTAAGTTCTCTATATCCTTAAAGCTCAATGTGGCATTCGAAATCATACTTCCGATTGTATTACCGATATCCTTATCACATATATGGTCTAGGAGTTCATAAAGTGTGCCTTTGATCATTTCACTTTCACTTACTTCAGTGGAATAAATATACTTTTTCCCTTCTGTTTCTGTAAGGAGTATACCTTTCTTAACAAGTCTCCCAATGAACGTTTTAGTAGTGGCAGGTTTCCAATCTTTCTTCTGTTCTAAAATGTCTATAATTTCTTTGCTAGTAACTTTATCTTGTGCCCAAACAACCCGCATAATTTCCCACTCTGAGTCAGTAATTTTTGATTCTATCTCATTATTCATTTTATCAACGCCCTTCGTTTACATTTGTAATCGATATAACACAGTTTACATTTGTAATTCATTTTTGTCAACTTACAAAAGGAGCTATACTTTAATCCGTTTTAAACAGAACCATAATATGTAGGCGGTAACCTGATTTTTACAGGTGTTGAAGGTGTTGCTGACCTTTTCCTTACCACATGGTTATTCCGCCATATAAAAATCACTTGATCTAAAATGTTATAAAAAAATCAGCTATGTAGGATTAGTAGATAATTTATAATGCGTAATAATAAATCTTATTAATTTTGCCCGTGAATTCTTAACAAGCTTGCTTTTATTAATTATTTAGTTGTTTTGCGAATGCTATAGCGCATAATAATAAGGTTGTATAAAAAAATTAATAAAAGGATCGAAGTTACCATTAATAACTTCGATCCTTCTTATTATGTGAAAGAGGAGTAAACCATTTAATTCATCTAATCTTGTTCTTTTTCAATTTCTTCTATAAGTTTTTTCATTTCTTTAATCTCTTTACGCTGTGCCTCAATTATACTATCTGCAAGCTCTTGTACACGTGGGTCAGATAGGTTAGCACGCTCGCTTGTCAAGATTGCAATGGAATGGTGCGGAATCATTGCTTTCATCCAAGAAGTATCTTCGACTGTTGTTTGACTACGGACCAACCAAAGTGAACTAGCAAAAATGATTGCACTAACAGCAAGGATAATCACATTCAATCGTTTATTCGTGTACATGTGGCGCATAAAAATTAACATTACAATAGCCATAACAGAGCCCATAATAAAGGCCATATAAAGTCGAGTTTCACTGAAAATTATATGATCTAATTGAAACACATTAAGATACATAAGTGCATACATGATTATGGTAGACGTCCCTATCATCACTCCGAAATTGACATATTTCTTCATTAAAATCTCTCCTTCTTTTTTTGGAATTTTAAAAACACCTTATTTTAAGTGCTACCCGGTTAAAAATTTTTAAAACATAATGCAGTCAAACTATGTAGTTATATGACTTTTAATGACTAGTTTGTCTTCATAATGAATGAAAACGTCATCATTAATTGATTCTTATTTTTTTGTTGAACTCATTTTTTTCTATTCTAAGTAGGTGTTTAAAGGAAAGTGTAATATGCATATCCAACTCTATTAAAAACTCCAGATTCTATAATAAAGTGTTAAGATTAGATATCTTTTTATTTTGGAATAGGTGGGACTAAAAAATTGTTTACAAGAAAAGGAAATAAGAAAAATGAAAAAAATAAAACTAAAATAAAACCTTTACTAAAGTTTTTACTGTTTATAGCTATTTTTCTTTTTATTATGTGGCTTATGATCGTCTTTTTCTTATCATTTTTTTATGACTCAGACAAATTAGAGGGAACTATATTTGAAGAGAATTCACATTCTTTAACAAGTTTAAAATCGGAAACATTGAAGAAAATATTCGATTTTACTAATCCACAAGATAAAATAGATGATTCGATAACGAATGCCGATAATGAGTCAAAGACTCACACGAATATTGAAGATAGAGATGAATTTCAACCTACTATGGAGAATCTTTTTAAAGATAGGGATCTCACCATAAAGAATATTGATGCACTTTTTAAAAGTATAAAATCTCCAAAGGAAATTGATAGTTCACATTCAACTTTTGGAAAAGAAGTTGTTTACATTTATCACACTCATAGTAGAGAATCATTCTTACCTTATTTAAAAGACACGCTAAAACCGGAAGAAGCTTATCATGAGACAGCAAATATTACCTTAGTTGGGGAAATGCTTGGAAGAGCAATAGAAAGAAGAGGAGTTGGAACGGAAGTAGATTCCACGGATATAGTAGAAATGCTAGCACTACGAGAGTTGGACTACAGTAGTTCGTATGCAGCTTCGAGAGAATTTGTTCAGTCTGCTCTCAAAGAAAATAATGATTTAGATTTGTTTTTAGACGTCCATCGGGATTCTTTGAACAAAGATTCTACTACTATCAAATTAAATGGAGAAAACCATGCTCGGCTGTTATTTGTGGTTGGAACAGGCTATGAGGATTTTGAAAGCAATCTTAATTTTGCTGAAGCACTAGATGAAATGC
>Ga0209013_10003486_pt1 | contig 13975 bp, 12 predicted proteins | sample Cruoilmetagenom2_FD_187291 | JGI IMG/M metagenome (GOLD analysis project Ga0209013, IMG submission 187291) | Oil polluted marine microbial communities from Coal Oil Point, Santa Barbara, California, USA - Sample 2 (SPAdes) (version 2) | ecosystem: Environmental > Aquatic > Marine > Oil seeps ... | reverse complement strand
TCAGAGGGATAATGTCAGATATTATGTTCAACGAGAATTTCAGTGGAGACTGTATATTAATTTAACATAAGTTCAGGACTTTTCCGACAATCTCATATATTGATGATAACTACATAATCAATTTGATATTTTATTAAATTCTGGAACAGTGCCGATTTTTCTAATGCGTTGCGACATTGGAGATGATGGTGATATCATGGCAATTTCAGAGTTTCAATCCCTATTCAGCAATTCACGTTATGGCTGTAAACGCATACAAGTGAAGGCCTGTTTATTCATTTCTTCGTATACATTTTATGATATTGCGTCCTTCTACTCGATACGTCAAAAGGAAAATCAATGACGATCGGCTGTATTATTCCAGACAGCTTGGATGAATACAAAATAAGATACCGGGAATTGCTGATCCCTATTGGGTGTTCTAATGCGTTGCGACCGGTTTGTATGTCGAATGAGCGTCACCATATCCAAGGGTTTCAATCCCTATTGGGTTTTCTAATGCGTTGCGACATGTCCCCTACTCGTCCAAGGAAGTTCAAGGTACTTGTAGTTTCAATCCCTATTGGGTTTTCTAATGCGTTGCGACATGAATGCTGGAGAAATACTGCGCCCCGATTCAATGTTTCAATCCCTATTGGGTTTTCTAATGCGTTGCGACACCGTTGGGCGTTCCTGCTTCTTGTCGGTGCACTGTGGGGTTTCAATCCCTATTGGGTTTTCTAATGCGTTGCGACCCGAAATATGCACCCAGCGCTACACTGTGAATCAGGGTTTCAATCCCTATTGGGTTTTCTAATGCGTTGCGACATAATTGTATTGGTGTAGAAAATTGTGAGTGTTTTGTTTCAATCCCTATTGGGTTTTCTAATGCGTTGCGACTAGTACGATATCTCCATCATCTGTTTTAAAGAAAGCGTTTCAATCCCTATTGGGTTTTCTAATGCGTTGCGACCAGGTTGAATATCCATTATCGTCAGCCCTTGTGGCTGGGTTTCAATCCCTATTGGGTTTTCTAATGCGTTGCGACTATTTGCTGGAACGAGGTACCATGCTGTTGAAATGGTTTCAATCCCTATTGGGTTTTCTAATGCGTTGCGACTGCTCCAGACGCAGTATCCAAGTGGTCCCTTAATGAGTTTCAATCCCTATTGGGTTTTCTAATGCGTTGCGACCAAAAGGAGATTATACAGAAATATCCATAAATATTTGTTTCAATCCCTATTGGGTTTTCTAATGCGTTGCGACTTGACAATAGGAGATGAACAAAATGGTAACTTCAAAGTTTCAATCCCTATTGGGTTTTCTAATGCGTTGCGACAATAATACACAACAATATCACAATAGATATTATTTTGTTTCAATCCCTATTGGGTTTTCTAATGCGTTGCGACCAGGGAGCAAATCCTGTGATGATAAAGAATAATAAAGTTTCAATCCCTATTGGGTTTTCTAATGCGTTGCGACATGCTGGGCTGTTGATTACTTCCATAGCATCATCTGATGTTTCAATCCCTATTGGGTTTTCTAATGCGTTGCGACATCAATGGATAACAATCTGTTGCATTAATCCCTTGACCGTTTCAATCCCTATTGGGTTTTCTAATGCGTTGCGACTAGAATGGAAGTGAAATGAAAATGACAATGAACTATGTTTCAATCCCTATTGGGTTTTCTAATGCGTTGCGACTGCATATAAAAAACGGTTATTTTCCAATATAAAGCTTTCTAAACGCTCCAAAATTGGACTTCAAATCATGAACCTGTTCCGTACCATGAGTTTATAAACATCCATGAATTGATTATACAACATTTGACTTTTTTTCCGGCGATTTTTCTCCCAGGTCTTTAATATTCTTAACACATCGATCACAGAATTGGTAAATCCTCACTTTGTCACCATCTTCGATCTGGGATTTTATTTCATTTTCAAGTCTTAAACGCTGGATTTCATTGATCTCAAGTTCAAAAACACTGTACTGCATCCATGCACCGTATTTCTCAAGTATCTTAAAAACACGAGTACGGATACGATTCTTACTGATATCATAAGTCACTGCCAGTCTCATCGTTTGAACTCCAGTGGATAATAATCCTTCAATTCCCCTGTGATTGCCTTCCTCAGCAGAATTGCCTGCAACCTGACAGCCTTCCGGCGTGATACAGTATATCCAAAGCGGGGATGTTTGAATTCCTCTTTCATATATTCATCAATTTTTACAAGATATTTCTTGAATGCATGATCTTTCAGATGATTATTTGCCTGGAAATCATCATGGGTCAGGATAGTTTTGTTGATAAGCCTGATAGCAAAAGCATCACAGAATATTGACCTGAACTCTTCTTGCAAATCAAGCGCCAGTGCCGGACGGCCATGTCTATCAGCATGGAGGATGCCTAAAAACGGATCAAGGTTATACTGGCGGAGTGCACTTAAAACCTCATTCTTCATCATTGTATAAGTGAGTGACATAAGAGCATTGATATGGTCTTCAGGCGGTCGTTTCGTTCGCTTTTCAAATGTCCAGCCGTCTGCAAGACATCCGTTTAACAGTGGGAAATATATACTTGCAGCTTCGCCTTCTATTCCCCTGAGTTCATCAAGTGAACCTGCTTTACTAGTACCGGCTTCGAGGTCTGGCAGCTTTCCAACATCGGTTATACCTTTCCGGTTTAAGAACGTCCTTGAGTTGCGTATCTTTCCGTGGATGATCTGCCTGGCAATAGCAAGGCTTTGTTCACCAGAAAGCGCATACTGCCGGCGGCGCACTTCGGCAATCGTGTTGCGCTCGGGGATGAAGCTGCCCCTGTACTTGCCGAATTGGGTGAAATAGTTCAGTACGATACCGTGTTCATTGGCACTCGCCACAAAAGGTGTGGTGAAATTGATATTCCCGAAGATGTTTATGGTGTCTACCTGGCCCATTGGGAATGAGGCCAGTTCTCCTTCACCTTTTTTGACTATGACTATGCGGCCGCCGTCGATACCTACCTGGCTGCCCTGGGTGGTTACATATATTACACTGTCATCGAATATGCCTTCACTTTCTTTCATTTTATTTTCTCCAGTAATTTTGTTTCAACGGGCAGGCAGTACTGGACCGTACTGCACTTTTTGCATTTATTCGGGTTGTCTGCGAAGTCCGGGATTGAATTGAGGTTCATGCTGCGGATCGCATCAGTGACTTCGAGGACTCTTTCGCGGTGCCAGTCCGTTATTGTGATAGCGTAACGTTCGTTAGTGCCGAAGAGGTAGAGATAGCCCATCCGTACAGGTTCTTCGAGATAATCTTCAAGGAGCATGCAGTATGCTGCAAGCTGGATCTCGTCGTTTTCGTAGTACGAACTACCACGCTTTCGTTCAATCGGAGTGAGAACACATCCAGAATCTCTAATGTCTTTGGTCTCCAGTATGTCTATCTTCCCGTGGAGACCAAGTCTTTCTGACTTTAGATAAAATTCCCTTATCCAACCCCCTCTTCTCGATTGATTCCAGTGTTTTATTTGACCATCCTTCAAAAAATAATTCATCTCTATAGTATCGAAATAAGTGATATAATAAAATCTACGAGGGCAGTAAAGAAATTGATTTATATCCGAGACGTTCACAAGGTTATCTTCTCCGATCATATTCCTCCTTAATAAGACAATCAATATACAAAGCATTGTGCCCAAAAGATATGCTCCTCATACCCGAATATGGGTGCAAATAAAAGAAATCCCCCAATCTGAATTTGGTTTTCAGAGAGAAACTGTCCTGCTCTATCAGTCGTGCAAATATCTCAAATTCAGATAGCGTATCATTCAGGCTTGATAGAGTAAGGATGTTAGGATCGGTTTCTACTTTAAAACCGCTTAACATGCGTGGTTTCCTTGCACGGTCATCAGAATTGAACATAATTTTCTTGTAATGTGCTCCCGAATCTCCTTTAAAGATGACTTTGCGGGTTTTATCACCTATCGTGCCGCAATACCAGCAAAACCCCGCAGCAAAAGACTTCTTGAAATCATATATGGGCTTGACATTGGCATCATAGTCCACCCCTAACGTCTCCCTCAATCTTCTGGTAAATCTCTGGGCAGACATAAACTCAACATTTCCTCGCCTGAGCAGATACATTAGATCATAGAGCTTAAGATGAGAGTCGGTCGCATCAAACATCAGTGCTTGAAGACTATCTCCACGATAACTGAGAAGCCCATCTTTTAGCCTTTCTGACTCATATTTGAAATACTCTATCATTTGACCGTCGATCTCTTGATCGAGAAAGTGTTTCTCAATAAGGGCGAGGATTCTGAAGAACTCGCTTCTTTGAATCGACTCAGGCATGCCCTTAGCATGATGCTCTTCGCCGTTTTTATCGATCCATGTTTCGCCACCTATCCTCTCAGTAGAATATATCCATGCTTCTACTGGCGAGTACATCTTCGAGTATGACGAAAGGTCTTGCTCGGAACTCATAACACTTTCCAGATGATGTACCAGATCTTCACGCGTCAAACTTCTGTTTTGTCCTTTGAGATGATCGTATACGACCTCAGGCACAAAACAGACCGCGTCACATACCTCCTCTGCTGGCTTATTCCTCAGACGTCCTATCCTCTGTAACAATTTACTCTTCGAATATCCTGAGAAAACCAGTCGATCAACATCGAAATCAATACCCACTTCCACTGAAGAATTGGATACCAGAACATCGAAGTTTTCCAGTTTGTCTCTGCTCGCTGGATGGAGTCCGTCCACACGTTCAATCCTCAAGCCAGGGAGAGCTTCTGAAAGAACATTAAATATCTCATCCACTTCATAGATTCCATCCACGATGAACACGGTTCTGGCATTCTTTCTGTCGGATCCAGATCGTTTACAGAACTCGACAAAATAGTCTAAATCATCTTCGATAAGCTCGTACGTCTTGTATATTGCTCCACTTCTCATCTCAAGTTTCAATCTGGGTAGTACTGGTCTACCACATGAGCAGGAGAGAGGCATACTCTTATCGTTCAGCACCATCACATTCAATCCCACCCTTCTTGCCCTCTCAACGATGCTGTGATTTGGCGTAGCGCTCAGGAAAATAAATTTTGAAAGATGACTTCGTTTATCATTGTTGATTTCATGCATCATGAAAAGCAGCATATCACTCTGCTTGACTGATGCCAGATGAAACTCATCTACAACTATCATATCCACACTTCTGACCGCTTCCCTGATATTATGTTCATAATATGCGTCTTTCAATGCCAGTGTGAGGATATCCGGGTTTGTAAGCAGAATTAGACCTCTCCCCCTGCCTTTTCGTATAATTCGGTTCAAAAGCTGACCTTTTCTTAGACCTGTCTCATCGGAATATAGCTTCTTCTCATCATTCAGAAGGTCGCTTGTAATTGCTTGAACATGATACTCACGGGGATCATATCGAAACTTTTTAATCACCTCGTCTACCTGTTTTTTTTGATCAATTACCAGTGCGTTGGTAGGATACACTGCTATTACCTTCATCTTTGCTTCCAGCACTGGTTTAAGCCACGAGATTGTCTTCCCGGAACCTGTAGGACTGTGATTAAATAAAAAAAGAGATTGGCAACCTTTGATCAGCCGCTCACTCTCAACCTGATGCTCAAAGGCTTGGAAGTCTCCGATGTAGTCCAGACCCGTCTGTTCAAGTCGCAGCCCGTCCAGGTTCAGAAAGAAGGCATCGACACTTTTACCAGAAGACTCTTCATCATAACCCATCTTCTCTTCTTCCCTTCGTCATCTTCAGCAGCTCAAGTTTGTACGGGAGTATAATGTCTTCTTTCCCCTCACCGCGTGGTATGCGTATGAATTTGCCCCTGTAACGCCCCTGAACTATTAACGGCACAGGTCGCATGCGCATCGATATCAAATCTCCAATAGGTACACCACTGTAATCATATATTCCAAAGGGATGATTAGAGATAAACTCGCCCTCATCGAGTTTTCCCTCAATTAGTCTCGTCCTGACATGGGCTTTAGATCTCTTCTTCCCCAATCTTACATATTTCGGGATTTTAGAAGCTATCGCCTCTGCATCTATCTCGTATGGCAGGATGTATGCGGTGAAAAGATTCTGCTGATCAAGGACACGTTCACGTCCAAATTTAGGTAAATTCATTCCTTTGTATGGATAATCCGGGTCGGTTGCTTTCCAATTTTTCACTGCATACAGATGAGGACGTGCATTCCACTGGCTTGTGGAATGCCCACCCAAATTCGGCAAAGCCATCCTTTTACCCTGTGATCTGGTTTGCACGCTGTGAACCTGTTTTAAATAATCTTCGACAGATTCTGATCTTGCAGGTGTTATGTAGAGCTCTTTGTTTATCCCGGATGTCTCTGCCAGATAAGATGGCTTGTTTCCGAAATTAACATATTTTCCGGAAACAAAGCCAAAAGCGTAATGTAACGCGGTATTTAAGATATAATCTCCAGTATCTATCAGGTCGCCTACTTCTCTTGATGCATAGAGAGTGCGATCCAGAGTCTCGATGGAGCACTCAACTACCGGGAAACCTTCACTCATTTTTTACCCTTCTTCTTTTTCAGTTCCTCATTCACCTTCTTTAAAAATTCGGAAGCTTTTGTCTTCTGATTCTCAAGAGCCTGTTTCAAGGTCTCATCCGTTATGTACTCTAGCAGTTTCTCAACGTCGGCATCATCGAGTGATTTGATGTTGAGTGTCTGGATATCATCATCAAATGTTTGCTTGACAAAGCGTTTCACCTTCTCGACATCAAGAACTGGAGTGTATAGAACCTTATTCAAGTTCTCTTTGGTCAATCCGCCGTTCTCCACTGCCATGAGGCGTGAAACCTCTTGGGACAAGATAAGATTTGCTGGTCCCTCTTCCATTCCATAGTAAATGCCTAAGATATGGTTTTCCATTCTCCCAATCCTCGAAGTTACTGCACCATATCGCTTGTTCATCTTGGTGACACCCAGAACGAACACCAGTTCATCGACAGTAACATCTCTCAGCGTAATCACACACGGAAACAGAGTCCCCGGAACGATAAAGTCCGGCTCTCTGATTGCAGTTGTGGCACCTTTGGCAAACTCATCTCCAGGTGCGTTCTGGAATTTTTCTTCCACTACCACGCTAGAATCCCTTATCGAGTATGCAGTGTCATACATCACCCGTGACGTGACCGAGATAGCCTCATCTCCTGCTGCACTTCCATAAAGCATCGACTCTGGAGAATCTTGTGTCATCTCATTGACATTCATCGTGTCTTTCATACCAATGAGATTCCTTTGCAGTTCTTTCCCTTTTCGCCGATCGCTACCTGTCTGTTTTCGCTTGAACATCATAACCGGGGAGTAGCTCACAAGCTCACCATCGGCAACAATACCAACAGTGGCAATATCTGCATCTTGCCCGCTTGTGGTGAAAATCGCGCTGGATTGAAGCTCCCTGAGCAACAATACGTGGATGTAATGGGCGCTAGGCTCGTTTATGAGATTCTCCACCAGACCGGTCGATAGTTTGTTCTTGATTTCCTTTATATCCATTATTATTCCTCCTTATTGTGATTGGTTCTTTTCATCCCAGTATTCTCGATTAATACGCAATGTTGCTGAATAATAACCGTCAGCAAGATTGTTTGACACCTTCTTCAACCTCCCAGGTTTGCCTTCGCATATATCATTCAAGATATTCTCTACGAAATAGTCTGCAAACTCATCAGCCTTAGCATCAAGCCCCTTCTTCCCGGGAACGAATGCTTGATCCTTTCCCATACGGTCGATAGTCTTCAGGATTCTTCCAGAGATTGTGGACTTGTAGTCGTTGCTTGAGAGTTCCACGCCACGAAAGCCGGTTACTGCTTTCACGGATTCTCTAAATAACCGTTCCACAGTGTGTGGTTTGTATCCTTTGGGATGAGCTATTCTAAAGCCCAGTTCTGCTAAATTATTGATCTTATCTGATTCTTCCATATTATGATTCACCTCTGGTTTTGTTATCAAGAAATAGTGCCTCGTCCAGTAAATTACGGACATTACTGTCCTTGTATTTCTCTTCCGAATTTCTGTATACCATCTTCAGGAGATGTGAGCCCGGAAGAGTTTCATCTCGCACTACCCTCAGATATTTCGGGAAGAGCGAGTCCCTCAATTTTGAACTAGTATTGTAACCAAGTCGAATCAAGGCACTGGCTGATTTCAATGTCTCTTCCAGCTTAGAAAGAGGACAAAATTTTCCGTAGAAATCTGTCACATTAGAATTGATCGAATCCAGAGCTATAATTTCCTTGAAATCTCTCCCGCGGATCGAAGGAATTGGTGACTGGCTTACAATCACTCTCATGCCAGTGTAAGCCGCAACAACCAATGCAAGGTAAACGCCAAAGAAATGAAACTCTGTGTTATTCTCCGAAGGCTTATAGAACACTATGCTGGCATTGCCAATAAGGTTCCCATATCCTTGTGCCATATACTGGGTCATGCCCCTTCCTTCTTTGTATCCATCATCCCCCTCTATGACCGCCATATCCTCCATCCACGAGTTGTAGACATCGACATCTCCCTCTTGTTCAGGAGAGCTGCCAACATATTTGGAATCAAATATCCTTGTCGCAAGTGTTGCCATCCTCACTCGTGCTTCGTCTGAGAATTTCAGAAAGATCGCTTTGACCAGCTCCCATGATTCTGGTGTGAAAAAGTAGTCCGGGATAAAATGGAAATAGAGTAACTCGCCATTTGCAGCCTTTCCCCCTGGAAGGTTAAAGCCGTTCCTTCTCAAAGCCAGTTCAACACCACAGGGTATGCAGGTGTAAATGTTATCTGGTTTTGTCTTACCTGAAAAGACCCTGTTGGTGAAGTTAAAAGACACAAATGAATTTTTATTCTTCATCTGATCTTTCCTGAGAATAGTTCCTCGATTGCACAGATTACATGTCTTGCCGCTCTTTTCATATTCTTTGAACGTGTCACTAAGCGAAGACTCTTCTATTCCTATGTACGAAATCGTCCCATTTATCGAAAGGGCATCGTGGAGATATTCTATGAGTTCTTTTCTGTATGTGTCAGTTTTTTTAGAAATGAACCCGCCCCACTCTTCCATGTTGACAAGTCTGTTCCAGATTAAATCTACAAGGTAGCTGATTGCTGTCGGTACGTCCATATTCCTCAGTTTTACTCCATCGTGCTCCTGATTCAGAACGCATTGACCGATGGCGTAAGAATATTCCCATTTACCTCCTTTCGCCAGATATGAAGGATTCTCATCCAAGGATTTCAAAAGAGTATTCTCCACGTCTTTTGGAACATTCCATAATTCACAAGTCTTCGAAAGAGCCTGCCTGTTATCGGAAATCATTTCAGAAACAAATGACTGGTGAACCGTAGCCACTGCCCGAGCGAATCCTAGTAGGATTTCTTGTCCCTCTTCTGATTTTTCCAGGTCAATCGGAACCACCTCGTCTGCTTTCCTGATGCCGTCAACCATAGACTTGGATAATCCCGTGCTTTTTTCAGCATGTGCTGACGTGATTGATTTATCGATGAATGATCGAAGCATTGTATCTGGACCGCTGAAGAAATAATATTCATCACTCAGCCCATAATAACCAAGCCTGGGCGTCATCAGTTTCTTAGTCAATGACTCGGCATTGGATAATGCTGGCGTAGACTGCTGGATGTTCTGCTCAAGAGCAGCATATATGTTCTCAATCAAGCCCTTGGAAATCTCCACGCGTTGCATCCCGCGACCCAGATACACGCAACCGTCCTGATACGCCATAAGCATGGTTAAACCCCGTTCTTCCATTTTGTCTGCTACAGACTTATTGATTATACCTGAGATTAGACCTTTCACATCATCTAACCGATGATATTGTAGATTTAACTGCTCATCAGCAGAATCCTGCGGAAAACCGTCGCGCAAAGCCGCCAAGGATCGCGCAGACACAGCATCTTCAGGGGATGCACAACTAGCCATATTATCCATGAGGTATAAAAACGGCTCCATGTCCATAAACCGGGATGTTCGTGCCCCTGACCGAGAAAACCTACTTTTATGAAGGGCGACAGCAACCGAAAAATAATCTTCGTCCACCAACTCCGGGGCAAAAGCCCTCAATCTCATTATTTCGACAAACTTGTTGACTGCTTCTTCAGGAATATCGAATTCGGTTTCCATTGAGTCCGCTCTTTCTACGACATCTTCACCATCCATGAATTCTCCGAATTCAAGTTTGTGGAGTTCATGAACCACAAATAACGCCATGCAATTTTTGAGACCTTGTTCGTCCAGATATCTGATATCAAGTTTTTTAAGGGCAGTGTTGAAACGTAGCAGAAAAAGTATCCCATTTCGGATATGGTTGAGCATGCTCTGATCGGTCTTTCCATACTCGATACTTTTTGCAGGTTTAAAGCCCATACCTCTTTCTACAAGGTGAATGTCTACTTGTCTGAGATACTCCTCAAAAAGTTCCATTTTAGAGTTAGCAAAGACGTCTTTGTCTGTTTTAGAGAATATTTTTTCTTTCAATATCTTCCAATCTTCGTCTTGTAAAGCATCTGATACCATTATTTTACCTCTCTAATTTCAACTTCCACCCAACCACACCCTCTGCTCACCGCACTCCCCACTCCGCTATAATTGGCAAATTCAGAAAGCACAAGAATCCCATTCCTCACATCCTGCGGTGCGTCCTTTGTAAACATGTACGTACACTTCCCTGTAAACCCCTGCCTGAATATAGGTCGATGATGCCCCCTCCCCTTATCAAAAACAGTATTCACCATCACACTGTGCGTTTCATACGACCTGGTATCCGGCCTTTCCATCATGAACCGGCCAATCTCATCCCGTTCAATGCTCATTTTCAATCCGGCGGGACACACAGCATTCCATTTTGAGACCAGCGAAGTAAAAACAGCTTCCCTGTGCGGGAACATCTCGAAAACCTTGCTGTTCTTATACTGGATGCATGCAGGAGATTTAAAACGAAAACCAATAGATGGATTATTAGAATCCTTTACAGAACCCAGGAGTTCTTCAAAACTTGTAGAAGAGCTTGTGACCTCTTCAACTCTCAACTCACCTTTGTCAAGTTTTATATTTCGTTCCTTAAGGATCAAAGGCTGGATGATTGACTTAAAAATATCCACTTCTTGTGGGTCAGTTATCCCGATATTAAATTCATATCTTGACACCGGGTCAATGGTCTTATAATTAGTGCGGCCGTCCTTTTTGAATTTACCGCTCAGGTTACTTATTGCCATTGAGCCTATATGCGAATCATGGGCATACTCACTCACCTTTTCATTATTGTCCCTGATTATGTTCAGGATTGCCGAGTAAAGCTGATACCCCTCACTAGCTGGAATTTCAAATTTACTTATTGGCTTTGTGATAAAGGAAATTTTTTGAGGCATTTACTGAAATAAATAATACATCCATCACATATATACTTATTGCATTTATGCAATTATCCCGTTTTTCTGCAATATAAAAATATTTATTTCTTATTTTTGCAATAGAAAGATATTTATGCAATAGTGTTGAGAAAATAACTCATGCGAAGTTATATTTCTTTATCAGGCTTTGACACATCTCAAATTTTATCATTAATAGTGAAATATGGAATAGAAGGTAATGATAAAATAATCCTTATCAGGCCAAAGCATGAAACCGATGACAGGGGTGAAACTACAATCCAGGCTGTCAAGAACCTGTCAAGGCAGATTGACAGCAACATAAAAGTTGAAATTCACCGGGTTGACCATCATGATTTTGAAGATATGGTAATATCATTTATTGACCTGATAAAAAATACACCATGCGAAATAATAACAAATATTTCAGGCGGTCCGAGGGAAATCTTTCTTGCATTTACAATAGCATGTTTATCTCAATCTGGCAAAATTAATAAAACCACAAATTACAGTGACATAGATTTAGTGATGAAAGAAATTACTTTACCAAATATTATTCATATTCCTGATAAAAAATTGAAAGAAATCCTTCACGACATAAATGAAAATCAACCTACAACAATAACTGAAATTGCTAACAGATTGAATATATCAGAAAGCACGGCCTCAAGGCAGATCAAGAAATTATTTGAACGAAAAGCATTAGATATTGTCCAGGAAGGTAAATCAAAAAAGATCTTTGTGAGATTGGCTGGAAAGATATTATTGAAAAGTTAATTTGAAAATATAATACTACTTTTATTCCGATACATATTTTGAATTGTAGCGTCTGGTTTATTGAGTTTGTGCCGCTGACCATAGTTAAAATATATAATTCCAATAATACTCAACCTACTTTCCGCACATTTCATTTGGCTTTCAATCGTATTTATTCCTGTTGACATCGAATCAGCAATTCCCGGTCTCTTCTTTTGTTTTCATCCAAGCTGTCTAGAACAATACAGCCGATCGTCATTGATTTTCCTTTTGACGTGGCGAGTAGAAGCACGCGATATCATAAAATGTTCACGAAGAAATGAATAAACAGGTCGTCACTTGTATGCGTTTAGATCCATAACGTGAATTGCTGCATAAAGACCATTGGTTCCAAAACCTTCCCGTGCTGGAGCTTACGGAAAATATGATTGAATGAAGGCTCGATATCAGCAGGGTCAACCTCATCTAAGATTGTGCACATCTGAGTGTCTCTATGTACGTTTTTTATATTGTAGATTAGCTTTAAATTCGTATCTTCAGTTAGTCACTCTTCAAAAGCTAGCAAAGAAGGATCTTTGAGCGAAAACATGGCAAAACCCGACATAAGTGCATCGGGTAGCGATATTTTGGTGTTATTTAACCTATGGTCTTTTATTTTCTCAAAACCTGAACGAACAAGGCTGAATAATGCATCAGCGTTCAGATTTTTTCTAAGTTTTATTTGACTCATACATAATTCCACCCCTAAAATTCGAAGATTGCTAATAACTACTTGGAATTATTAGCATTATCACTCAATATTATATATAATGTCTACGAAAGTATAAAATAGTAATCCGTAGTAACACTTTAGTTGTATGCGTTTACTGAATCGATGAAAATTTTCGTGCCAAAAAAACACGAAAATATCTTGTAAGATACTATACAGTTCCAATCCTATAGTTACCAATTCATAGGATTGTTACTTGAGTTCAACTATTTTAACCAAGCTCTGGTAAAAATCATATATTGTGAACAACCGAAACAAAGAGCTTAAATATCTGATACAAGATATATTATTATAGTTATTTGCACTATTCTGAAAAATATATATAAGAATAAATGTAATCATTTCAAAGGGAGTGTTAAAAATGAAATCGTTTGCAGTAATAAGGGCTGAGAACACCATAAAAGTAAATGTGGCACTCAGGGACCTGGTCAGGTACGGTCATCTATCCTTTGATGATAGTCCGAAAAAACTGGACCCCGAAAAGGCAGATAAAGTACTGGAGGATGTAATGCACACCAATCTCAGGAAAAACTGCAATTCAGCAGCAGTAGTGCCTCTTGGGAACCATGCAAGTTCAGCCATTGGGAGATTAAAAAAGATCCATCCCCCAGCCCATATAATAATAGTAAGCCCAAGGCATGATATATTCTCAATGCTTGCCAAAGACATTGACGAAATGCCTGAAATGGAACTGGGGGCAGGAAGCGATGAAGAATATCAGGATTATTAAGAAATCCTGAAATGGTAAATGTATCAACAATAATCAGAATAGGTTGAGTCGAACCTTTCACTTACGTTTAATTTTAACAATATCTCCAAGCGTGGTGCCCTGGAACCCGGTTCCATGCTCCATGACATCAGTACTGACCCGTTCGGTAAGTTTGATCTCCAGGCTGCGTTCAAGTTTCTTTCGCAAATTATCTTCAGGTTTGATCTCAGAACGCTCAATTTTGCGTATCAGGGCTGCCTTTTCCTTGATATTCAGGCCGAGTTCCTCCAGTGTCCATCCCTTTGCTTCCCTGGCCTCACGGATGATCTTGCTATAATCT
>Ga0209013_10003485_pt1 | contig 13975 bp, 12 predicted proteins | sample Cruoilmetagenom2_FD_187291 | JGI IMG/M metagenome (GOLD analysis project Ga0209013, IMG submission 187291) | Oil polluted marine microbial communities from Coal Oil Point, Santa Barbara, California, USA - Sample 2 (SPAdes) (version 2) | ecosystem: Environmental > Aquatic > Marine > Oil seeps ... | reverse complement strand
ATTATAAGACATTGTTAATTTACTTGAACTTTTAACAACTACTAGGATAATTAATTTTTACAACTGAAAATTTCAATAAAACAAAAAAATCCCAAGAAATTAATTTCTTGGGATTCAATAATTTTGTTTGTTCTTTAACTACTCAAACAAACATAATAATATTAGTTATTAATTTTATTTTTTAAAAATTCTGCTCCACCATGATATGTCCTCATCTTCTTTATAGCCATAACCATAGCCATAACCATTATTATCATAATCTATATCATTAATTAAAATTGACATATTTGGCAATCGTTTGTTTTCGTACATCATTTGTGGAACTTTTAACAATCGTTTATCTAAGAAGTCAGCTCTTATTATATAAACAAACAAATCAGCATAACTACCGAGTAATAACGTATCAGTGACAATATTTACAGGAGCAGTGTCAACGATAATATAATCATAATGTTTTCTCCCAAATTGCAAAACTTCATCAAATCTACCATTCAATAATAATTCGGATGGGTTGGGTGGTATTTCTCCAGAGCTTATAACATCAAAATTATACTCTTCCTTTTTAACTATAACATCTGAAACATTCAAATTTTTATCATTTAGAAAATTGGTCAATCCTTTTTCTGGTTTTATATCTAAATATAATGCAAGTTTTGGTTTTCTTATGTCAGCTCCAATTAATAAAACTCTTTTGTTTATAAGTGCCAAAGATGAAGCTAAATTAATTGATATAAATGTTTTTCCTTCACCACTTAATGTTGAAGTTAAAAATATTGTTTTTGATTCATCATTACTTTTTGACAACATAAAGTTAACATTGGTTCTTAACAACCTAAAAGATTCTGCGATACTACTATTGTCTGTTTCAGAAATTATTACCTTATTTTTAGATTTAGTTTTTGGAAGATTACCAATAATTGGTGCTTTTACAATTGCCTCTACATCATCAGAAGTATGAACCATATTATCAAGCAATGATCTTATAGAGATTATAAAAAAAGGCACAAATAAACCTATTAAGGCACCTAAAGCATATATTAAAATTGGTTTAGGTGAAACAGGAATTTCACTACCATCAGCTTTATCAACAATTTTAGCATTAGGTACAGGTATTCCCAGAGAGATTGCATTCTCTTCTCTTTTTTGCAACAAATACAAATAAAGAGATTCTATAATTTGTTGTTTTCGTTTTATATCCTGAAACTCTCTTTCTTGTTGTGGTGCTGCTTTTCTTTTAGAACTAATCCGATACTCTTGTCCGCGAGCTTCATTCAAAGAAAATTTTAGTGACGATCGTAAATTTTCCAAACCTTGTTCAATACTTATTCGAAGAGACACTAACTGTGATTCAAGATTAATAACCGTTGGGTTCAAATTGCTCGAACCTTTAATTATTCTATTTCTTTCAAGTAATAAGTTATTATACATCAATGTATTTTGATTTGTTTCTCTATCTTGTAAACCTAAATTTGCCGGAATTAATGATTCATTATTGTTTCTAATATGTGATTGAATTTGTTCGACCAGTTTAATTTGAGAATTCAACTCAACTATTCTTTTTTGTAATTCACTATTAGATTGTAAATCCAAACCAACCTCTGTATTAATATCAGTTAATCTGTTTTTTGTTTTAAATTCTTCAACACCTTTGTCAACTCTAGATAGGTCTACAGAAATATCATTTATTCTATCATTAATAAACTGATCCGTATTTTCAGAAATTAAAGTTTTGTACTCAATAGCATCATTATTGTATTGTAAAACTAGAGTATTCAATATGTCTTCTGCCTTTTTCTTTATTGGATCTGACAAGGTTAAAACCAATAAACTTGATTTTTTTGATTCAGGTTCTATTTTTATTGTTTCTCTATATTTTTTAGCTACTTTTTTAACAGGAGAAATTTTTACAATTAGCGGATTACCAATTTCTATTTTATTTACGTTTGCAGGTGTAATATTTATTTCTCCAAAATCAGTTTTAATGTTTTTCCCAAATCTAGCTTCTTGTACTTCTTCATTTTTAGCATTTTTTACTAAATAAAAAGATTTAGACTGCGCTATAATTGTAAAACTCGTATCTAACTTGTTGAAAATAGAGTCACTTGAAAAGAAATTAATTTTAAATGGAACCTCTTCTCTGTATATTTCTGTATTTGTTAAAGTACCAACTTTATTATAAGTAACGTTAATACCTAATTTAATTACTACTTTTTCAAATAATGAATTTGATTTTAAAACACCTGTTTCATTTATTATAGACGTTTTTTTATCATCACCTAAAACACCTAAATCTTCAAATGCTGAAAGTTCACTAGAAATGCCACCACTTTCCTTATCATTTATAAAAATAGTAGAAGACACCTTATATGTATCTTTGGCATATCTTAAATATACAAATGCGATTGAAGATGATATCAAAAGCCCTAAAAGAAACCATTTCCAATGATAACTATATTTTTCAAATAGTTCTCTCAAATTAAATTCATCATCACTATTTATATCATCAATATATATAGTTTGAATTTGTTTCTCTTCTTTCATAAATTTACCTATTATGTATTAATCGTATGTATTTTAAAATTTAAAGTTATGTAAACAAATACACTTGAATTATTTTATTAATTGTATTTTTTTATTTAGCTTTTCTATAATAAATCTTTGTAAAACAACCTTTTTAAGAAAATAATAATTGATTTTCTTATTCTAAATTCATTTTTGTACAGACTATTAGGTATATGATTTTTAATATTTTTTCTGTAATAGATAGTTTTTTGGTCTTTATCCAACAAAATAAATATATAAAATGTTACTAAAACCAAAACAACAAAAACAAGAAACAAACCAACACCTGATAATAATGGGTTTGTAAAATATACTACAAAAAAAGTAATTATACTACTAACTGTAAAAGTAAGTGAAGCCTTAAAATGATTCAAACCTTTATCAATAAAAATATGATGCATATGTCTTTTATCCGCAGTAAAAATTTTACTTTCATTAATAAATCGAACTACAGAAACACGAATTACATCTAAAATTGGGAAAAACAATAAAGATAAAACTACAACTACTAAATTCACTGGTAAAATATTAATTTTTTCTAATTGAGTTACATCAAGAGAAAGAAACCTAAGAGTTAAAATCCCTATTAAAAACCCAACGATTAAAGAACCGGTATCACCCATAAATATTTTGTTTTTTGAAGATAAGTTATATCTTAAAAAAGAAATTAAGAAACCAACCATAATTATTGAAATAAAGGCATAAAAATACAATTCTAATTGGGTGAAAAAGATCAAATACACAACAGATATAACAATTCCTAACATTGAAGCTAATCCATCAATTCCATCTAGTAAATTAAACGCATTTACAAAATAAATTAAGAATCCATAGCTTAATAATATTGAGATAGGAATAGGAATTTCTTCGATATTCAAAAATCCGTGAAAATTTGTAATATAAAATTCTGAATTAAAAATGATAAAAATAATTGCTAATGATTGAAGGGCTATTTTTGCTTTTGCTGAAATAACCATAAGATCATCCTTAAGACCCATAAAAAATATAACAACCAAAGCTGAAATAATATTTATACTAATATTTGAGTAATCGTAAGATTTAATAAAAAGCATACTAATAAGAATACTTGCAAAAAAGGCAATTCCACCCAAAGTAGGAGTTTCAGCACCATGTGAACTACGACCATTAGGAATATCCATCAATTTTTTATACTTTACTGTTAAAATAATCCAAGGAATAATTCTATAAGTAATAATAAATGAAACACTAAACACTAAAATTCCTAAAATAAGGACAGTATTGTTTTCGTAAAATTCAAAAATATGTTGTAAAAAATTGTTCATAGCAATTTAATTTATAAAGTAAAACGATTAATTATATCATAACGATATAATTAACTGAATATTATCGGATTAAAATTGAAAATATATAATGCTAAAAATTTTTATTTTATAATGAAAAGAATTATAATCGCCCTAATTTAAGGTATATATAGAATTTTACTAATCCTAATTGACGTTTGTAACGAGTAGGTTCAGAAATTAGTCTATAAAACCACTCTAAATTAAATCTTAAGAAAAAGTCAGGTGCTCGTTGTTTTAAACCACAATATACATCGAAACTACCTCCTAACCCCATATAAAGAGCCGGATACTCTTTCATCAACTCATCCATTAAAAACTCTTGTCTAGGGCTTCCTTGTGCAACAAAAATTATTTCAGGTTTCTTTTGTTTTAGCTCTTGAATAAGTTCTATCTTATCTTCTTTTTTTAAAAATCCATTTCTATACCCAACTATATTTATCTCATTAAATTCATCTTTCAATTTTAATATTGTTTTTTCAATAACATCTTGAGAAGAACCTATAAAGTAAAAGCTCTTTTCTAAATAAAATCTATTAATAATATCTAACCATAATTCGGCTCCTGGAATTTTAATAGCATCCAAGCCCTTTTTTCTCAAAGCCATTACAGCACCAAAACCATCAGCATAAGCAATATTATTATTTATAATATTATGCAACTTTACATCTTCTTTCAAAATTTTTTCAGCGTTAACTGCTATCAATATACTCTCTTTATCTTCAACATAATCTATAAGGGCTTTTCTGTTAGGAAAAGCGTATGTGAAGATATTTCGAATTTTAGTTTTGTTATTCATCTTGTTGTATAATATCATGAGGTCCCGTTAAGGGGGACTAGTTCGACTTAAATTTTTAGGAGTACGTCTAAAGAAAAACTCTTAAAAATGAGTCTCACTAAAATAATAACTAAATGCATAAAACATAAAAGCTTGGCTCCACCTCATATAAGGTATTTTAGATGAGACTCCTTTTTTAATTTGATAATAAAAATAACCTTTAGGATTCTGCATGTTTTCAATAGTCCAGTGCAAAACATTATCGACTAACTCTTTATTATTTTCCATAGCATTAAGTATAGATAATGTAACAGGTAATTGACCTGGACAATGAATATCAATAGGGTAAGTTTTATTATGGTAATATTTAGGTTTTCCATCCTCCTCAAAAAAATTATTAATGTAGTACTTAAATCCTATGTCAATGTTTTTTTGAAAATCATTTATTCCTGTATATTTTTGAAAACTACTCAGCGCTTCTAAATTATAACCAGTATGAAAACTATCAATCCAATTTTGAACTGGCAGTTCGCCGTATAACCAAGATCCATCATCATTTTGAGCACCAATACATGCTTCAACCGATTGTTTTGCAATTTCTTTATATTTATTATTTTTAGAATAATAATAACAAAGTGACAATATCTTACTTCCCAATAGAGAAGCGTTATAAACGGTATCATTTCCCTTTAAAGGAGAATAAGAAAATAAAAAACCATTATTCTTTTTTGTTCGATGAAGATCTTTTAGAACAAATTCACTTGCTGAAATAGCAATATTGTGATAATCTAAATTCTTAGTTATTTCATAAGCTTTAAACAGAGCCGTAACAGCAAAGCTTGTGGCAACAACTGTTGGAGTTGTTTTTGGGAATAAAAACAATCTTCTTGCCTGCCAATCAAAATTATAACCCCAGCACGCTCCCGAATATCCTCTAGACTGAAGAGAAATTAGCAATTCTGCCAATTCATCTATTTGTTTTACTATTTCCTCAGGTGAACCAAAAACATGATTACCCTTAACCGCTAGTTTGTGTAAATTGCAATAACCTGTTAAAAAAAGAGCTATACCTTTGGCATTATATTGTTTATCAACCCCAAATAATGGTCTCAGATTTATCGGACTTCTTTTAAATGTCTGAATTAAAATTAATCTAGCTAAAGCTGATTTTTTAAAAGGTGTTGCTTGAAACAATTTAGAATTTAATCCATCATATGGATCCCAGCCTTTAAAATTTTCTACTTCACAATAATTTTTTAATTTTTGAAAACTATTTTCTATTCTTGTATTATTATCCAAAACTAACTAATTATTTTATCAAAATATTTCTTTATTCTTTTAGCTACGACGATATTTAATAAATTCTGCTTAGCATATGAATGATTATATTGTCCCATTTCAATAATTTTATTTTTGTTATTAATAAAAAACTTAAATTTTTCTTCTAAATCTTTAATATTTTTAACATTGACAAAGAATCCCATTTTACCTTCCTCAATAAACTCTTTCAGCCCACCAACTTTTGTTGTTAAAATTGGCATACCAAATGCCATAGCCTCTAAAACAGTAATTGGCAAACCTTCACTATAGCTAGGTAAACAATAAATATGGTTATCTTTTAAAATATCTACTTTGGTTTGGCCTTCAACATACCCAATTATACTTATATTGTTTTCATTAATAACACACTTTTTAACTTCATTAAATACCATACCATCACCAGCAATTGTTAATTCCATGTTATTATGTATAGATGAAATCTCTTTAAAGGCATTAATTGTTTCAAAAATCCCCTTTTCCTTTTCGAGTCTAGCAAGAAACAATATTTTTATTTTATTTGATAAATTTATTTTTTCAATTTTATTTTGTATCGAAAAATCATTTATAAGAGAAGAATCTAATGTTGTTGTTTCCACAATAACTCTACCCTTGAATCCCCAACTATTTAACTTATCTTCAAAGTCTCTAGAAAGAACAATTATTGTATTTGCTTTTCCGAATGAATTAAGAAAAAATCTTTTATAATTTTTATCAATACTTTTTTCAAAATCTAAATTCCAACCATGAAAAAAAACAAGAAATGAAATTTTAGATTTCACTAAACTTCTAGCAAGAAATGCATCTCTAAAAAAACTACGAAATCCTAATGAAGGGTTTAATACAACAAGATCAATATTTTGATTTAATTTTTTCTTAAATCTCAATTGATCATTAATCAATCCAAAAACATTTTTCCTGTTACCTCCAACTTCAATTCTTTGAATTTTAATATCCGTAAAATTATTTAATTCGGGTAAAATAGAATTCCAATATGAACTTACACCTCCAGTTTTAGAAAGGTTTGGAACAGATATTAATACATTTTTTTTAATCGTGGAATTACCCATTTCTATTTCAAAGTATTTATGCAAATTTTTAAAACCAATATAAAAATTGAATCAGATGAATTAACTCCAATTCTTTTAAGTTCCAATTTGTTCTGTGCTTGGTTATTTACACCATTAATTGTTGTAAATGCATAATCTATTTTATTTTTTTTTAAAATATTTATAGTAATTTCATTAAACAATCCATTTGGGTATGCAAATTCATTTGAATTAATAATTAATTCTTTATTTAATCTATCTATTGATAAATTTATTTCTTCCTCTTGATCCTGTTTCTTTAAAAAAGGTAAAATTTTATGATTAACTGTATGGGCCCCTATTCTTAACCCACTATTTTTTATTTCTTTAAGGTTTTGCCAATTCATCATAATAGGCGGTAAGCTTTCATTTTTAGAAAATGAATCAACTTCTGCTTTAAAAACTGAAGAAACTTTCTCTCCTCTATTCATTCTTTTTAAAGTTCCTTCTGCAGTATCCTTTTCAATTTTATTCTTAGTAATCAAATATCTAACCTTATCATGCCATAACCAATTGTTAGAACCAATATATTCGGTTACAATAAAAAATATACATTTAGCACTATGCTTTTTTATAATCGGAAATGCATAATCATAATTGTCTTTATACCCATCATCGAATGTTATTAACACATTTACCCCATTTTTACATTGATTATCAAAAAACTCATTAGGGTAAATAAAATCAAAATTATTTTTTAAGAAATTAATTTGTATCTCAAAATTTTTAAAATATCCTGTTTGTAAAATATTTCCTCTTAAAACTTTATAATTATTATATCTTGAGAAATTATGGTAATTTAAAACGGTCAATACTTTTTTGTTGTTATATCTAAATTTCAAATAGATTAAACCAGGAACAAACAATAGAATAGCCAAGGTTTCTTTAAAAACATATCTAAAAAAAAACTTTACAAAATTCACAGATATTCTTCTTCTTTCAGTAGTTTAATATAATTAGTAATAATATATCTTGATTGCAATAATAACATAGGTTTTAGTTTAAATATAATTTCATATATTTATTTGCACAAGTATCAATTGAAAAATTGCCTATAAAATAATTTATTAGCGTTGTTTTTTCAAAAGAATCAATATTGTCAAGGCATTTTATAAGTGATTTATAATATTCTTCTTCTGAAAAATCATGTGACACAAAACCAATGGTTTTGTTTTTTATTACCTCAGGGATACCTCCTGCTGGTGTACAAACCGGTACTACTCCACATGATAATGCTTCTAATAAACTAATAGGTAATCCCTCCCATAACGAACTCAAAACAAAAACATCACTATTCAAAAGATAATCAGACACATTTGATTTAGTGCCTAGATAGAATATTCTTTTATTGCTATTTTTTATTAATTCTTTGGCTTCTTCTGAATCAAAATATTTACCTATAACTATCAAAATTACTTTTCTATTTTCATTAATCAATCTATTCAAAACTTTAACAAGCATTCTTTGATTTTTAGCCTCTAAATATCCTCCTATATGTATTAATATCTTTTCAGACTCTTTTTCTTTTAACTTAGAAATTTCTTTTTGAACTTTATTAAATTCCTTAGACTTTGTAGGTTTAGCAACCCCATTTTCAATTAAAGTAACATTATTATTATTATTATAGAATTCTATATATGTATCTAAATTATTTTTTGAGATTACTACTGGTTTTATAAGATTGTTTTGATAGAAATATTTATTTATTGATTTTTGCCATTTAAATCCAATTGTTTTCGAAGTTACACTATGCAAGGTGTGAATGAAATTTATTTTACTTCTAAAAAAAAATGCAGGAATGTATAAGTATAATATTGTATTTAAATGAAAATGAACAACATCTGGTTTTATCTTAATAATTAGTTTATAAATTGAAATAAAAAGTTTAATATTAATTCCTTTTAAGGAATCAAGATTTATATAATTGATTTTGGGTGATAATTGACTTTTAAAAAATGAATGAATTTTATATTTCTCAGATAAAATGACACAAAAAAATACTTCATGATCTTCAGATAATTTATTAGCTAAGTCTACTGCTAATTTCTCTCCACCACCACTTGTTAAACTAAATGTTAGTTGTAATATTTTCATAAATTAATAAAAAGTTGTTCATATTTTGATAAAATTAATTCTGGATTATGATTTCTTTCAAGTATCTCTTTTCCTTTTTCTCCATGAAAACTTAAAAACTCTCTATCTTCTTTTATTAATTTTATTTTATTAACTAAATTATTAAGTGAGCCTTTAGCGCAATACCCTGCATTACCAGTGGATAAATATTCGTTTGGATTAACAACAAATGATATTACCGGTTTTGATAAATCCCAACCTTCTAAGAATACATTGCTTAATCCTTCTGACGGTGAGGTATTTAAAACAAAATTTGCTTTAGCAATATACTTAGGAACTTGATGTGCATCTACTCTACCCATCAAATAAATGTTTTTTTGAGTTTTGATGTTATTATAAACCTCTAACCTTTCAAAATTTTTTGAAACCTGACCCAAACACAAAATCTTCAATTCAGGTAATTCTTCTGATAGCTTCAATAAGATATCTTCTCCTTTATTTCCTGCAAATTTACCTATCCAAATAGCATCATAATCAATTTTTGAGTATTCAAATATCTCGGTTTTATTTCTTGAGTAAATGTTAGAAATTAAAATTGTGGATTTGTTTTTTAATATAGTTTCACATTTTTTTATTTGCTCGGTTGTTTGACAAATTACTTTATCTGCGAAATAAAAGGTCAACATTGAACTTATATTAAAAATTATTCCTGAATTAATTTTTCTATAAAATGTTGCCTTCGAATTAATTCTAGAATAATTCAATTTCGTGGTTAAATCCTCATCACCACCAATACCCCAAAATAATTTTATTTTTGATTTATTTATCTTAAGATAAACAAATAATATTGCTATATATAACTGTGTAGTACGAGCATAAATAACATCAATTTCATGCTTATTCAATTCATTAATAAGCCCCTTAATTTTTTTAAGAAAGGATTTGACATTTGAATCCCAAGTTGGGAAAAAATCAATTCCATTAAAACTTTTTTTTTCTTTTAAAAAATATTCTAAAACAATAACCTCGAAACCTTTCGATTTTAAACCTTTAATGATGAGTGCTTGTTGCTTTTCGGCACCTCCAGCTATATTTCCGTTCATGGCCTTAAATATACCATCACCTATAACACAAATTTTAGTGGACTCATTTTTATGAAGAATAGCTATATTTAAGCTCAAATTATTTTTTTTATAATGAAGTTAGTAACACAAATCATTGTCTTTTCTCTTGAAATTCTAAAAGAATTTTATTAAAAAGAGGATTTGAACCGTACCCTTCAACTGTCAAATCATTTCCATGTGCGTTATACCATGAATTCCCCTCAACCAATATTGGACCAGATTCTGTTATACCAATATCCCATCCAACCAAACGCAATCCAGGTAAATAGCTTGCGGCATTTAATACCATTTCTTTTGCTTTTTCAAAATAAGGGATTTGAAAATTTTCAAAAACAACTTTGGTTATTGGATGAAATGATAATAATCTTGTGCCTGAATGAGTAAATTTTAAAAACCCTTTCTTTTTTAGCTTTCCATTTAAAATATCAACACCAACAAAGCACCCTCCTTGGGATGCATTATCCACATACGAATTATTAATACTCATTCTTAAATAACCTGAAATAATATCAATTTTACCTGTATTATCAATAAAAGTATCAAACCTTAATGTATTAAGGCAAGATGGATTTAACTTATCTAAATTTTTATGCTGTATTATCGTTGTTTGAAACAAAAACCCAGCCTTTAAAACATTTTTATATAAAGAAATAATTTTATCCGAATCCTCCTTAAAAAATTGAGACCGAGTTAGTTTAAAAATTTTATCACCACCATAACTAGAATATGTTTTTTTTATTATAATTGAATTTAATTCTGGATTATTGTTGAAAACGATTTTTAATAAATTTTTAAAATCTATTAAACTTTTTGTTTCAATACGTTCGTTATTAATTACAAAAACATTTTCATGATTATACATTAAATTCTTGGGTAAATTAAAACTAAATTGGGAATAGAAAAGATCGAAAAAAAGTTTATTTTCTAATATTTCACTTACTGAGTAGTCATTAAAATATGTTTTGATATTAGCATCAAGAAATTTATTAGAAAAATAATCTTTAATATTTGTTATGTCTTTTTTAAATAGAAACTTGGAAAAGTAATGTCTGGGTAATTCTTTATTATAAAATGCTAGTAATATAAACTCAGAAAATATTTTATATAATGATTTGCTATCAGGATCATTATAAATATCCTTAAATAGTTCAACATTTGATTTTTTTGAAATGAATGACATTTGATATAAATTTAAGTTATTGAGCTAAACACAATGTGTCTTATGGAAATATTGGAAGATAAACATGCTAAATCTTTTACAATTATTTCTTCTCAATTACCCATGAAGAATTTGTATAATGTTATAGGAAAAGCAACTATTAATATAGTAATTTTAAAAAATTTGTACTCATATCATACAGAAATGAACTCAATGGGAAAAGTTTAAAAAATATATATAAATCGGTAAGCAGCTTATCTCTTAATCCAAAATCATAGGTGGTTTATTTTATCATCATAATATCCACTAAAAAAATAATAGCTAAGTACTAAAAAAATAAATGCAGTCCCTGATTCCATCACTTCACTTACAGTATAATAATACGCCATTGGTTCATTTGGAGATAATAAATATGATGAAACAATTTTAAATACAATCCAATTTACAAAAAAAAATATACCTATAGATAATGGGGGAATTGGTATTTTTATACTCTTAATTAAAAAAAATATTTTCTTATTAAGCATAACAATTATAGGTAATAAAATTCCAAAACTTAGCCAAAAAATTTTATAAAGATAATTTATTGTTAAAAGTTTTGCCAAACCTGTCTTTCTAGTGTGATCAAAATAATGTCCATTAAAGGTCTCAATATTATGTATATTAAATTCATGTTGAACATTTATTCTATTAAGTGAATCAGGGGTTGAGAATTTGAATATTCTTTGTCCCCATGATATTTCCTCTCCTGCTCCAACAAAGAATACTATAGCTAGTAATATAAAGAATTTATTCTTTATAACTAAATACGCTTTCGTAAAGAAGATTGAAGCAACAATAAAAGAAAAGAATGTAAAATATTCTATAGGACCATCTTCACCGGCTACTTTAATCATTGTTCCAACATCTAAAAAGAGATACAAAGAATATATAAAAATTAGATAAATAAAAATAAGTACAATAAATTTTTTATTCTTTACTACAGATTTGAAAAAGTATAATCGACAATTTTCTAATAATTTAATAGAATTTTGCATATAAGCCTATTGGTTAATTTTAAGAATTACAGAATTAGTATTATTTTGTTTTGCAATTCCTTTAACAATAAGTTTTGTTCTTTTATTATTGTACTTCTCACTTGTAACAAAACCTACAACTATACCAACAACAGTATACAAATACCAAATAACAAACATTCTTGTTGCTGTAATCATTAGAAGTAATATTATTATAAATGCTAAATTTATTTCTATGCTTTTTCTTTTGGTTCTTATCTTTCTTAATCCCAGTAAATTTTTAATTATGGAAAAATAAAAAATAAAAAATAATGTAAATCCAATTATACCCAATTCTGCTAATTGTATCATATATTCAGTATGCAGACTATATTCTTCATCCATATATGATTTATAATTGTTTAACCCTATACCTGTAACTGGATTATCTTCAAAAACCTTCCAACCAAAATAATAATACAATCCTCTGTCTCCAAATTTATTTAAAAATTCATTTCCTGTATCTATTCCTAATTCTTCACCCGCTTCTGTAGTATTTAAAATTCTTTCACCTAATTGTGTATTATTTATTAGGTAGTTTAATGGAATGAGTAATAAGATAATTGCTGCCAATGATTTAAATATATTTTTTACAGTACTTTTTGATCTATTAACAACTAAATGACTAAAATATAAAAGAATTATTCCAGCAAATGCAGTTTTTGAGCTTGTTAAAATTATAATTATTACAGGGATACTGGCAATAATAAGAAACAAGTTGATTGAAATCCTTTTAAAAAAATATTTTAAATAAATAAACATCAACAATACCACCGACATCAACCCAACTGTATTTGAATTCATTTCACCACCATACCTATCATCTTCAAAGGAGTTATTATTAAATAACACAATAATTATCAAACTTAGATAAAAACCAACAATTAAAACATTAATAAGTTCCTGATAATTTTTTAACGACAAAAAACTTATCAAGACCATTAAAATATATGGTACTACAAGCAATGTTAAAAAACTTAAAACAGGTAATTCACCTTCAAATCCCTTATGCATTGTATTAAAGAATGCGTAAATAACCCAAATCCCCCAAATAATCAATGGTTTTTTTAAAGCAATCTTTAAAAAATTCTTTTTCAAAGATAAATAAGTGATAAGAATTAGTGTTAATACTGTAATCGATCTAGCCGCACCATCAGCTTTTAATATAAAACGATTTAAAGGAACCCAAACAATTATCATTACTATATAAAAATATTCGAATTTTAAATACTTTTTCAAAATTTAGAATTTAAATATTTACTAAAAAACGATTTCAATTTATCTTCTTCAACTATAAAAATATTATTTTTTATTTCAATAAAGAAAACTACTAATAGATAAATTATTGAAATAGGAATTAAAATTAATAAATCTCCATCAATAAAATACTTTATTAAAACAACCGGTAATAACATTAAAAGAGAAGTTAAAAATATTATTCTAATCTTTATCCAAGGAAAAAAATCTCTAAAATTTGAATCGATTATTTTTATTTCT
>Ga0209013_10003484_pt1 | contig 13976 bp, 14 predicted proteins | sample Cruoilmetagenom2_FD_187291 | JGI IMG/M metagenome (GOLD analysis project Ga0209013, IMG submission 187291) | Oil polluted marine microbial communities from Coal Oil Point, Santa Barbara, California, USA - Sample 2 (SPAdes) (version 2) | ecosystem: Environmental > Aquatic > Marine > Oil seeps ... | reverse complement strand
AAGATCATTCAATAACACTCTTGCTAGCAACTCGCTAACCGTCCATGTGTTGTTGGACGCGTATTATAGCACCGACAAGTTTAATTGTCAAGGGTTTTTCGCAATTTATACGAAATTTCTTGGAATTTATCATATTCTTACATTATATATACGAACTTTACCTATTCCAATACTTTTCAAGATAATTTACATTACAACCTATTCTTTAATCATTCTATATAATTACTTTATAATTGAACTTCAAGGAATACGCAACATTAACTGATAAACTTGATTAACCTTAGATTAATCTGACTCCACTATACTTCCGCTAAATCAAACACTTAATATCCAAAGGAAATAAAAATGGCTTTATACGATAGAAACTATACATCAGCAGAAGCTGGTTATGCACAAGAGGGGACTTCAGTAAGTTTTATGAAGAAAACCTACCAACTTCTAGCAGCCAGTATGATCGCTGCAGCAGCAGGGGCATATGCAACTATGCCTTATGCAGAGGCGATCATGCAATTTAAATGGTTTATTTTTGGAGCTGAATTGCTCATACTCTTTTTTGGTCTTAGCATGACAAGAGGGAAACCCGGATTAAACCTTGCAATGCTTTTCTTGTTCACATTCTTAACAGGTGTTTCACTGGTTCCATTATTGGCCTCACTCATAGGTATGGGACAAGGCGCTATGATCGGTAATGCATTTTTAATGACTTCGGTTCTTTTTGGTGCCTTGAGTCTGTTTGCTATCAACAGTAAATCTGACTTTTCAAGCTGGGGTAAACCACTGTTCATTACTTTGATCGTTGTGATCATTGCTTCTTTGGTGAATTACTTCTTGCTTCAAAGTCCAATCATGCATATTGTAATTACAGCGGGGATTTTACTTCTGTTTTCTATCTTTACTATTTACGATACACAGAATATTGCAAATGGTGCTTATGATTCACCTGTAGATGCAGCGGTATCTCTTTATATTGACTTCCTCAATATGTTTACTGCAATGCTTCAACTTCTTGGTATCTTTGGTGGAGATGACTAGGAAAAAATTCCTACCTAAGCTTGAACATAATTTAAATGTTCAAGCTTATCCTCTCTCCTGCTTATTCTTAGCTTCAACGAACAAAACTTCAAATTCAAGATGATCCAGAGGGTACATTTTCATTAACTCTTTAGTCTCTCTATAACTTAACCTCTTCTCTCCACTGCTTACTCCACTTTTTTTAATGTAAGAAAACATATCTCTAACTGAATCAAAATGTAAAGTATAGTGATGCAGTTCGAAAGTAACTTCATCATAATGTTGTAAAATACTCTTCTGTAACTCTTCAGCATTGCAAATCGGTGATTTTATCTTTGCTGTCTGGTGTAGGGTTTTAAATGTACCTGATGTAAAAATTGCCAAATAGGCTGTCTTAGATAAAGAAGAGATAGAATTCAGTGTAAAATTCAGATCTTTACTCCATTGGAGGGAGGAAGATGAAAGCAATATATCATAGTTATCTCTTGGCAAAGTCTTTAAGAAGTTTTTGTCATTAAAATCAGCACATATTTTTATTATTTTCTCTGTTTCAGGGTGTATAGCTAACATACTTTGAGCTGAATCAAAGGCAGTAAAAGAATCAAAATTAATATGCTGCTCTTGTAAGTTTTTAAAAACTTCTCCACTCCCACAACCGAGGTCTAATATGTTGTTATAATTGTCTAAAGAAAGTTTTTCTACCAATGTTTTTGCTACCTGTACCTGTATCATATTGTGTTGATCATACTGGTGTGCAAAACGAGAAAACTCTTGAATTACATTAGACATTACATCTCCTTTTACCTTCTTCATCATTATTTCAAACTTTTTTGGGTATAATCGCCAAAATTATACCCAAATTACGTTTGGGTACTCTATATATAGAAGAGGATATACATGACATCAACACTTTTAATCGTACAAATTGTACTTGCTATTGCTATTACCATCGCGGTATTGCTTCAAAAGAGTTCAAGTATTGGACTTGGTGCATACAGTGGGAGTAATGAATCTGTATTTGGAGCAAAGGGGCCTACTGGTTTTCTTTCAAAAGCCACATTTACACTTGCTTTTGCATTTATAGTTAATACATTGGCCTTGGGTTATCTTTATACTTCACAGAACAGTAGTTCAGTTGCAGATACTATTGTTCCTAAAAATAATGCTGCTATTCCTGCTACACCAGTAGCACCAGAAGCAGAAAAGACTGCACCTTCTGCTCCAGCTGCGCCAACTACAAAGTAATATACACAACAACATCTTGAGCCAGCTTCAGGATGTTGTATTATCTCACCCACTACATACCTTTCCTTATCTCACCACACTCAAATACCTAATGAAGTACATAAAAAGGTAAAAAAGGGTAAAATTCTTTCAAATATACCTCAGGAGACTTCACATGATTAATGAAATTTTTGAACACACAACAGAAAATATGGACAAAAGTATTGATGCTCTAAAAAGAGATTTTGCAACACTTAGAACAGGAAAAGTAACTACTGGAATTGTAGATAACATTAAAGTAGACTATTATGGAACAATGACTGCACTTACTCAAGTAGGTAATGTTATTGCTACTGATGCGACAACTATCAGTATTACACCTTGGGAAAAAAGTCTTTTAGGTGCAATTGAAAAAGCGATTCAAGAAGCAAACATAGGTGTAAACCCAAATAATGATGGTGACTTCATTAAACTTTTCTTCCCTCCAATGACATCTGAACAGAGACAGGAAATTGTTAAACAGGCAAAAGGTATGGTTGAACATGCAAAAGTTTCTGTTAGAAATGTTAGAAAAGACGGTAATGACCAAGTTAAGAAACTTGAAAAAGATAAAGAGATAAGTGAAGATGAGTCTAAGAAAGCTCAAGATCAGATACAAAAACTAACTGACGAGCATATTGCAAAAGTAGACGAAGCTTTCAAAACTAAAGAAGCTGATATTTTAAAGGTTTAATGATGAATGTTGAACAGGTATATAAAGATGCCAATGCTCTGCTTGATGGGCACTTTCTTCTTGCAAGCGGTAACCATTCAAGAAGATACCTTCAGAGTGCAAAAGTACTTGAATACCCTAAAAAAGCCTCTTTGCTCACTGATGAACTTGCCAAAATGATCAAAGAGTGTGGAATAAAAGTTGATACTGTATGTGCTCCTGCTTTAGGTGGTGTACTCGCGGGTTATGAACTTGCCAGATCTCTTGATGTCCGCTCTATTTTTGTTGAGAAAAAAGAGGGAGGCATGGAACTACGCCGTGGTTTTGAAGTCACAGAAGGTGAAAAAATCATTATCTGTGAAGATATCATCACAACAGGCGGGTCGGCACTGAAAGCTGCTCAGGCTATAGAAGCTTTAGGGGCTGAAGTTGTTGCCTTTGCATCACTCGCCAACAGAGGTTTTTGTAAACGTGTTGGAGGAAACAGTGAGGCCAAGACTGAATGCAGTTTGCCAAAGGATGTACCTCTTTTTGCTCTTGATGACTTCTCTTTTGAAATGTATGCTCCAGAAGATTGTCCTATGTGCAAAGAGGGCAGTATCGCAATAAAACCTGGTAGTAAAAATTAAATATTCTAAGGATATACTTATTTAAGTATATCCTTAGAAATTACAAGAATCTCTTTCTTAATAACGAAAGTTTTATACTCTCCAAACCAGTGCACAGTTTTCTACATCTATGTCTGTTCTGCGCGGTTTAATTACAAAAGTCTCTATTTTACAATTGTCTGCATTGTATTTTTCATTAAGCTCATCTATTTTATCTTCAAGTTCGTATTCAACTGCTTCTATATCTTCATATATTTGAACTACCCGTTCTTCTGCTCTACTCATATCGCCACGCTCTTTAAGGATATCACTGCCTTTTTTAAATGCACGCCCTATTTTCGTAGGACTTGTACGCCCAAAAAGTGCACCAATAACTGCGATTCCGGCATCAATCATAGAACCGGTAGAGTCAGAAGTTTCTTTCTCTACACGTTCTTTTGCGCGGGAAAGTCTGTCGGTAAGAACTTTTTCTTTTTTACCATAACGTATTTGTAACTTTTCTATCTCTATCTCTTTTTTATCATTTAACATATCTTGCAGTCTGACTTTGAAATCCGAATTTGACTCTTCAACTTTTGATTCCAGTTTTGGAGAGTTGCAACGCAATAATTCCAAATTCTGTTCTTGATAAATAAATTCTTTTAATTCACGGATTGCTTTTTTAAGTCCTTTATCTTCCAATATTACTTGCGGAAGTGCTTGAAATTTTGCTTTACTTGGGGCATTGTGTGGAAATTTTTCAAAATCAACTGTTTCTTCATATGCATCTTCCCATCTTAAATTTTGTAAATCACTTGGTATCTCTATGGATAGAATAAGGTCTTTTTGAATATCAATTCCTCTTCGCTGATTGTAAAAATGCACTTTTGATTTTGCTATTACCGTTGCTGAAAAATTATTTTCTTCACTTGTATCTATCTCAAAATATTGTGGGATCGAAGCATCAATATTTTGATAACTATCAAACTTTTGGCTCTTATTCACTAAAGTATCAACCGTCTCAACTTCTAAACTCTGTGCATCTTTCTGCTCTTTCATTAATGAAGCTATTTCATCCCGTTTCAATGGTCCTTTGAGGTAAGACAGAACCCATCTTGTACTAAACAGGCGTATGTCATCCAAGTGGGCACTTTTTAGGAAAAATGTTCGTTTTTGCAAGTTTGCCAAAAGTGTTTTGATCTCCTTTTTGTCAAAACTAGAACCTATCTGCCCTCCTAAACCATCAATCACCCGATCTATATCCTGTGTTGTCTGAAGCCGTCCTATGAACCATGTCCCTATATTTGATAATCCTTTATAATCTAGATCTACAGGGTTTTGTGTACTTAATACTACACCTACACCAAAAGCACGTGCCTGCTTTAAAAGTAACAACATAGGCTCTTTGCTTGGTGGGTTTTTTGTAGGCGGGAAGAATCCGAATATCTCATCCATATAGAGCAGTGTTTTGAGTGCGGAGGTACCACTTTGTCTACGCATCCATGCGATGTATTTATTTAAAAGAAGTGTGACAAAGAACATACGTTCATCATCGTTAAGATGAGCAATAGAAAAAATGGCTATTTTGGCTTTTCCATTTTCATCGTAAAGCAGTTTTTGTATATCTAAATTATCACCCTTTAGCCATAGGGAAAAACTTGGACTGGCAATCAGAGAATTAAATTTTGTTGCTAGTTTAAAACGTGCATCCTGAGGGTAAAAATCATCCAAAGGAAGCACTCCAATCTTTTTAAATGACGGGTTTATGATCTTGCCGATAATACTCTCAATACTCATGTCTTCATCTGCCAACCAGGCTTTTGTAATGATCTGTGCAAGCAGGATATATTCTTTTGACTCTAAAGGATCTGCAACGATACCAACTAAAGAGAGTAATGAGACAGTAGTACTTTTAAGGTATGCACTGAAGGTATCACTGTCTTCCATAATTTCAGCAGGTGGTGTTTCCAGAGAGGACATGATATTTATGGCTACCCCAGCAGAAGAGCCTGGAGTATAGATGGTTTTTTTGACATTTTGAAATTTCTCTACACGCTCAGAACTTTGTCCCCAACTCTCAATCCCCTCTTCCCACATGGTAGAAATTTTTGCTGCATATTCATTGACATCAGCTTCTTTTGCTTTTGCTTCATCTGCTACCCATGCTTCAAAATTCTTTGCTGAGAAAGTAGAATCAGCAAGACAGAGGTCTCCCATATCTCCTTTTGGATCTATGATGATAGAAGGTATGTTGTCTATGGCTGCTTCTTCTATGATACTTACGCCAAGCCCTGTCTTCCCAGAGCCTGTCATACCGATTATAGCTGCATGTGTTGTGAAATTTTTATTTTTAAGCAGGGTTAGCGCTTCGGTAGCTTCCATGGTTGATTTATCTACATCTTTACCCAGGTAGAACAACCCCAACTTTTCATAAATTTCAGACATGTATACTCCTTATTCTCTTATGAAGATTATTGTAACAAAATTTAGAAACAAGGAGGCTTATTATGTTAATGGAGTTGGTGCTACAGGAACACCAGGGCCTGGAGGTCTTGTACTATTTGTTTCTTTTGGAGGAATCCTATTTTTCTTATTTGATTTTTTAGGTTTTTTGAGTTTTTCTTTCTTCTTTGCCGGTTTGGAGATACCCTGTATCATAAAACTGATTGGTTCTTGTGCCTTTTGCTGCAACAAAACCAATATCTTCTCTTTCTCGTAATAGACATCAAAAACTTCTACATTTTTCATGATGGGATTCACTTCTACTCTCTCTTCTAAACCTAAAGGAAGTTTATAATTATTGCCTTCTACCCTTACTAAAGTTTTATCTTTTTTCAGCACAAGCCAACATACTTTTGCAACAGGCAAAGCATAAAGGGAATTTTTTGTCTGCTCAATACAAACTCTAGAATACTCATCTTTTTGAATACTTATATTTCCATCCGCACTTACCATGTCCAAATAGAGAGTATCTGTTGCCCGAGTCACTTTTTTTGCTTTTTCCAAGTATTCAAAAAGATGTGAATTTGAATCACGCAAGAGATCTACACTTTGATACAGTGCAGGTAAAATGATGCCAAGAAGGGCAATAGCAATTAAAACCTCAATAAGGGTAAATGCCGGACGCTTAAGCATCAGCCATCCATTAATCCTACACGTATGGCTTCTTCATAAGAGGTTTCACCTGAGAGCATCATATCTTTGAGCTTATCCGCTATGGTTACCATGCCTCTTTTTTTCATAGCTTCTCTTACCTGATGGTCATTAAAACCCTCTTTCATCATCATTTTAACCTCATCATCTATGATAAAAAGTTCACCGATCGCCTGTCTTCCTTTATAGCCTGTAAAATCACAGATCTTACAGCCTACAGAAGAGAAATAAAACTTATCTTCCGGGACACCTATCTCTTGTGCTATTGCAGGAGAAAGTTTTGATTCCTCTTTACAGTGTATACACAGTTTTCTTGCAAGTCTCTGTGCCAATACACCCATAAGTGTTGACGAGATAAGAAAGTTCTCTATTCCCATATCCATAAGACGACTAAGTGAAGACGTAGAGTCATTTGTATGCAGCGTTGAAAGGACCAAGTGACCTGTCAATGCAGAACGTAGAGCAATATCTGCCGTCTCAGAGTCACGAATTTCTCCAACCATGATAATATCAGGATCTTGTCTTAGTATGGAACGCAAACCTGAAGCAAAGGTAAGCCCTACTTTAGTGTTAACCTGTATTTGAGAAATATTGTCAGCATTGTACTCAACCGGGTCTTCTATAGTAATAATATTTTTATCCGGTGTTGATATATGCTGCAGGCAAGCATGCAGGGTTGTTGATTTACCGGAACCTGTTGGCCCTGTAACCAGTATCATTCCATGTGCATGATTTAAGAGTTTATAGAGATTTTCTGTAACATTGTCCTGAAAACCTAAAGACTCCAAAGTAGGAATATGTTCACTTTGCGCCAAGATCCTCATAACAACTCTCTCACCATGGTATGTAGGGAGAACGGAAACCCTTACATCAAGTGTTTTCCCGGAAATACTTATTTGCGTACGTCCATCTTGGGGTAATCTTTTTTCAGAAATATCCAAATTTGATATAACTTTAATACGGTTGATCACAAGTCCAGTAATACTTCTTTCCAATTCTAAATGTTTTTTAAGTGCCCCATCTACACGAAGTCGAACTTCGCCTTTTCTTTCTCCACTCTCTATATGTATATCACTCGCATTTTTTTTAAGTGCTTGAAAAAATAGAGAATTAACCAATTTGATGATTGGTGCAGACTCTTCACTTGAAAGTAAGTCTTGTGAATTTCTGATAAACTCCAAAAGATCAGATTCTACCTCTATAAGTTCTTCAGATGTGGTTGACATGTCTTCAAAATCAGAACCTGTCTGTATTTCTAAAAATTTGTTTTTAAGCCTTTCAAAACTTTCAATATCTAAAAGGGAAATAGGGTAATTCAAGTCAAGTTTTGAGAGGTAATTTAGTGAATCACTTAAAGTATTTTGTTCTACAATAGCTGTTTTCACACCATCAATTGCAGAAAAAAGAAGATCATGTTTTAAAGCAAGTTTATGGTTTATCTCTTCTTCCCATAAGGGTTCAAGGTTAACATCTTGCAGAAGAGGAAACTGCATCTCTAAAACTCCTCTACGGGATTTAAAAGGTCTAGGTTACTGACTCTTCCCTGTGATCTTGGACTACTTGGAGTTGATGCTACGGGCGCTACATTTGATGGAGAACTACTTGCTCCAGTACTACTGCTTGAAGAACTTGAACTACTTGAAAAAAATGAACCTGCCTTTTTCTCTTCAAGTGCTTTTTCAAAAAGACTGTTGTATCTTCCCTGTACCTCTTCAAGTTCAACCAACATATTTTTTAACTTCTGTAAGTCACCACTTTTTCTAACAATGTAAGGAGTAAGATAGATAACAACATTTGATTCACGTTCCACATCAGAATTATGAGTAAAGAGTAACTCTCCTAAAACCGGAATATCCCCCAAAAATGGCACCTTTTGCACACCTTTACCTCCAGCTCTTTTTATGAGACCACCTAGGATGATAGTTTTACCATTTTTAACAATGGCATTTGTTTTCACTGTTCTTTTTGTTGTCGTCGGTCTGTCTGCTATTTGCTCTGAAGAGGGGTCAAGATCTTCAATGGTTGTCTCTACTTCTAAAGTAACCTGATTGTTGCTTGAGAGTCTTGGTTTCACCTTCAGCGTAAGCCCGATGTCTTCTCTTGAATAGTTATTGACCACATTTGAAAGCCCAGTTGTTGATTGCTGTGCCTGGGTCAGGATGGACATCGTCTGCCCTACATAAATTTCTGCCTCTTTATTGTTCGTACATAAAATAGAAGGCTCAGATAAGAGATGTGCGGCACCGTTTCTCTCCAAAAGATCCAATTTTGCACCCAAAGCAAAGACTTTATCTGTTGAGTCAAATTTAAAGGCAGGATCCGTCGTGGTAATAGCATTTCCATTATTGTCTATAACCGTTGAAGAAGTATTCAAGTTTAAGAAGCCTAAGAGACCTGGAGACATTTGCAGCGAAGAAGCCCCCATATCTGCGACCATGGAGAAAAGACCCGAACTTGTAATAGTCCCCCCTTCCATACCATATTTCAATCCTACCTGTTGCGCCAAATTATTATCCACTTCAACAATTTTTGTTTTCACATATACCTGCACTTTGGGAATATCAATTCTTCTTACTGTATCACGTATATTTTTGATCTGCTCACCTGTGGCAAGAATGATGAGTGCATTTCTTTCAATATCTGAAACGACCATTGCTTTACTAGGTGGAGGAGCACCTTTCTTGGGTTTTTTAATGGCAACGTTATTCATTTGGGAGACAAGTTTACTCATGATCTGCTCCATCTCTTCAACATTTGAGTTTTTAAGACGAACTACATACATCTTTTGTGTCTGCTCTTCACCTTTCATATCTAACTGTTTGATGTAGCGGATCATACGATGTGTATTGTCTGCTTTACCTATCAAGATAACAGAGTTGGTCGCTTCATCTTTGAAAATGTCTACCTTTTCGCTTTCAATGGTTTGAGGGAAGATCTTTTTGGCCATATTTTGTGCATTTGGAAAAACATCTTTTACAGATGCATGTCTTAATTTTACAACCGTAGATCTTTTTACACCTCTCTCTTCTACCGCATTTATAAGTTTAGAGATGGAACGTAATGTTCTTGGTGTTGCAGTAATGGCTAAAACATTGTTTTCTTTAAATGAGATCACTTTTGCATTTTTATGCAACAGTGGTTTGATCTTTGCTCTTATCACTGCTGCATTTGAGTTCTTAAGCGGGAACATTACTGTTTTCATTGTCTCACCATCTACAGTCGAACTGACATCTAACCCCTCTCCTGCCGCAGTAGCAGCTTTTACTACTTTATAAAAATCACCCTGATCAATAATTGTATACCCTTTGCTTCCTAAAATAGAGTTTGCCAAAGGGATAAGCGAAGATTTTTTAATAGGCTCTTGTGAAACAAAGTTAATTTTCCCCTTGAGTTCTACATCGATCAAAATATTTTTCTGCGTGATCTTGGAGACCATCTCTATAAAATCTTTCACGTTAAGATCTCGAAAATTGACATCTACTGTCTCTTCTTGTGCCTGTAAAAATGTTGACATCACAAGCAATATACTCAATACTATTTTAGTTAATTTCATACTCTAGCTCCATTTCTTCTTTTCCTCTTTGGATCACCATGGTCAGGTTTTCTATATTTTGAATATTTTTATAAGTCTCAAATGCTGCATTATAGCTATTTATCTCTTTTCCGTTGATTGACTTGATCATATCACCACGCTTGATACCAAGCTTGGCAAAAGGAGAACCTCTACGCACGAAAGTGATACTGAAACCTTTGATCTTGCCACTCTCTTTTATCTCTTTTATCCCTATATTTTTATAAATATCATCCATATTGTTAGCATAATGATCGAGCAAAGATCTGTCTACGATCTTATGATCACCGGCATCTGTAACTTCACCTTTTACTTTTATAGACTTTTTTGAAGATAAAGGTGATACTTTAGAAGTAGACTTAATGCTGGAACGCGAACTACTGCTTCTTTTACTCTTGATCAGATCTATTCTATATGTTTTTGTATCTTTGGAGAATGTCGCAAAGTTATTTCCTGCACCTTCAAGTATAAAACCGTTGATCTCATCACCTCTTGCAAGGACTTTTGATTTTTGTTTATATTCCACAGTGATCACGGTTGTATCTTCAGAATTGTAAATGGCTAAAAGCCTGATGTCTTTAATGCTGCCTGCAATCTTTGTTGGCTGTTTTTTTACAGGTGCAGGAGCTTCATTTGGCGTAAGCTTTACTCTGTAGTAGAGTGATTTGTTCCCTACCTCTTCTGCATGTCCTATCCCTGTGGGAGAGAGCCATATCATCTCAACAACAAACCATAAAAATTTCACAAGAACAAGAAGAATTAAAATGCTGAAAAAATTTTTGAAAAGTTTTGATCTAAAAAGATGTTTCATAATACCATCCCTTTTCATCTTTTTGAAGATTTGATCTTATAGAATCTAACTCTTTTGTTGTTTCATTGAAATCAAGACGGAGACTTCTCTCATTTAAATTTGCTCTTCCTTCTATGAATCCAAAACTACCTTTTGCTTCAATATTTACTTTGAACGGAGAAAACAGTGAATAAGAGATATTGGCAACATCTATTTTCTCTGGAGCAAATGATTTAAGAGAGTCATCTAAAATAAGTGATTTCACATTTATATTTGTATTCAAAATAAGTGTAAAAATATTTATCTTCTCGATGGTTGCTATTTTGATACCTTTAACATAAATCACAGGCTGTATTAAATTCAAAGAAAAGAGACCCTCATTAATACTTTGTTCATTTATCTCTATGTCTTGTTTAGCAAGCTCTTTTTCAAGTGTAAAATAGAGCTCTTGCTTTGGCATAAAGAGTAAAAGTGCAAACCAAAAAACAATAAAGGTTATAAAAATATTTTTTACCATTTGCATTTGAACTCCACATCGTAAGATGAATCATTTCTATTTATTTTTAACTCTTGTATTTGGACTGTCATACTTAAAATACTTGTCATTAACCTATTTAACTCTTTTGGATCAATATTTTTATAGCTAGCCGTTAATTTTTTACCTTTTTTACTCCATTTTACTTTGGATGAGGGAATAATTTTTTCCAGCTTATCTACTTTTTTGGAAATATTTTTATTTGCCCATGTTTTTTGGAGTGCAATAAGTTCTCTAAACTCTCTCACACTATGTTTAGTACTCAACATCTCTTGGGATCGTGAAGAGATCTGATTGTTTTTATAGAGAAGTGCACTTAACATTAGAAGCAATGATACCGCTACAATAAGTTCATTTTTATAGGATTTCCAATTCATAGTTCTTCCTCTATATGAACTACATTGCCTGTCATGATCTTTACCGATTTAAATTTCATTTTTTTTGCTAACTGGACTAAACGTTTTGCTACTTTTGGATCACTACAGGTAAACTCTACTTTAAACGCTTTTTCATTTAGTTTAAAAGAGCCTACTTTTACTCCTTTAAAGATCATACCGGCAAGCGTTTTAACTATCTCTCTTTTTTTTCTCTCATTTTGATCAATAGTTTTATATTTTGCAGCAATACTCTCTCTGGTATATTGACTCTGCAAAGACGGATGATCTTCTAACAGCATTTGCATCTCTTCCTGTGTCGCTTGAGAATCATGAGTATATCTCCAACCCTCAACAAAAAACATGAATGCAAATAGTGTAAAAAATGCTGCTAAACCAACAGTTTGTTTCTTGTTTAGAACAGACGCATGTATACCTTGCAGTGTCACACCTGCTTTAGGGGTAAAACTATTATCAAAAGGTATTGTATCATAGACCTCTTTCAATGCGACCTGAGGCACCATAACAACAGTGTCATCCAAAGAGACCAATGCTTCCTTCTCCTCCAATAGCACTGGAGCAGTAAATGAGGAAGATGCCTGTTGCGCAAAAAAGATCTTAGCTACCTGATCTGGCTTAATACCTTTTGAAATAAGAAAGTCACTTATGGCTTCCAGGTCATAAGCAATAAACATCCACTCATCTTCTTCTTTATATACAAGATAATCATATTTTTGGGTATCTTCAAGCAAGCCATCAAAGAGAGATGGTGCTATTTTTTTAGCCTGATAGAGGTATTTGATCGGAAGTTTCTCTTTTTTGAGTGTATAGAATTGTGGCGTGAGCATGATGTTTACAGAGTCGGATAAAGATTGTTCTTTCATCCCGGAATATGCCAACAATAAGACTTTACTGTTTCCCAAAAAACTCAAAATTCTTTACCTCCCCGTCAATATCTTCAAACTTAAAAGCAAATCTTTCACCTTCATAATCATACTGCACTTCGCATTGTGACTGAGCTAAAAACTCTTTTGCAAAAAGTTTTTGATCATATGTTCCACCATTATTCTGAATGAATGTTTTCAACTCAAGTGCACCTGGTACCCATTCTTCTTTCACTGTTTGGAAATCGATAGCAAAAAGGAATGATATAAGTTCCGATGAAATATGATCTCCGTCTATAAGGTTCTCCGCTGCACTCTTTTCAACCTTGTTAAATACAAAAAACTTTTCCCACGGAACCTCACCTGCTTTAGAGTCATCTGCTTCAAATTGATATCTGTCCAAAATACCTTCGAATTGTTTAAACGATATAATACCATTTTTTTGTAGAAGCCTGCTTTGTTCTTTTTGTACAAACTTATCTTTTGTACCTATGTCTTCAAGTATCATCTCTTCAAGTCTTGTTGCATCTTCCAGATCATATTCTTGAACGATTGTTTCAAAGATATTTTGTGCCATGGAAACATGTTCTGACATATTCTGCTCACTGCTTAATCCCAGCCAGTTTATGTTCACTCCATTTGCAATCGGCGTGCAGCGGACTATGACAGAAAACCTCCCATCTGGAGAAGCAAAAGGAACAGGTGAGAGATAGAGAGTCGTGTATAGCGTTTTTTTCTTTTTAAATTTTGTAAAGATATTCTTAATATCGGCATAATAGAGATTACCCTGTATCATAGCTTTTGTTGTTCTGGAGTCTTTTCTTGCTTCATCAATATAAGAGATAAGAATACCTGTTAAAGCAATGATCACAGTTAATGCCGACAAGGTAATAATAAGAGCAAAACCTTTTCTATGGGGTACGTTGTTAGGTAAAGTATGTTTGTGTTTATCCATCTAAAGGCTCTATTATAGTAAATTGGATAGTATTATACCCAAGCAAACTAAAGGATGTAAATGAAACACAACACTAAACTTAGAGCAGGTTTTTCCCTTATTGAATTACTTATCGTTATTGTTATTTTGGGAGGGCTTGTAGCTGTTGTTGCTCCTGGGCTGATGGACTCTGCCGATCAG
>Ga0209013_10003483_pt1 | contig 13978 bp, 14 predicted proteins | sample Cruoilmetagenom2_FD_187291 | JGI IMG/M metagenome (GOLD analysis project Ga0209013, IMG submission 187291) | Oil polluted marine microbial communities from Coal Oil Point, Santa Barbara, California, USA - Sample 2 (SPAdes) (version 2) | ecosystem: Environmental > Aquatic > Marine > Oil seeps ... | reverse complement strand
AGGCGCCGTGAATTCAACCGCGAAGGCCTCATTGCTGGCGCAGCCCAGAAAATCCTGGCTGCTGGTCGGCGTCGAACCTGAACATGACACTATCGAAGGCCAGAGTGCGGTCGAGAGGCTGGGTGAATCCGGGAGTGTCGTTGCACTGACTGCATGGCGCACGCTGGCCCTTGAGCAGGCCGCGAGCGTGATGCTGCCGATCGCCGCCTTCACAGAGACCTCCGGAACCCTGGTCAACTGCCAGGGTGACCGTCAGAGTTTTGCCGGTATTGTCGCTCCTCCCGGTGAGGCGCGACCGGCATGGAAAGTGCTGCGCGTGCTGGGGAATCTGCTGGATCTGGACGACTTTGACTATACCAGCAGCGAACAGATCCGTGACGAGGTATTCGACGCATGTGACACCAAACTGGCTGCTGTCACTGTCATCGCTGAAAACTGGATCGGCGAGACTGAAAAAAATCTGTCGTCAGGTGGCCTGGAGCGAATCCCGACACTCTCCCCTTATGCCATGGATTCACTCACGCGCCGCAGTGAAGCACTGCAGCAGAGCAGTGATGGCGAGTGGTCAATTCACATCAATAGCGTGACGGCAGGGCAGGCAGGTCTCTCTGATGGAGAGGCTGCTTTTCTGAAACAGGGCGCCGGGCATATCGACTCCTCGATAAGCATCGATGAGCGCGTGCCGGACAACTGTGTATGGTGTGCGTCGGGTGTCAGCGGCAGTGAAAATATTGGTGGCGCCTTTGGCGAGGTCACGCTGGAGAAGGTCTCATGAGCTGGTTGATCGATTTTTGGAACTGGTTGCCGGTGATCATTCAGATCGTTATCAAGATCGTGGTGATCATTATGCCGCTGATGCTGATGGTCGCCTATTACACGCTGCTGGAACGCAAGGTTATCGGCTATATGCAGATACGCATCGGGCCGAACCGGGTTGGCTTCAAGGGTTCGCTGCAGCCGATTGCCGATGCCATGAAACTGATGTTCAAGGAGATCGTGCTGCCGACCAGGGCAAACAAGTTCCTGTTCCTGATTGCGCCGATGCTGACACTGGCTCCCGCGCTGGCTGCATGGGCGGTGTTTCCCTTTGATGAAACCCTGGTGCTGGCCGATGTCAATGCCGGCCTGCTGTATGTGCTGGCGCTGACATCTCTGGGGGTCTATGGCGTCATTATCGCCGGATGGGCCACCAACTCAAAATACGCCTTTCTCGGCGCCATGCGTTCGGCAGCGCAGATCGTCTCCTATGAGATCGCCATGGGTTTTGCCCTGGTTGCCGTGATCGTTGCTGCCGGAAGCCTCAATTTTGGCGACATCGTGCGTGCGCAGCAGGGGAGTGCGGTACACTGGTTTTGGCTGCCGCTGTTTCCGCTCTTTATCATCTATTTTATCGCCGGCGTCGCCGAGACCAACCGCGCCCCTTTTGACGTGGCCGAGGGTGAGTCCGAGATCGTCGCCGGTTTTCATGTTGAATACTCCGGTATGGCGTTTGCCGCGTTTTTCCTTGCAGAATACGCCAACATGATCCTCATCTCGGCATTGACCGCCGTGATGTTTCTCGGCGGCTGGCTCTCTCCTTTCGAAGGAACCTTCGCCGAGAGCTGGTTTGCCTGGGTTCCTGGATTCTTCTGGTTGCTGGCAAAGACATTTATCTTCATGTTCATGTTGCTGTGGTTTCGGGCGACCTTCCCGCGCTACCGCTATGATCAGATCATGCGTCTTGGCTGGAAGGTCTTTATCCCGATTACCATCGTATGGATTCTGGTTGTCGCCTACGCAGTGGTGAATAAAATGCCCTGGTGGTTCAACACATGAAAACGGTAACCAATTACATCAAGAGCCTGTTTCTGTTCGAACTGCTGAAAGGCATGCGGGTCACGGGACGTTACCTGTTCGCACCCAAATTTACGGTGCAGTATCCGGAAGAGCGTGCGCCCATGTCGCCGCGTTTTCGCGGTCTGCATGCGCAGCGGCGCTACCCCAACGGCGAGGAGCGCTGCATCGCCTGTAAACTGTGCGAAGCGGTATGCCCTGCCTGTGCGATCACCATCGAGGCAGAGCCTCGCGAGGATGGCTCGCGGCGCACCACCAAATACGAGATCGATCTCTTCAAATGCATCTTCTGCGGATTCTGCGAGGAGTCCTGCCCGGTAGACGCCATTGTCGAGACCAGGGTCTACGAGTATCACTTCGAGAGCCGCGAAGGCAGCGTGATCACCAAAGATGAACTGCTCGCCAATGGCGACAGGCATGAGGAGCAGATCGCAGCGGATCGTGCAGTACAGGCAAAATTCAGATGATTGTATGTAACGACAAAATGGTGACTTCTCACATGACCAGTAGGGGGGATAAGGCGTCTTTTTGCCGCATCCACCAAAGCGTCAAAATCATGGTGGATGCGCTGTCGCTTATCCCCCCTACGAACTTCCTGCCGGCTGCTGCACACATGGTAATAAATGATGAGCTTTGAGAAATTCATCTTCTACGTCTTTTCACTGGTGCTGGTATTTGCCGCCACCATGGTGATTACACGTCGCAATCCTGTGCATGCGGTGCTGTTTCTGGTGCTGGCGTTTTTCAATGCGGCGGGATTGTGGCTGCTGCTCGAAGCCGAATTCCTGGCGCTGGTGCTGGTGCTGGTCTACGTCGGCGCGGTGATGGTGCTGTTCCTGTTTGTGGTGATGATGCTGGATGTGGATGTTGCCGAAATGCGCGCCGGTTTTATGAGGAACCTGCCGGTGGGGCTGCTGATCGGAGCGGCGATGATCATCGAAATTCTGATGGTCGTCGGGCCGAAGTATTTTGGACTGGATAAATTTGCAGCGCCTGCAAAGCACGCTGCGGATTTCAGCAACACCGAAGCGCTGGGCATGCTGCTCTACAGTGACTATCTCTACCCGTTTGAAATCGCAGCGGTGATTCTGCTGGTGGCGATCATCGCAGCGATCAGTCTGACGCTGCGCCGCAGACCGGACAGAAAATATCTCGACACATCAAAACAGCTTGCTGCGAAAAAAGCAGATCGGCTGCGGGTGGTCAAAATGGAGTCGGAAAAGTGATTGCTCTATCGGATTATCTCATTGTTGGCGCGATCCTCTTCTCGCTGAGTGTGGTTGGTATCTTTATCAATCGCAAGAGCGTCATCGTACTGCTGATGTGCATCGAACTGATGCTGCTGGCGGTCAATATCAACTTTGTCGCCTTCTCCACCTATCTCAATGATATGACGGGGCAGGTGTTTGTCTTTTTTATCCTCACCGTAGCGGCCGCCGAGGCGGCTATTGGTCTGGCGATCCTGGTGGTGCTGTTTCGAAATCGACGCACAATCAATGTTCAGGATCTGGATTTGCTGAAGGGTTAAGCCGATGCAAGCAATCTTACTGACACTCGTCCTGGCTCCACTATTCGGCGCTGTCGTCGCTGGTTTGTGGCGCAACCAGGTGGGGCGCTCCGGCGCGCACTGGGTGACCATTATCGGTGTCGGCATCTCCTTTGCGCTCTCCCTGTATGTCCTGAAACTGCATGTTGTCGATGCGGCGCCAGTCTACAACGAGGCCATCTATACCTGGATGGTGAGCGACGGTCTGCGCTTTGAAATCGGCTTTCTGATCGACAACCTCACCGCGATGATGATGGCGGTGGTGACCTTCGTCTCCTTCATGGTGCATATCTACACGGTTGGCTATATGCATGATGAAGAGGGCTATGAGCGCTTCTTCAGTTATATCGCACTGTTCACCTTCTCGATGCTGATGCTGGTCTCGGCCAACAATTTTCTGCAGCTCTTTTTCGGCTGGGAAGCGGTCGGGCTGGTCTCCTACCTGCTGATCGGCTTCTACTTCAAGAAAGAGTCGGCCATCTTTGCCAATATGAAGGCTTTTCTGGTCAACCGGGTTGGCGACTTCGGTTTCATTCTGGGTATTGCCGCCGTCGCCATGTATTTCAACAGCCTGGATTATGCCGAAGTGTTTGCAAAGGCCGACTCACTGGCGAATACGCAAATCCAGATTTGGGGCGATACCAGCTGGTCACTGATGACCGTGATCTGTGTGCTGCTGTTCATCGGCGCCATGGGCAAGTCGGCGCAGGTTCCCTTGCATATCTGGCTGCCTGATTCGATGGAGGGCCCGACACCAATCTCCGCATTGATTCACGCTGCAACCATGGTAACTGCCGGTATCTTCATGGTCTCCAGAATGTCGCCGCTGTTTGAGTTGAGCGAGACAGCGCTCAGCTTTGTGTTGATCATCGGCGCCACCACCGCTTTTTTTACCGGTCTGATCGGCATCGTGCAGAACGACATCAAGCGCGTCGTCGCCTATTCGACACTGTCACAGCTCGGTTACATGATCGCCGCATTGGGCGCCTCGGCCTACGCCGCCGGTCTGTTCCACCTGATGACGCATGCCTTCTTCAAGGCGCTGTTGTTCCTTGCAGCCGGTTCCGTCATCATCGGCATGCATCATGACCAGGATATCCGCAACATGGGCGGCATCCGTAAATATATGAAGATCACCTGGATCACATCGCTGCTGGGAACCCTGGCGCTGATCGGTTTTCCATTCTTTTCCGGGTTCTTCTCCAAGGATGCCATTATCGAGGCGGTGGGTCATGCGGATCGCTTCGGATCGCACTATGCCCACTGGCTGCTGGTCGCGGGCGTCTTTGTGACAGCACTCTACAGCTTCCGCCTCTACTTCCTGGTATTCCACGGTGAAGGGCCGCGTGACGAACATGCCAAAGCGCATCTGCATGAGTCGCCCTGGGTGATCACCGTGCCGCTGGTGCTGCTGGCAATCCCCTCCGTCTTCATCGGCTGGTACACCATCGGCCCCATGCTGTTCGGCGACTTCTTCAAGGGTGTGCTCTATGTCGCCCCGCAGAACGATGTGCTGGCGCAGCTCGGAGAGCATTTCCACGGTCCGCTCGCATTCGTGATGCATGGCGTGCAGGGTGTGCCATTTATTCTGGCTATGTCAGGCCTGCTGGTCGCATTTGTGCTCTTCCTGTTGAAACCCAAATGGGCCTTTGACCTGCGTGTGCGGTTTGACTGGCTGTATACCATTCTCGACAAAAAATACTGGATGGACGAAATCTCCCAGACCATCTTTGCCAAAGGCAGCGTGCTGCTGGGCAAGGTTCTGTGGAAGGGCGGCGATCAGTTTCTGATCGACGGTGTCGCGGTCAACGGATCCGCACACAGTGTCGGAGCGCTCGCCGGTGTGATGCGGCGTCTGCAGAACGGAGTGATCAACACCTATGCGATCGCGATGATTCTGGGTTTGCTGGGGTTGATAGGCTGGTTTGTTTTTAATTGAATTGAAAAATAGAAATGGTTTAACTGGTTCCCAAGCTCCAGCCTGGGAACCAGCGAATTTTAAGAGCTGCTTCAAGAACGTATAGCCTGATATTGACAGGCGATTTTATTAATTTGAGAAAAGGGTAGGGCATGAGTGCTGATTTGCCAATTCTGAGCATCGTTATCTGGCTGCCGATCATCGGCGGTTTGCTGGTGCTCGGCAGTGGGGACAAGGCTCCCAATGTGTCACGTTGGCTGGCGCTGTTTGTTGCGGTTGCTACTTTTCTGTTGAGTATCCCGCTGTGGAGCGGGTTTGACAGCGGCACTGCTGCGATGCAGTTCGTCGAGAAGGCGGCCTGGATTCCGGCGTATCACATCAACTATCATCTCGGTGTCGATGGCATCTCGATGCCGTTGATTCTGCTGACCACTTTTGTCACCATCATGGTGGTGATTGCCGGCTGGGAAGTGATCCAGTACAAACCGGCCTCCTACATGGCGTCATTCCTGATTATGGAGGGTGTCATGGTCGGTGTCTTCGCGGCGCTGGATTCCATGCTCTTCTATGTCTTCTGGGAGGCGATGCTGCTACCGATGTTTTTGATCATCGGCGTGTGGGGCGGGCCAAACCGCGTCTATGCGACCATCAAGTTCTTTCTCTACACCTTCCTCGGCTCGGTGTTCATGCTGGTCGCATTGATCTACCTCTACTTCAAATCGGGCAGCATGGGGATCCTCGACTACCATACGCTGAAACTGGGGATGACCGAGCAGATCCTGATTTTCGCCGCCTTTTTTGTCGCCTTCGCCGTCAAGGTTCCGATGTTTCCCGTACACACCTGGCTGCCGGATGCGCACGTAGAAGCGCCGACCGGCGGCTCAGTGATCCTGGCGGCAATCATGCTGAAAATCGGCGGCTACGGCTTCCTGCGTTTCAGTATGCCGATCACACCGGATGCCAGTCATCAGCTGGATCTCTTCGTCATCACGCTGTCACTCATCGCGGTGGTCTATATCGGCTATGTCGCGCTGGTGCAGAGTGATATGAAAAAGCTGATCGCCTATTCGTCGATCTCGCATATGGGCTTTGTTACCCTGGGCTTTTTTATCGTCTTCATGATCGCCTCCAATGAGAACGCCGAAAGCGGGGCTATTCTCGGCATGGAGGGCGGCATGGTGCAGATGATATCCCACGGTTTTATCTCAGCCGCGATGTTCCTGTGTGTCGGTGTGCTCTATGACCGTCTGCACTCGCGTGAAATCAGCGACTATGGTGGTGTCGTGAATGTCATGCCGTGGTTTGCCGCATTCATGGTCTTCTTTGCGATGTCCAACGCCGGCCTGCCGGGAACGTCCGGGTTCGTCGGTGAATTCATGGTGATCCTGGCCAGCTTCCGCGCCAATTTCTGGTTCGCCTTTCTTGCCGCGATCACGCTGATCATCGGCGCCGCCTACACACTGTGGATGGTGAAGCGCGTGGTGTTCGGCGATGTGACCAAAGAGAGCATAGCAGGTCTGAATGACATTAACGGGCGTGAAGCAGTTGTGCTGGGTTCACTGGCCGTCATGGTTTTGGTGCTGGGGCTGTGGCCTGCGCCGCTGATTGAAGTGATGGACGCCAGCATCAAAAATCTGGTTGAACACCTCGCTGTGACTAAACTGTAAGGCCGTACTCATGCTATTTGATAACTCACAATTGATGACGATACTGCCGGAGATCGTACTGCTGTCTGGTGCTTTGCTGGTGTTATTGATAGACCTGATGGTGCGTGACAGTGACCGCATGTGGCCTTATGCGCTGACCCTGGGCACGTTGCTGGCTGCATTCGCGGCGACTATCTCTGTTAGCGGCAGCAGCAGCGAAGTGCTCCTCGGTGGTAACTACGTGCGTGACGCTATGGGCGACAGTCTCAAGGGTGCTCTGCTGCTGATTGCAATCCCGCTGTTCATCTATGCGCGGGAAGGGCTGCTTAAAATGGATGAGTGGCGCACTGAATATCTGACGCTGGGTCTGTTTTCGATTCTCGGTATGATGGTCATGATCTCCGCCAACGGATTCATTGCGCTCTACCTGGGGCTGGAACTCCTGACCCTCTCTCTCTATGCGCTGGTCGCCTATTGTCGCGACTCCTCCAAAGGCGCAGAGGCGGCGATGAAGTACTTTGTGCTGGGGGCGCTGGCCTCGGGTCTGCTGCTGTATGGAATCTCCATGATCTATGGCGCCACAGGAAAGATCGATTTTCCCGGCATCATGCAGCAACTTTCCGCAGTCAATGCCGGCGATGATACGATTTTCGTGTTTGGTTTAGTGTTTGTTGTTATCGGTATAGGGTTCAAGTTTGGAGCCGTTCCCTTTCACATGTGGATGCCGGATGTTTACCAGGGCTCGGCGACGCCGGTGACCCTGCTGATTGGTTCACTGCCGAAGATTGCCGCCGTAGCGATTGCACTGCGTGTACTGGCCGGCGCAATGGAGAGTCTGCACCAGGATTGGTATATGATGCTGGTGATCCTCTCGATTCTCTCCATGGCGCTGGGAAATATTGTCGCGATTGCCCAGCAGAACATCAAACGCATGCTTGCCTATTCGACCATTTCACACGTTGGTTTCATCTTTCTCGGCATTCTCTCAGGAACAGATGAGGGTTACAGGGCGGCAATGTTCTATGCGGTCGTTTACGCGCTCATGGCTGTCGGCGCTTTTGGAATTCTGATTGCGCTGGATCGTAAAGGCGTCGTGGTCGACCAACTCCATCAACTGAAAGGGTTGAACGACCGCCATCCCTGGCTGGCTGTCACCATGTTGCTGATCATGTTCTCCATGGCAGGGGTACCGCCGACTGTCGGTTTCTGGGCCAAGCTGTTCGTGCTCGAGGCGGTCGTCTCTCAAGGCATGTGGTGGCTGGCAGTCATCGCGGTTTTCTTCTCCATCATCGGCGCCTTCTACTACATTCGCGTCGTCAAGTTCATGTACTTCGACAAACCGCTGGATGATGAGCCGGTCATCGTCGGCGGCGCTGCCCAGACTATGCTGGCAGTCAATGGTTTGGCAATTCTGCTGTTCGGGCTCTTCCCTGTGCTGGTGTTCGGCTTGATGAAGCTTTAAAGGCAATTTTTTAGGCTCTGTCTGCGTTAAGTGTTGGTCATCCGTAACTATCTGTTTTTACGAGCGTACGTACAAGCAGAAATGCGGGTACTTGTTGGGTTCACTGCCCACGCCAACACTTAACGCAGACAGCGCCATTTTTTTCCTACGTATTCCCACCCAGAACAAACCCCCACTCCCTCAAGCTATCAGGTATACCAAGCATCGCCGCACTGACCCCGGAGGAAGGCAGAGGGAGGTTCCCGCTTACCAGATCCCTCAGGGCCGCCTCAGCGCTGGCATAAGCGCCGGACCCTACCTTTCGACTGTCGTGGATGATGTGAGACCGGTTGTCATCTTTTTGCATGATGAAAAAATTGCCGATCGAGGTCTCGCATTGGTAGCCGGTGATTGCATTTCGTCGTTCTATACAAATGGAGAACAGAACGAAACATCTCTATGTGCATGAGTGTGGCCTGGCTTGGAGCGATCAGCATCAAGCTTTCCGGATCTTCTTTAATATTATTCCATGAGAATCCCGGAAAATATTTCGTCCATGAGTGCTTTACAAAAGCGAAAATTGGCTTGATTTTTGAGTTAAGAAATACGCCCAGTATTGCAAGTTTGGAGTCTTAGAATCCTTCGTGGGGCGTCAGATCCTGCTTTTGTATGTTCACGATTTACAACTGTGATTCGATCCAGACTGGATTGGCGATACTCAGCCATCCCGAAGGTGACGATGCCACCGCCACAATGTAGTTAAGCATCGGGTGAATGAAGACATTTTCAAATACCATCGTAGTAGAATATTCCGGTGAACCGTTCGGTGGTATCGAAACCGCATTGATGCCGTTGATGATTAGTTGCACCGAAAAGTTTCCCGCAGCTCCGAACTCAGGCGTAGACTGAATCGTTACCGAAATCGTATTACCTTCGCTGTAGATTGCTGCAACTTGGCCGGGGCCCGCGCCATTGATTTCCACGAAGGCAAGAGGGCCGTTAGACGCGATACAGTTTCCCCCTACCAGAGAGTTCATGATTGCTTCACGCATTGCAGTTGGCGCCCGACAATAGGTGAACGTATTGCCAATAAGACCGGGATCGTGAGCATCGGAGTTTCCGAGCCCGATTGGGAACCTCGTGGGATAGTTTGCACGAGGCTGTAACTCCCCTCCTGTTGGAGGTGCAATATTATTCAATAGCTCAACCCACTTCGTGAGAGCCTGTAGGTCGGCCCCAGTGAATGTACCACTGTTTGAGTTGAAGATCTCCAATCCAGCCCAGCCGGTGACACCGTTGTCAAAGTTCCATGGGCTAAAGAATCCGGAGTTCGACTGAAATGGATGTGCCAAGAACCCGATACCACCAGCATCATTGATGCGATCGAGAATGGTCTGCTCGTGCTCGCAGTCTCTATGTGCGAACAGGCCTCCAGCGCAAGGATTCGGAAGAAACCCCGTGGTCTCGGCGTCAGCCGGATACGCGAGCACATGAGAAGGGTCGCCGGAACCGGCACCCATTTCCTGGCCATTGAGAACGAGAAAGCCAAACTCGTTGCGAAATTGCGCTGCTTGAGCAGTTCCGGCGTCAAACTGGTCTTGCGTATACCAACGATTGCCGAAAAAATTGAAATCGATGTTGGAATGATCGGTCACCACAATCCAGTCAAGTCCCGTGGCCTGAGCGGTTGCCGCATAGTCGGAGACATTGCTGCGATTCCCATTCAAGAAGTAGGCATCGATCGAATATTGTGTATGTAGATGTTGATCACCCGCGAACCAAAATTCTTCCCCCACACCGGTTTCTACAGTACTGGACATCGTTGTCAGCTTGCCTGTAACGGCATCGTAGCGCATTATTCTCTCCGATCGGCTGCCGTCCGGAAGCGGGGCTTGTATCGGAATCTCGATAGTTTTTCGAACCGTCCGCATTGAACCACCCTGCTCGAGGTCGACCTCGACGATCATGTGCAGCACGTCCCACAATTCTGGCAATATTATCGGATCGACTAAGTATGCGTCGGAGAACATGCCTGCTGCGATATTCACTCTGAGCGCCATGCGTTGCTGCGCCAACTCTGAAGCTTTTTCAGCAGAATCTGGCCTTATCAGTCTGGAGAATTGCTCCTCTAACGATTGATGCTTCTGAAACCATTTTCGTTTGCTTCTCAGCTTATGATTAAAACTATGTGTGACCATCCCGGCGCCAGCCGGCCAGACGTAGCGGATTTCGCGAACGCGGACATTCGTTTTTCCATTGACATTGCTGACAATCACCCGGATTTTAAAAGGATAGGGATTACGCAGTACACTCGGGTGACGCACGTTCACGTAGACGCCGCCGTCGAGTTTTTGTTCATCCAGCCAATCAGGCTCCTGGTTATGACCGAATGCGTGTTGGATTCCAAGTGATAGAAGTACAAGCGTGAGTAGCTGGAGTGCGATTTTCTGAGACATTATTAACTCCTCGAATCGATCGAAGGTTAGTAAATCTGAATACAAACAATACTGGTAAGGGATCAAAATGACAAGTCATTAGAGGTGGTCTGATTTAAGAGTTCTGGATGGCATCATCAACCCAGTCGATCAGCTCAATAAGCACCAGCGCGTAGGCGTATCGCTGATTCGAATCCATATTGTCGGCGAAGTCGTCAGTATCGATCAGCATTGCCATTGCGCGAGCGCTTGCAAGTTTATGGGTAGCCGTGTCGATGAATTCTATTTCAGCTTTGGTTTTCATTTCTCCACCGCCTTGCGCACATTCTCCAAATCAACGCTCACATGAAATCCAAGCAGATGAATACCCTGGATCAGTCCGCAAAGATTAGCGTCTGATTCCATCCACCCCGGGCAGCCTTCATCCGATCTGCAGTAGATCATCTCCTTGGCGACTTCTGCCATTGCAGACAGAGCCATTTTTTAACCACAGATGAAGACGGATGCACACAGATTGATTTGTCATTGCGAGGAGCGAAGAGACGTGGCAATCTGCTTGAGATTACTTCGCCTACATGGACGTAGGTGAGGGGCGTGAGCAGGATGCGGAAGCTTTGCTGCGCTCGTAATGACAGCTCGTAGGGTGGTATAAGCGGTAGCGCACCCCACCTTTTGTTGTTGCAATGCATGGAGCTTATTGACACCCTACAGCTCTAATTTTTTAACCACGGAACACACGGACAACACGGAATTTGTTTTTTCTTTTTCAGTGTATTCAGCGTGTTCCGTGGTTATTAATCTTTTTGTAGCAATCCCGCGATCATAAACGTCCACCCCGCAATCAGACTGACACCGCCTATGGGCGTGATTGCGCCGAACCATCTTGGCGCGCCCAGCGCCATGGCATAGAGCGAGCCACTGAAGATGACGATGCCCAGCAGCATCAGCACTCCCGAGATGTAGAAGCCGCGTTTTTCAAATAACTGCAGTAGAATCCCGCTGGCAAGCAGTGCCAGCGCATGGATGCCCTGGTAGTGGGCTGCGGTTTTGAACCAGGCGAGCTGCTCCGGAGAAATGCTGTTTTTCAATGCATGTGCAGCGAAGGCCGAGAGTGCGACGTACAGCAGTCCGTTGACGGCCCCGAAGAGCAGCAGGAAACGCGTCTGGTTGTTCATGCTCGTAACTCCTCGATGGTTTCGGTGGCGATTTCACGCACTTCAGCATCAGCATCTTCGAGCAGCTGCTCGAGAGCGGCAATCACCTTGCTGTCAGCTGTCAGAGAGAGATAGTGGGCGGCATCGGCACGCACCTGCTGATGCTCCGAAGTTAACATGGAGAGCAGCGACTTGGTTGCAGCGCCGATCAGTGGCGTTCCTTCCAACTCCTCGAGCACGGCGCCAATGCCGATGCGAACCGTCATCGGGGTTTCGAGGTCATTCAGCAGCATCAGCAGTTCAGGCAGTTGTTGTGGATCACTTTTGATATGCTCGACGGCTTTTTGCAGGCGATCGGTTTCCAGCAAGTGGGTGAGATAGTCACTCTGCTGCTGCTCCCTGGCCACGGCGACCCATTTTTCCAGCTCCTTGCCGGTGAGGGCGCCGGAGAGTTCGAGCGCGTTGATCTGTGTCCATGGGATACTGCGAACTCCCTTTTGCCGGGCGATTTCAGGATGCTCAACAATGTTGATAATCTCAAGTTTTCCGATTTTTCCGGCTTTTAACAGTGCAACCAGTGCGCTAATGACGCCCGGGCAGTGAGGGCATTGGGGTGTTATGAGGAGTGTTGCAGCAGGCGCCGGCATCATATCAGAGTTGTCTTGGAGTTCCATAAGGCGATGAAAAACAAGGTTATATTGTGTATGCTGACGACCTATAAGTTTTATTATCTTATCAAGATAAAGTCTCTTTATCCATGACGCAGAAAGACTGACTGGCTGATTTGCTCAAAAATCATTATCTTACCCCTCCCTGAAGCTGGAAATATGCGGCTGACGGCAGATTAAGAATTCGGGTGTACACCGTTTTTTCATCACAGGAGTGAGCAGGTTTTGCTCCTTGATCCGGGACAGCGGGTTGCCCCAATAAGCTTCACCAGCTGGTGAAAATCACTGCAGTGAATTTTTTCTTTTATATGAGGAGACTGACTCATGCCTACATTTGTACGTACTGACAAGTGCGACGGTTGTAAAGGCCAGGATAGGACAGCGTGCATGTACATCTGCCCGCACGATCTTATGAAGCTGGATAAGGACGGTTCTGAAACCGGCCACGCCATGAAATCTTTTAACCAGGAGCCTGATCAGTGCTGGGAGTGCTACTCCTGCGTCAAGATCTGCCCGCAGAATGCTATTGAAGCGCGTCCATACGCTGATATCGTACCTCTGGGAGCATCTGTACAGCCTCTGCGCGGTACCGATTCAATCATGTGGAGCATCAAGTTCCGCAACGGCACCCAGAAGCGTTTCAAATTCCCTATCCGTACAACGCCTGAAGGTTCTATCGATCCTTATGGTGGCAAGCCTGATGCAGACATCGCGAAAATCGGTGATACCGGTTTCTTCGTGCAGCACAATGGCTACCGTGCTGGCGATCCAAGCGAGCTGATTGCCAAGTAAGGCAAACTGGTATTCTGGAATAATTTAAGAGGTATATTAAGATGGCCGAATTTGGTAATCCTGAAGTCGTCGAAGAAGAAGTCGACATCCTCATCATCGGTGGCGGAATGGCTGCCTGTGGTACAGGTTACGAGATCATGCCCTGGGCAAAAGCTGCTGAAGCCGCCATGGGTCGTGAGATTACAATCAAGCTGGTAGACAAGGCTGCAATGGACCGTTCCGGCGCCGTTGCCCAGGGTCTCTCCGCAATCAACACCTACATCGGTAGTGAGCAGGATCCTGCTGACTACGCGCGTATGGTTTCAAACGATCTGATGGGTATCACCCGTGACGATCTCGCCTACGACCTGGGTCGTCACGTTGACGAATCAGTTCACCTGTTCGAAGAGTGGGGTCTCCCAATCTGGAAACTGGACGAGAACGGCGAGCGTTTTGACGGTTCCAAAGGCATGACTCCACTGGCGGACGGCGGTACTCCGGTGCGCTCCGGTAAGTGACAGATCATGATCAACGGTGAATCCTACAAGTGGATCGTGGCTGAAGCT
>Ga0209013_10003482_pt1 | contig 13979 bp, 13 predicted proteins | sample Cruoilmetagenom2_FD_187291 | JGI IMG/M metagenome (GOLD analysis project Ga0209013, IMG submission 187291) | Oil polluted marine microbial communities from Coal Oil Point, Santa Barbara, California, USA - Sample 2 (SPAdes) (version 2) | ecosystem: Environmental > Aquatic > Marine > Oil seeps ... | reverse complement strand
ATCATCAGGTATTTAACCAGCATGCCGGCGACGGTGGTTTTACCGGTTCCGCCTTTGCCGGCCAATGCAATCGAATAAGCCATTTGTTTGGTCCTCTCTATGTATTTTTGAAAAATACGGTGTCAGATTATCTCCCGAATAAATTTAGGTCAGTTGTGTCAATCCGTCAAGTACCTTTCGGAACCAGGGACGGGAATGTCAAGGCCATTTATTATTTTTTTATCTAATTGACAGCCGAATTGAATTTACTTAAAGTGTCCTTACAATTGTCATCTTGGTATTTATCCGGGGGGTTGTGACCCGCCCTCTTTCTTTTCAAACCAATATCTGTCAGATTGATCGGCAGAATAACAGTACGTGGATTTATTTGCGTATGTGGACCTTTTTTCCATTGTTACTTCTGGCGCTGGTGGCCGGATTTTGTCTGCCCACCCAGGCTGGGGTAAATGCCCAGCTGAACCTGCTCACGCGTTCATCGATCTTGACCGCCGCCATTTCATTTGCGGTAGGTACCGTCACTCTGGTGGTTTGCGCGATGATTTTAAAGACGTCCCTGCCTGCAGGTGAGAGCATTTCCCGGTCCCCCTTGTGGATATGGACCGGTGGTATGATCGGCGCTTTTTTTGTGGTTTCCACCATCATTCTGGCCCCTCGACTGGGAGCGGCCGCCATGGTGGCGTGGATTGTGGCCGGGCAAATGCTGGCATCCCTGGTGCTGGATCATTTTGGACTCATCGGCTACCCGATCCATCCGCTCAGTGGAATGCGCATGCTTGGTGTGATGATGCTTTTGGGTGGCGTCATTTTAATACGATGGTTTTAAATGGGAGGTAAACAATGGACCTAAAATCGTTGCGGATAAACGGCTCGCGTCTTCAGGGTGCGCTGGAAGAGATGGCCCGGATCGGTGCGACGCCGGGTGGCGGAGTTCAACGATTGACCCTGTCCGACGAGGATAAACAGGCCCGGGACCTTTTTGTCAAATGGCTTGAGGAACTCGATCTTGAAATCAACATCGATGAAATGGGGAACATTTTTGGCCGGCGGCCGGGGAAGAATAGATCGCTGCCTCCGGTGATGAGTGGTTCCCACATAGATTCTCAGCCCAAGGGCGGGCGGTTTGACGGTATACTGGGCGTGATGGGTCCCCTGGAAGTGCTGCGCACTTTGCACGAAAACGAAATTGAGACCGAACGACCCATTATTATTATAGACTGGACCAATGAAGAGGGCTCCCGTTTTGCGCCTGCCATGGTTGCTTCCGGCGTTTGGGCCGGGGCCCTTGACCGGGATTGGGCTTATGACCGAACCGACATAAGCGGTAAGCGGTTTGAAGATGAGCTGATCCGTATCGGCTACAAAAGGGACGGTCAATGCCAGAAATTTCCCGTTCACTGCTACTACGAATATCATATTGAACAGGGGCCGGTGCTGGAACGCAAGGGCAAGATTATCGGTGCTCCCAAGGGGATTCTCTGTTTACATTGGTACGATATCTACCTGACGGGGGAGGCCAATCAGGTAGGGCCCACGCCCATGGAAGGGCGGCACGATGCTTTGTGTGCCGCCGCCGAAATGATACTGAAAGTAAACAACCTGCCGGATCGTATGGGTGGCAACATGGTGGCTACGGTCGGTGAAATCCAGAATAGCCCCAATTCGCGCAATATCATCCCGGACAAGGCTCACTTCACCGTAGATATCCGTTCCTGGGATGACGATCTGGCCTTGAAGGCCTGGGATTTGTTGCGATCCGATATTGAAACCATCTCCGGCCGTAGGGGTTGCCCTGTCAAAATCGAGGAGACCTGGCGGGTGGAACATTCTCCGTTCGATGAAAAGTTGGTTCAGCGCATTCTGGATACAGCGGACGCCCTGGGATATCCAAACCTCCACATGGTCAGCGGGGCCGGTCACGACGCCAGTTACATGAACCAGGTATGCCCCACGGCGATGATTTTCGTTCCCAGTATCGATGGCCGCAGCCACGTGGAAGTAGAGAATACGGCCTGGGAAGACTGCGAAGCCGGCGCCAATGTTTTGTTGCACGTCATGCTGCAGTCGGCCAACGAACCTTCTGTCAATATTGATTGATCCCGGGAAAAGGAGATGATGATGGACAATTTTAAAGATCGAATCATTCGAGCGGCTAAGCTTGATGTCAATCTCTATGAAGAGGTCGAGGCAGACAAGAGCGCAATGGGACAGGCCATGGCCGTTGTCGTGCTTTCTGCGATTGCAGCCGGAATCGGGAGCATCAGTACAACCGGTGTGGCGGGAATTTTCGTCGGAACATTAGCGGCTCTTGTCGGTTGGTATATTTGGGCTTATATCACTTATTATGTCGGTACTAAATTTTTACCGGAACCCCAGACAAAAGCCGATCTTGGTGAACTGCTCAGAACGATCGGCTTTGCCAGTTCACCGGGCTTGCTCCGGGTTTTAGGAATCATCCCGTTTTTGTATGGAATAACTTTTATCGCCACCGGGATTTGGATGTTGATCGCAATGGTTATCGCCGTCAGACAGGCGCTTGATTATAACAGCACACCTCGAGCGATCGGCGTTTGTTTAATCGGATGGGTCATTCAGATGGTTATTTTCTGGATAGTTTTTTCAATCTTTGGCGGGTTTGGAAAACCTGTTTAAGATAAAGCATTGATCAAAGTTATCCGAAATATCCTTGACAGGTGTTCATGGAATAGCGGGGCAGCAGAATATTAACTGCCCCGCCATGGTTGATGTGGTGATGGGCTGTTGGCCCGGCAGGATCTTAGGGCCTCGGTAAAAAATATAAATGCACCATCTTGCTTGTCTTTTGGTTCATCTTCGGCGTTGCATCCACCGACACATATTCCGATATGCACCGGCGGATGCGCCTTGAATATAAACCAAAATCCGGCCCAATCTGGTCCTTTTATTTTTACCGCGGCCCTTAATGGATCGTAATCTGTTTCGGTTTCTTTTCCCCGGACTTGGGGATGGTGATTTTCAGCAGACCATCGGCAAATTCAGCCTCTATTTTACCGGATTCCACCGTGGCGGGTAGTACAAAGGTCCGTTGAAACTTTCCCTGAAACCGCTCTTTTCGATATACTTTATCCTCTTTTACCTCATTATCGTCGGATCGTTCGCCTTTGATCGTGAGAATGTTCTCTTTGACATCGACATTGATGTGTTTTTTGTCGAGGCCGGGAAGTTCCGCTTTGATCACATAGGCGCCCTCGTTTTCATATACGTCGGCAGCCGGATTCCAGCTGTAACCATCCTGAGAGGCATGGTTGCAGGTGGGGTAAAAAAACTCGCTGAAAAAACGATCCATACGGTTATTCACGTTCATCATTTTGCTTACGGGATTCCATCTAACCAGATGCATGATTTATCCTCCTTTGTTGATAAAATCTTTATTGTCACTTCTTTTTAAATGTAAAGTAAGCTTTAAAAACTTCATGTCAATTAAATTACATTATTTTTTATAAAAATTTTATATAAATAATGATACCGCCCCTTTTTGATTGACATTTTTTCATGATATTAGTAAAAACAGGATATTACCGGATTATTTCAATAGAGAAAGCAAGCATTGCACACCAATACCTTGACATCCGATACCAATTTTTCGCCCGGTGTAAAGGCTGCGATCGGCTTTTACGACCTTGCCGGGCGAATTCTTTTGCCTTTTTTACGCTTGAATAAGCGACTTTTAGCGGGTTGGGATCAGCGTCGACTAAAAAACCAACCCCCTCGAGCCGATTTTTGGCTCCAGGCAGCCTCGGCCGGAGAGGCTTACCTGGCCCGGGAAATTATCAACACCCTTACGCCCCCAAGCCCGATTCAGGTGCTGGTGACTACCAACACGAATCAGGGCATGAAAATTCTGGCCAAGGCCCAGGCGGATCTTCATACGGCTCGGCGGGACATCAGGATGACGACCCGTTATTTCCCTTTTGATCGTCCCCGGATAATGAAAGCGGCGGTGGATGCCGTTCGCCCCCGGCTGGTGGGTCTTCTGGAAACCGAATTGTGGCCGGGATTATTAGCCGTATTAAAGGCCATGGGGATACCGGCAATCATGCTAAATGGGCGTATCAATCGATCCAGCCTCAAGCGATACATGCTGTGGCCGGCTTTCTGGCGTTCGTTGGCGCCGGATCGGATTATGGCAATCTCATCCCGTGACGCCGAGAAATTTGGCCGGCTATTCGACACGGCGCACATCTCGGTAATGCCCAATATAAAATTCGATCACTGGTATCGACAATTACAAACCGATACGAATACCAACCGGTTGGAGATGTTATTTGAATCCGATCGATCGCTGGCGGTTTTCGGGTCGGTTCGACAGGAAGAGGAAAACCAGATTCAGGCGATGATCGCCAGGATCTTCACCCAGGTGCCGGAAGCAATCATTGCCGTATTTCCCCGCCATATGGATCGTTTGAGACCATGGCAAGAATATTTGAACCGGGATGGTGTTTCATGGGTAATCCGTTCTCGTGTCGATGGTATCGTTAAAAAAGGCGCCGTGGTGCTGTGGGATACCTTCGGAGAACTCCGTGACGCTTATGCAATGGCAACGACCGCTTTTGTAGGGGGAAGCCTGGCACCCCTGGGTGGACAGAATTTTTTAGAACCCCTGGCATGCGGGGTTGTTCCGGTGATCGGCCCTTCGTATCATAACTTTCGCTGGGTCGGTGAAACCATCTTTAAAGAGGGATTGGTCTACCAGGCCGTCAATTGGGAGGCGGCGGCGGAACAAATGATTGCGAACCTGAAGAATCCCGTTTCCCATGAATCCGTTTGTCGGCGGGCTAAAAATTACGTTCAAGATCGAACTGGGGGGACCCGACAGGCTTGCCAACTAATCGAAAATTATTTAAACCCAAATTGAGCGAGTAAGAATGAGTAATTTACCCCCATGCATCGGCATTATTCCGGCCCGATATGCCTCCCGGCGTTTTCCAGGGAAACCGTTGGCAAGCATTATGGGCCGTCCCATGTTCTGGCATGTGTATCAACGGGCCATCCAATGTCCGCAACTGGATCGCGTCCTTTTGGCCACCGATGATGAGCGGATCAGGCAATCGGCCGAAGCATTAAACGTCCCAGTGGTAATGACAAAAACCGGTCATCCCAGCGGATCGGATCGGGTCCTGGAAGCGGCCCGGTCGATAGGTACATCGGACGAAAGCGTCATTGTCAACATCCAGGGTGATGAACCGGCGCTGGCACCGCCGATGATCAGCCAATTGCTGGAGCCGTTCACGCGCTCTTCAACCTTGGTGACCACCCTGGCTCGTCGAATCGGCGCTGGCACCGCCGCCGATCCGAACATGGTCAAGGTTGCAATTGCCGAAGGTGGATCAGCGCTTTATTTTTCCCGTACAGCGATCCCCTGGCAGTCGGAAAATACCTCGAATCCGGCTTATTACGGCCACATCGGCCTTTATGCCTATCGCAAAAACGTGCTTGAGCGGTTTGTTTTATTGGGACCAAGTCATCTGGAACGGACGGAAAAACTTGAACAATTACGGTTGCTGGAAAACGGAATTCACATCCGCGTGGTCGTTACCGAATATGCCAGTTTTGGGGTCGATTGTCCGGAGGATCTGGAATCCGTAGCCAAATTGATGATGGATGAACAGATAATAGAGGAGGGCCAACCGAAATAGACGGGCTCACCACTCATTCCCGAAAATCATCTAGATACGCCTCCCATTCCATGGGCAGCAGTTGTTTCTTTTTGCTATTACACGATTTGCATGCCGGTACCACGTTTCCCTTCACGGAGCGTCCCCCCCGGGCGATGGGTACGACGTGATCCATGGTCAGTTCTTTGGCCGGAACCAGCCGGCCGCAATATTGGCATATCCCTTTGGCCAGCCGGCGCTTCCACCACTGGGTGGCCCTGAGGTCGCGTGCCCTTGCTCTTTCGCGCCGGACATCGGTATCGGTAAGGTCGTATGCAAACGGTTTTATGTCAGTCATTGGACAAACCCTGCGCTTGAATCCAGTGTCGGATCTGTTCTGTTAACATATCCAGATAGACAGCGGAACCACCGAGGCCTTCCCGGCCGAAAAAATAATTGATTTCCAGTAACAATGGATCAGCGGGTAATTCGTTCTCGGGAAAGATAAAATCAAAACCGGCCAGATTGACACCGGTTCGATCGCAAAATTGTTCCATCAAGGTCACGGCCGCTTTTTGTAAGTGCGGATCGGATTCATAATCAATAATGGCACCACAGGAAAGATTGACGGGGAACTGATCGGGATTTTGCGCCACCCGCCAGTAAGTGCGAAATGAGTTCCCGATTCGTACAACCCGTAGCACCCGACCTGCCGTGGGGATGAACGTTTGGAGGATAAATCCCTTTTGGCCTGATTTTTCGCATTTGATCGCCATTTGGAATTGTTTTTCAAGATCGTCCCGATTCCGGACTAAATGGACCGTATCTCCTTGACCACCCCAGTCGAATTTAAACACCACCGGGAAGTCAAAACCGGCCGGCAAATCGGCCCGACCGACCTGGGCTCTGTACATCACTGTATCGGTGTAAGCCGCCGAGGCCGGATGAGGGAAATTCATCCGTTGAAACAACCGGATCTGTCCGGTTTTGCCGGGATATTCGAAACGGATATCGTAATTGGGAAAGATCCGTGGGCAGTTATGCCGGGCAATTTTGTAAAGAGGCGGCATGCACCCCTGGGGGAGTATCACGGCCTTCGCCGTCCGAATGGCGGCAAGGTCCGCCCGGTCCGGCGGCCGCCCGGCACAGATACGGTTTTTATCCGCTGTAAAACAAGGGTGGTACGATAGGATCATCAGTATCCGAAACGTCGCAATGCCTTGGTGTCTCTACTCCAGTTTCGATCTACGCGAACGAACAACTTTAAAAAAACCCGGGTACCCAGCATCCCTTCAATGGCATGGCGGGCCTCGGTGCCGATCTGTTTTAATTTGGCACCATGCTTTCCGATGAGAATGCCTTTCTGGGACGAACGTTCCACGTGGATGGTGGCATGAATGGTTATCAGGGGGCGATTCGGATTCTCGCTGAACGACTCGATGGTAACCGCGGTCGCATAGGGGATTTCAGCCCCGGTCAGGCGGAATACTTTTTCCCGGATCATTTCAGCAGCGAAGAACCGTTCGGGTAAATCGGTGACCTGGTCATCAGGAAAAAAGGGTGGACCTTTGGAGAGATGGGATTGGAGCGTGGCGATCAGGGTATCCACTTGCTCTCCCGTTTTAGCCGATATAGGCACCAGCGCTTTAAAGGGATAGCAACCGGACCAGTTATCTATCATGCCCAACAGCCGGGATTTATCCACACGGTCGATCTTGTTTAGCGCCAACACTGCAGGGCGCTGGGTTTTATTCAGGTGTGTCACCAAATGATTTTCGGAGATTGAATCGGCCGCCGATACATCGATCATCAAAAGAACAAGGTCCACGTCGCCCAGGGCGGCCACGGCGGTCTCCACGATTCGGACATTGAGGAGACGGCGGGCAAGATGCACCCCAGGTGTATCAATAAAAATCAGCTGGGAATCGGGTTGGTGCAGGACGCCCAGTATACGGTTCCGCGTGGTCTGGGGTTTCTTGGAGGTGATGGATAATTTTTCACCCAGGATCCGGTTCATCAGAGTCGATTTACCCACATTGGGTGCACCGACAATGGCGATGAAGCCGGATTTAAAATCCGGCGGGTCTATCCGAATCTCGTTATCCATCGTCTTTTTGGTTGTCTCTAATCGTTCAATTTTTTAAAGAAAAATCAATTGTTGGTCTGGGCTACTATCTCGGAGATCGGTACAGGCCGGCCGTAAAAATAACCCTGGGCATATTCAAAACCGAGTTCTTCGCAGATTTTACCTTCTTCTGCGCATTCAACCCCTTCGGCGAGGGTTTTAATCCCAAGTTCTTCGGCGGTTTTTAAAAATGTGATGACAATTTGATGTAAACGTTTGGGTGCGATATGGATATTGCGAATAATCGACATGTCAAATTTTAAATAATCCGGTGGCAATTTGGCCAGTTCAACCAGTCGCGTTTGCCCGACACCAAAATCGTCATAGGCCAGCTTGAGATCCAGGTTGGTTGTCAGGGACCTTAATTGTTTCATCTGCTCTGCCTTGGTCACGGCGGTTTCATTTATTTCAAGAACGATCGGGTGAGTGGGCACCATCTCGCGAACAATTCGAAGGGATTGTTCCAGATTGTCCATTTGATATATTTCGATGGGATGGGTATTGACGAACAGCGCGGGGTTCCCTTCCAGCTCTTTTCCGAGACGGATTCCTTCCTCACGAAAAAGTGCGCTGAGCTGGACGGCATGGCCCAGTTGCGCTGCAATATTGAACAGTTCCACCGGGCTTGGAGGTAACCCGTTTTTTTCGATTCGTCCTAAAATTTCATAACCGATCACACGGTTATCCGGTAAATCTATAATGGGCTGGAAATGCGGGATCACTGTTCGGTCGTGAAGCAATTTCTCAAGTTGTGATTTATAAGCGAAAGAGCCGTTTTGCTCCCTCAAGGGATCAAAGGCCACGGTTTCATCGGTTAGGACGGTCTTGATGGCATCTTCGCTTCGGATGAAAAACTGATGGTCACCAAAGTGGATGTGGTCACCCACTTCAAGCAGTTCGGCTTCCTTGATCTGTTTCTGATTTAACATGGTTCCGTTGGTACTCCCCAGATCACGAAGCCAGAGGATACTTCCGCTCAAATGGATCTGGGCATGTTCTCTGGACACCCATTTGGATCTTAGGGTTAGGTCGCATTCGCTGCCGCGTCCGATGGTAAAAGGGATCGGATCGATGGGAACAGCCCACGTGGTACCCACGTCAGAAATCTTTTCGAGGTACCATTTGGTTTTCTTATCGTCGGGGTTGCCTGGGCTCATGGGATATAGTTCCTGATAATTTTATTATGTTAAAAGATTCTGGATATTTCGAATTCGGATTTCCATCTGCATCAATTCTTTTGATAGCTCATTGATAAAAACCTCGGCATCGGGGGTATGTGTTAAATCATAACTCACCACCACTCCGGCCATTTTGATCGTAAAAGCGGTGCCATTTGCCTCAAGGGGCTCCAGGTATAACAACTCCAGGCATCGCTTCAGCGTTCTCTGAGCCTCATCCGGTGGTGTAAACGGTAAAAGGACAACGATCTCATTATTTCCAAATTCACCGATGAGATCTGAAGATCTAACAATCCTTACCATTTTTTTCAAGATCGTATCAATTAAAATCTGGCGTGACACCGATTGTGGTAAATTTTCATCTAGCGGTGTTGCCTTTATCAGGGAGAAGGCCATCGCGGCAAGGTGAACACCATAACGTTGGGCCCGGGATACTTCTTTTTTCATTAACAGGGTCAGGATCTGATCTTTTACCACGCCGGAGGGCACCTGCCTTTGTTCTTCCTTTAAACGTCGTTTTTGTTCCTCCTCTTTCATCTTCAAATAAATTTGTTCGAAATTGTTTTCGTCAACCACCCCGGATTCAGCCTGGTTTCGGATCAGTTCGAGAATTTCAATAAGCTCTTCATTTTCGAAGACACTTTGTTCCATGATCTTGAGGATGCTCAATTCAGACAGATCACCCTGATCCTTTTCAGCGGACGGGGACTGAAGCAAATCGTCTTTGGCTTTTTCAAGGATCTCATCCATCCGATTTTCGAGTCTTTCTTCCAGGCGACCAATCAGATCATCCTTGACGTTCATGTTTTTCAGCCGCCCGACAATATCGGACTCGATATTGCCGATGATGCGTCTAAGATGCTGTTTGCCCTTTACTTCGTCATCTTTATCCATATCGAGGTTCAAGGTTGATCCCAGCCGTTCAACATAGTCTACCAATAAATCGGTCATTACCTTTTCATCACCGGTTCCCTTTCGAATTTCGGAAGCCAGAAAGATCAGTTCCGCAGCCTGACCCGGATTTTTCTTGATCTCCTGTACGAGACTTTCACCGTCGATGCCGATCTGCTCGGCGCTTTCCTCAAATACCCTGGCCAGCTCTTCACTTTGGAGCTCTTTGCCCAATGTTTTTATAATTTCCAGATAATCTTTAAGGGGCATCCCCGCCTGGAGCAAAATCGTTTTTATCTTCGGAAGGAGGCGTTTGAGCTCGTCGGTTTCCGGGATCAACCGGCGCAAGATTTGTGCCAACCGCTTTGGAGAAAGCTGACCTGCCTGATACTCTTCTTTGACCAATTGCAAAATCACATCATCGGTGATGTCGTTGACCTTATCGAGGATTTTCTCTTCGTGGCTATAGACGGTCCCCAACGCTTTCTGGTTTTCCATTCCGGCCAGGAGTTGTTCTTTTAATTCAAGTACCGCTGCCGCAACATCCGACAGGCTGCTTGCACCGGCCTCAAAAGGCTCATTCACTAATTCCTGTTTGACGAGATCCAGTTGCCGCATGAGTATCGAACCGGGGTTTCTTTTATTTTCACCGGGTCTGAGTTGACCGGAAATATCGGCTTCGACCAGTTGTTTGGAAACACCGGCCGGATTATCCAGGATATGTTCGATGGCGATCGGTTTGGCGGCCAAATTCGTCTTGATCCGATCAAGCATCTCATCCAACTCATCTTCGGGAACCCATCGGCCGAGTAATTGGCCTAATTTGGAGGTGGACATCCCTTCCAGGTCATGTTTGTTAGATAGCTGCAATACGACATTATCGGTGACCTCGTTGATTTTGGCAATGATCTGGGTCTCGTCCGAATAGCTGATGTCATCCGCTTTTTGCGATTTCATGCCCTCCAATAGTTCGTTTTTCATTTCAAAAACAGCAGTGACCAGATCGGTCGCCATGTCTTCGTTGGCCTGGGACTGACTGCCGGAGATCTCCTGATTGATCATCTCGAGCTGGTGCATCAGCACCGGACCGGGACGTCGATCTTCCGCCTGACTTTCCTGAAAACCAGCCCGGTCGGCCTCGATCATTTTTTGCGAAAGTTCCTGGGGGTTTTTCAAAAGATTGTCGATGGTCAGGGTTTTTTCAAAATCTTCGGCCAGGACACTTTCAAGAATCAGGTCCATGAACTGCTTTTTTGTTTTTTGCTGCCCGTCTTTGGAGATATCAAGGGTCATTTCCTTGAGGGTGTCACGTGAAACGAGTTCATCGTCTTCCGTGGCTTTGATATAAACAACGTGGTTAACTTTAATATGGCGGACACCCCTGGCCATCAGGGCATTTTTCATGGCATCCGAATCGGTATATTTATCAAGCGCCGTGAATATATCTAAAAAGACCCGGATATCGTTTTTTTTCAGACCACTTTCAAATGAAATTGACTGAATGCCGGTTTTGCTAAAGTGCTGGATGATCTTGGTAACGATGATACGGGGATCCAGCGGTTCTTCGTCAACGAACAATTGTTCGCGGTTCATAATGAAAACCAGCGGGGAAACCTTCGGCAGCAATTTCCCCAGAAGCTTATAAAATTCATCGATGCTCTGTTGAACATAGGGGTGGTTGGTTTGATACATGGTGGCCCGGTTAAACAGCATGACGATAACCCGGCTGAAACGATCTATTTCCTGCTTGGAGATCTTTGTAACAGACATTTTTACCCTCTGAGTCGATTTGAAACGGCACGATTAAGGTAAGCCTTTAATCGCTGAACAAATTCCTGGCAATTGGTATACCGGTTATTGGGATCATAGGTCAGTGCCTTAAAAATGATGTTATCCATGGCCGGATCGATCATTTGGTTCATTTGAGAAGGTTTTTTAGTGAACAAACGATCTTTCAGCGACAGCTTCATCTCCAGTAATTCGCGCGTTGACTTAAATGTCGGCAGCGGGAGAAAGGAGGTCAGCATTTCAAACAGCACCACACCGGTTGCGTAAATATCAGTCCGTTCATCCACCCCACCTCTTAAGATCTCTTCCGGGGCCATATAAACAGGGGTTCCGGCAATCACTCCCTTTGTCAAGTTTTCTCCACGGGAGACCGTGGCAATACCGAAATCGGTGATGATAGGACGCTTCGTATGGGATTCGATGATTATGTTGGCCGGTTTTATGTCCCGATGAATGATTTCTTCGCTGTGGGCATATCCCAGGGCATCGAGAACACTGATAATGATATGAATGGTGGTATCCACGGGCATCACACGCTGGAATGACAAAAGAGACCTCCCCGCCATATCAATTAAATCCGCCAGGGTCTGCCCTTTAACCAGTTGCATGGTGAAAAACAGGAAATCATCAGTCTCGCCTACTTCGTAGATGGGGATGATATTCGGATGCGATAAAATAGCGGCGGACTCGGCCTCCTGCTGGAAGAGCTTAGCCGCTACGGGGGTCAGAAGTGATTTGGGAAGAATTTTAACCGCGATTTGGCGTTTGAGTGATTGCTGGTAGGCAGTAAAAATAACCGCCATGCCGCCGCGGGCCAACTCTTTTAAAAGCGTCACGGTTCCCACCTTCTGACCGACCAGGTGGTTGAAGTTCATTTTTTTAATTGAGGCCATGATGATATTGCGATCTCGTTTATATTTTTAAATAACAGCCTATTTAAGAGGGGAGGGTGTAACCAATTAAAAAGAATATGTATACCAAATTGACAGATAGCCCAAAAATTGTCAACGGTGTTTTGGAATGAGGGCTCAATCGGGAATAACCGGCGGGTGATCTTTTTTTACGGTCGTTTGTCCAGGGGTGTATAATCTGTATATGTGGGGCCCGTATAGATCTGACGGGGTCGTGTGATTTTCCAGTTCGAATCGTCAATACTCTCCTTCCACTGGGCGATCCAGCCGGGCAAGCGACCGATGGCAAACATGACCGTAAACATGTTGGTGGGAATGCCGATGGACCGTAATACAATTCCACTGTAGAAATCGACATTGGGATAGAGGTTGTGTTCGATAAAGTAGTCGTCTTTGCGGGCGGCGATTTCCAGCTCTTTGGCGGTGTCCAGCAACGGGTCGGAGACTTGACGTTTTTTCAGCAACCGATCGGCCATCTTCTTGATAATTTGGCCGCGCGGATCGTAGGTTTTATACACGCGGTGACCAAAACCGAACAACCGAAACGGATCGTCGCGATCCTTGGCCCGTTCAATTACTTTACGTATTTTTCCGCCATCCTTGACGATCTCGCTGAGCATTTCGATAACGGCCTGATTGGCGCCGCCGTGCAGCGGTCCCCACAAGGCCGCAATACCCGCCGAAATAGCGGCATATAGATTTACACGTCCGCTCCCGACCACCCGGACGGCGGTGGTGGAGCAGTTTTGTTCGTGGTCGGCATGGAGGATCCAGAAGACGCGCAGGGCCTGAACCAGGTCTTCGTCAATTTCGTAAGGTCTTACCGGTGAATCAAACATCATATTTAAAAAATTGGCGCAGTAGTTCAAATCCGGACGGGGATAGACGAGCTTGTGTCCCCTGGAAATTTTGTACGACATGGCCGCCATGGTTCGGATCTTTGACAGCAGCCGGGTCATGGTAATGTTGATTTCCTCATCGGTTTTTTCCAATTCGGGATAAAAGCTTCTCAGCGCGTTTACCATGGACGATAAGATCCCCATGGGGTGCGAGATGCGTGGGAAACTTTTATAAAACTCCTGCATATCTTCGTGAACGAGGGAATGGTCATTCAACATGACGGAAAAACGGGTCAATTCTTCTCGATTGGGGAGACGGCCGTTGATGAGCAAATAAGCGGTTTCTTTATAGGTCGCATGTTCGGCCAGTTGCTCCACCGGGATACCCCGATACCGAAGGATCCCTTTCTCTCCATCCATGAAGGTGATCGTACTATTACAACTGCCGGTGCTGGAAAATCCGTAATCCATGGTTATTAATCCCGACTTTGCCCGCAAAGTCGATATATCGATGGCTTTTTCTCCCTCGCTACCCGTGATGACGGGAAATTCGTATGTTTTTCCATCAAAGGTTAAGGTTGCATAATCCGACATTAACAATCCTTTCTGTTACGAAG
>Ga0209013_10003480_pt1 | contig 13983 bp, 10 predicted proteins | sample Cruoilmetagenom2_FD_187291 | JGI IMG/M metagenome (GOLD analysis project Ga0209013, IMG submission 187291) | Oil polluted marine microbial communities from Coal Oil Point, Santa Barbara, California, USA - Sample 2 (SPAdes) (version 2) | ecosystem: Environmental > Aquatic > Marine > Oil seeps ... | reverse complement strand
GGAGGGATGGCCGAGAGGTCGAAGGCGGCGGTCTTGAAAACCGCTGAGGTTCACGCCTCCGTGGGTTCGAATCCCACTCCCTCCGCCAGCAATTCCGCCGGCCGCCGGAAAACGGCGGCGGGCGGAATTGCTGGTTAATACCCTCCGAGATTCCCCTTGATCTCGGGTAGCTTGCCGACCCCTTTGAGACCGATCACAATCATGAACTCGCGAGTTGGGAAGCTGCCGAGCTTGGTGTCCCGGTACTCCCCGGAGATACTCCAGCAGCTCCCCTGATAGTTGATCTGGTAGCGCTGATCCTGCAGCGATGCGTTCTCGATATCGTAGGCGAAATGAGCCGTGACACTGAGGGGAAACCCTGTCTTGCGGAAGCCCAAAAGAGTCCGCACCTGGGAGGAGAGACGGTCCCCCGAGAGCGGGCTGTAGCTCTCGTACCAGGTGAGATTGAGCATGCCGAGGGGGCGCTGCACCGAAGCCGCGACGGAGGCGGAACGAAGCCTGTTGAAAAGGGTGTCATACGACAGGCGGGCGTCGAACCCGGTGCCGGGGGCCGGGGTTAGTCGTAAGGTCATGCCCAGGGGACCCAGCTGGCTGGTGCGCACGCCATCACCGCGATTCAGGGGTTCGCCGAAGGAGTAGCTCTGGAAGATCTCGAATGAACCGAGCTCGCGGGTACCGACTCCCCCGCGGGCGCGACCGAGCAACCGGTTGGCGAGCACGAGGGTCACCAGGCTGGCGTCCTGCGGTGTGGAGTCCACTTCGTCGAAAATCGGGATCCGGCTGATATCCGTTGTGGTGGAGAGGTAACGATACTCGACGCGCGGCTCGACGAGGTGCTTGAGCTTCTCGAAGGAACCCAGGCCCCCTTCGAAGACGCGCGAAATCGACGGTCCCACCACGTCAACAGCGCCGGTTATGTAGAGTCGACTGAGCGGCTCGTCAACGAACGTGGAGCGGTCCTCAGAGTTCTGCTGGGTGTAATAGGTGGCGCGCCCGCCGAGCCGGGGTGTCACCGACAACCACACCGGTCCAGGCAGGGTGTAGGAGAACTGGGGGAAAAGGTCTGCCCGCCCATAGGTGCCTTTCAGATCTCCTCCCCGATCGACGTTGAACGCGTTTACCGAGGAGATCAGGTTGAGGTAGATGGGCAAGCCGAAGACGGGTGTCGCGCCGCTGCGCAGCTCGACCTCTGGAAGCTGGATCAGCGTCACGTCGCCGGAGGCGAGAAAGGTCTGCCGATGGTCGGCGCGGAGGTTCAGGGCGTACGGTCCAAAGGAGCGGGTCATGTAGGCGTAGGAGTAGAGGGAGCGTCGGGTATTGGCGTAAAAGGTGCGGTCGAAATCCTGGAAGAAGTCGATGTCCGACATGTTCTCGACCTGCGCTAAGAGTCTGAAGCCGAGGAAATCCTCCTGCACATGGTGGCCGTTCACCTTCCACTGCAGCTCGTCGGCCTCCCGGTCCCAGACCGCGTAGAGATTGATCAAGCCCCGGGCGCCGGCAACCGGCGTCCAGCGCCACAGGTTGCCGAGACCGAAAAAGCCCCCCGTGTAGTAGTCGACGAAGATCGTGGTGTCGTAGCTCCTACCGACCGGGATATAGAGGGGGAGGCCGAAGTTGAAGCCGCGTCGATCCGAGTAGCCCAGGCGGGGAAACAACAGCCCCATGGTCCGCTCCTGCTTGAGCGGAAACACCATGTACGGGAGATACAGGACCGGCACCCCCTGCACCTTGAAGGCCACTCCCCGAAAACGGCCGCTGCCCTCCTCCTCCACCAAGGCCTCGCGTACGTGAAAGCTCCATGGCGGCCGGCCATCGGTCGAACAGGTGGTGAAGGTCGCTCGGTCGATCCGATAGTGGGTCTCGTCCAGCTTCTCGATCTCGCGCCCGGTGAATGAGTACATGGGGTCGATCTGCGCGCTGGCGTCAAAAAAAATCCCGGTCTTTGTTTCGAGGTTGAAGCGCAGCTCGTCGGCGGTGAAGCGGCTCGGCCCACGGTCGACGATCACGTTCCCATAAGCCACCAGGTCACCCGAGGTGCGATCGTAATCCACCTCGTCGCACTGGATCGTGATGTCCTGGTAGCTGATGCGGACGCTACCCTCGCCATGCCAGGAGTTTTCCGTGGCGTGCTGGTTTTCGGCGGTGAGGACGACCCGCTCCTCCTCATCCGCGGCTCGGACAATCCCCGCCAGGAGCAGGAGTCCAAGCACAACCAGCGGCAGGCGCGGGCGCGTCATCGAGAGACGGCTCAGGCGAGCCGCTCCACCACCATCGCCGCCGCCTCACCACCGCCGATGCAGATGGCCGCGCAGCCGAAGCGCCGATCACTCACCTCGAGCGCATTGAGAAGAGTGGTGAGGATGCGCGCGCCGGAGGCGCCGATCGGGTGACCGAGAGCCACCGCTCCGCCGTGGACATTGACCTTGTCCAGCGGCAGATCGAGCTCTTCCACCGCGGCCAACACCACCGCGGCAAAGGCCTCGTTGATCTCGAAGAGATCGATCTCGTCGAGGCTCATTCCGGCGCGATCAAGAACCTTGCGGATCGCTCCAACCGGGGCGGTGGTGAACCACTCCGGCTCCTGGGCGACCGAGGTCTGGGCAACGATCCGTGCCACCGGATTCAACCCCAGCTCTTGCGCACGGGCTGCGGAGCACACCACCACGGCCGCCGCTCCGTCGTTGATCTTGGAGGCGTTGGCCGCGGTCACTGAGCCCTCGGGATCGAAGGCTGGTCGCAGCTTCGGCATTTTCTCCAAGTTGGCGCGGAAGGGCTCCTCGTCGCGGTCCACCGTGGTCACCGCCCCCTTGCGGCCCTTCACATCCACCGGCACGATCTCGACTGCGAAAGTGCCGTCCTCGGCAGCCTTCTGGGCCCGCTCATAGGATCTCGTCGCGAACGCGTCCTGGGCTTCGCGGGTCATTTTGTAATGGCGGACGCATGTCTCAGCGCAGTTCCCCATGTGCTTATCGTCGTAGGGGTCCCAGAGGCCGTCGAAGACCATGTGGTCGAGCACCTCGCCGGTTCCCATGCGGTAGCCGGTACGACCCTTGGGCAGCAGGTAAGGCGCGAGGGACATGTTCTCCATACCGCCCGCCACAGCAAGATCGTACTCTCCACAACGGATGTCGTTGCCGGCCAGCATCACCGCCTTGAGCCCGGAACCGCACACCTTGTGTACGGTCACGGCCCCGGCTTCGTAGGGAATGCCGGCAAAAATCCCTGCCTGCCGAGCCGGGGCTTGGCCTAATCCTGCCTGGAGGACGTTTCCCATCATCACCTGCTCCACCTGCTCGGGCGCGACGCCGGCGCGTTCGAGGGCGCCGACGATAGCGACCGCGCCCAGACGTGGGGCGGGCACCGTCGACAAGGCGCCGAGGAAAGATCCGATGGGTGTTCTCACGGCGGAAAGGATGACGATGTCGTTGTCGATCATGTGGATCCTCCTGAGTTGATGGCGCCGGTCCCCCGTCGCGGGAAAGGGGTGACTCAAGGCGTATTGTAACGGGTCGGGTCGGGCGCCGCGTACAATGGGCCGATGCGGTATCTCGGCGTCGATCCCGGCGGGCGGCGAATGGGTCTGGCGGTGGGTGACGGCCTCACCGGCGTCGTCTCGCCCCTCGAGGTGGTCTCGTACCGCGGCGCGCAGGCGGCGGCGCGGTTTCTCGCGGGCGCCGCCGAGCGCCTCGGTGCGGACTGTATTGTCCTCGGTCTGCCGACTCTCGCCGATGGTTCCGTCGGCCCTGCTGCGCGCCGCACCGAGGTCCTCGCGGCCGAGCTGCGCGCCCTGGGCCTGGAGGTAGATTTCCAGGGAGAGTTCCTGTCCACCGACGAGGCCCGACGGCGTGCGCGGGCCTCGGGTCGTCCCCCCGGCCGCCCGGTGGACGACTTCGCGGCCCAGGTCATCCTCGAGGAGTATCTCGCCAGCCCAAACCCAGCGTCCACCGGGAAAGAGTGAGTTGGCGATGGTCGGTCGCCGGTTGTTTGCTGCGGGTTTCTTCGTCCTGGTTCTCACCACCGCGGGTGCGGCGTGGTTGCACCACGTTCTCTGGGGCGTTCGTACCGCGCACACCGTTGAGTTGGAAATCGAATCTGGTGCGTCGGTGCGGCAGATCTTCTCCGTCCTCCACGAGGAGGGGCTCCTCCCCTCGCAGGCGGCGGCTCGGATCTATTTGCGGGCGAGGGCGCGGGGGCGGGCTCTGCGCTATGGCCACTATCTCTTCCCCTCAGGCAGCCGACCGGTGGACATCCTCGAGAAGGTCCTCGAGGGAAGCGTGGAGATCTTCTCCGTCACCGTGGTCGAGGGGAGCGACGCCGCCGTCATCGGCCATGAGTTCGCAGCGCTCGGGGTGGGGACTCCGGCCGAATGGCAAGTTCTCAGCAGCCGGACCGATTGGCTTGGCTCTTTAGCGCCGGAGGCACCTTCGTTGGAGGGTTTTCTGTTTCCGGACACCTACATTTTCCCGGTTGGAATCTCCGCCGAGGCGACGGCTCACCATCTATTCACACGCTTTCTCAATGTCTGGAAGGAGGAAGCCGAGACCACCGAAGAGCAGTGGGGTACGCCGTTGGAGGTGGTCACGCTGGCCTCGCTGGTGGAGGCCGAGACTTCGTTGCCCCAAGAGCGGGCCCGCGTGGCAGGTGTCTACCTCAAACGGCTTCGACGCGGCATGCTCCTCCAGTGCGACCCGACCGTCGTTTATGCCCTCAAACGCCGGGAGGAGTGGACTGGCCGCCTCCTCCGCATCCACTGGGAGGTGGAAGACTCGTACAACACCTACCGTTACCCCGGGCTGCCGCCGGGCCCGATCAACTCCCCGGGGCGCGCCGCGATCGTTGCTGCAATGCATCCTGAACCGACCCCATACCTCTACTTTGTGGCCCGACCCGGGGGCGGCCACACTTTCTCGCGGACTCTGGACGAGCACAACCGCGCTGTTGCAGAGCTGCGCCGCTCTCATCGTTGACCGCCCGCGCGGCGGGGTGGTAGGTTGCTGAATGGAGGAGTGCCATGGCGGAGGCCTATCGTTCGTTCGCGTCCTATCTGCTATTCAAGGAGATACTGGTCGATTCCCTGGGTCATCTCTACCGCGCCGGAGAGATCGACCGCGGTGGCCTCCGGCGCACAGTCTGGCTGCGGATTTTCGACTCCCCTTCAGTGCCGGCTACCGAGGTCATAGATGGGTTCAACCGGGCGCGGAAAATCGCTGCTGCGGTGCAGTCGACCCATATTCCCAGCGGCGTCGATTACATCGTTGACGACGACGTGCCCGCCCTCGCCTGCGATTATGTCGCCGCCCAGCCCCTCAGCGTCATCTTCGATCGGATGGCTGGCGAGGGTTTCCCGGTATCAATGGACAACGCCCTCCTGATTCTCGAGAAGATCGCCCTCGCCCTGTCCGCTGCTCTCGCCGTAGAAACCGACGGCACACGCGTCGTGCACGGCTTCCTGCACCCGGGTTTAATATTCATCAGCAACGATGGCGAGGGCATTGTCAGCGGTTTCGGCATCGCAGACCAGCTGCTCGCGACCGTCGAGGACGCGGACGCCGCGGAGGCCAACCACCCCTATATCGCCCCGGAGGTCCTACTCACCCACACGCCGAGCAGGCAGGGCGACGTCTACTCCATGGGGGCGATTCTCTTCCAGCTCATCACGGGCTCGGCGCTGCCCGGGCGGCCGGAGAGACGCCAACAGGCCCTCGACGACGCCCATCTTGTGAACGACGAGACGCCGATTCCCGATGACATCAGGGAATTGCTCCTGCGTGCCCTTGCCGGGCAACCCGGGGACCGATTCAGCTCGGCGGCGGATTTCAAGACGGAGCTGGACAAGCTCCTCTACGGAGGAGCCTATAGCCCCACAACCTTCAATCTGGCGCTGTTCATAGACCGTCTCTTCCGCGACGAGGCCGACGCCTACGAGCGGGAGCGTGCCGAAGAGAAAGCGGTTGACGTTAGCGCCTACCTGGCCCCTGCGCCGGAACCGGAGTTAGAGCCGGCGCCCGATTCCAAGCCGGTATCTGCCGGCAACCGCAAGGGAATGCTGATCGGCCTTGGGGCTGTCGCTGCGGCGGCTGTTCTGATCGCGGTCGTGCTCAAGTTCGGCCTCGGACCCTCGACCCCACCACCTCCGCCCACGCCCACCACCGAGGAGATCACGGCGCGACGCCAGGCCCAGGAAGACAAGATGCGCGAGCTTGCTCAGGGCCTGGTGCAGGAGATGATGGCGGAGAAGGAGGAGGAGATTCGTCAGGAGCTCCTCGCCCGCCAGACCAAGATCGAAGAGCTCCAGAAGCGCTTGCAGGAAAGTGAGCGCCGCGCCAGAAAGAGCCAACTGAGCGGCGAGGAGCAACGCAAGCGGGAAGAGCTCCAGCGCCAGATTGCGGCCGAAGAAGAGGCTCAGCGCAAGCGTGAGGCGGAGCTGGAGGAAGAGCGGCAGCGTGCGGAGGAGGATGCCCGGCAACAGGCGGGTGCCCAGCAGGCAGCGACCGCGACCGCCGTGGCCGAGGAGGAAGCCTTGCTCGCGACCGCGGCTGCGACGGGGGCCCTGACGCCCCCCCCGGCCGCAAACGAGTTGGAGCCGACGGTCGCGCCCGTCGTCGAACCGACCTTCACTCCGGGAGTGGCCGCAGTCGCGGTCAAGGAGAACAGCTTCGTCGACCCCTGGGAGGTGGATTCCCTGCCGGTGGTGCTCAAGGAATCACAGGTGGCCTGGTCTCGCTCGGCTCTCTACTCACGCCGCAAGGGCGTGGTCGTCGTGCAAGCGACAGTCGACGCGGATGGGCGGGTGGAAGCGGTGAAGGTGCTGCGCGCCGACCACGAGGGATTCGGCATACCCCAATCGGTGGTGGAGGCTGTGCGGATGTACCACTTCAAGCCCGGGACCAAGGACGGCGTACCGATCAAGACATATGTCACCGTCACCCAACCCTACTATTTCATGACCCGGTGAGGCCGACGCGGAAGGTGTGCCGGCACCTCACCTTTTAGCCCGCATATCTCTTGAATAATTCGGGCCAAAAACGAAATGAGGTCGGGCATTCAGCCCGACCTCTTCATCCGTTGCCCGCCATCGGCGGGCCCGCCTTGATGACCGCAAACCAGGTGCACCCTGGCCCTCCTGGTGAGCGGACGGAGCAGCGCTCTCTAATGCTCGACGCGCTCGCGAAGAGTCTTGCCCGGCTTGAAGTGAACGTACTTCTTGGCCGGAATCTGGATCGTGGCGCCGGTGGCCGGATTGCGGCCCAGGCGGGCGCCCCGCTGCTTGGTGGCGAAGGTACCAAACCCGGGGATGGTCACCTTCTCGCCCGCATCGAGAGCGATGGCAATCAGGCCGTTACGGGACTGTGCTGAGAAAATCGTGTCGATAATCTCAGCCGCTTTACCCTGGCTGACTCCGGTCTTCTTCGCAAGCTTCATCGCCATTTCGGTCTTGTTCATCTGAACCTCCAATTCAAAATGTTATTCACATAGTGGCGACCCGGAAGCGCTCTGTCAAGGGCAAGACACAAGAAAATGCTGCTTCCACGCTTGTTTTCCGTCCATGCCCGGGTTAATTTTCCTCGAGGAGGTGCAAATGGATCTCAAACTCCGCGGAAAACGGGCGCTCGTGACGGGCTCTTCCAGAGGTATCGGGCAGGCCATCGCTCTTTCCCTCGCCGACTTCAAGGTGGATGTCGCCATCAACTACCTGCGCAACCGTACGCGGGCGGAGGAGACCGCACACGAGATCGAGGCGCGCGGCGTCCGCGCCCTCGTCCTCAAGGGAAACGTCGCCAAGCCGGATCACGTTGCGCGGATCTTCGAAGCTCTCAAAAACGAGTGGGGGGGACTGGAGATCGTCGTCTCGAACGCCGCCTCGGGCGTTCTTCGCCCGGCGCGTGAGCTGACCCTCCACCACTTCGACTGGGCCATGCACATCAACGCCGCCGCCCTGCTGCCGATCACCCAACAGTTCCTCGAGCTCCCGTCCGAGAGCAATAAGTCGCTGGTCGCGGTTTCCTCTCTGGGCGCGATCCGGGCAATTCCGAACTACACCGCGGTCGGCGCATCCAAGGCCGCCCTCGAGTCGATGGTGCGCCACCTGGCGGCCGAGTTCGCCCCCGAAGGCCTGCGTATCAACGCGGTCTCCGCGGGAACGGTCGACACCGAGGCCCTGATGCACTTCCCCAACCGCGAGGAACTCCTCGAAGGCGCCCGCGCGCGCACCCCTGCCGGTCGGCTTGTCGATCCGCAGGACGTGGCCAACGTGGTGGTCTTCATGTGCACGGATTTCGCTGCCATGATCCATGGCCAGATCGTCGTAGTTGACGGTGGGTACTCGATCCTCGCGTGAATAGAAGCGGTAGCCCGCAGGTCGCAGGTCGCAGGTCGCAGGTCGCAGGTCGCAGGTCGCAGGTCGCAGGTCGCAGGTCGCAGGTCGCAGGTCGCACCAAAATATTCGATTGGAACTCTGCGATGTCAAGCCTTTTCTGGAACTTTTTTGAGTTTTTCAATGAGACTTGAGACCTGAAGCCTGTGAGACCTGAGACCTGAGACCTGAAGCCTGTGATGCGGGTTAGAGCATCTTCTTCAGGAACTGCCCGGTGTAGGACTTCTTGCAGCGCGCGACCTCATCGGGGGTTCCTCCGACCACAACCTCGCCCCCGCCGTCTCCACCCTCCGGGCCGAGGTCGATGATCCAGTCGGCGGTTTTGATGACGTCGAGGTTGTGCTCTATCACCACCACCGTGTTGCCGCGATCCACCAGGGCGTGGAGAACAGCAAGGAGCTTGTGCACATCGTCAAAATGCAGCCCGGTGGTCGGCTCGTCGAGAAGGTAGAGGGTTTTCCCCGTGGCCCTCTTCGCGAGCTCACGTGACAGCTTGATGCGCTGCGCCTCACCACCGGAAAGCGTCGTCGCCGGTTGGCCGAGGTGGAGATAGCCCAGCCCGACTGCCACCAGTGTGTCGAGCACGCGTACGATCTTCGGCACCGCTGCGAAGAGCTCCCGGGCCTGGTTAACCGTCAGATCGAGGACCTCGGCGATGTTCAGACCCTTGAAATACACCTCAAGCGTTTCGCGATTGTATCGCCGCCCGCCGCACTGGTCGCATCGGACGAAGACATCCGGCAGAAAGTGCATCTCGATCCGTGTCTGCCCTGCACCCTGGCACGCCTCACAGCGTCCGCCCTTGACGTTAAAGGAGAATCGGCCCGGTTTGTAACCACGGGCACGGGCGTCGGTGGTGGCAGCGAAGAGCGAACGGATGGGATCAAGGACCTTGGTGTAGGTCGCGGGGTTGGAGCGCGGCGTACGGCCGATCGGCGACTGATCGATCGTGATCACCTTGTCCAAGAACTCGACGCCTTCGATTCCTACGTGATGTCCGGGGCGTACCAGGGTGCCGTAGAGTTCCCTGGCCACCGCCTTGTACAGAATCTCGTTAACAAGGGTCGATTTACCGGAACCCGAAACCCCGGTGATGCAGATCAGACGACCTAGCGGAAGGTCGACGTCAATGTCCTTGAGATTGTTCTCCACGGCTCCACGAACGACGAGGTGTTCACCATTCCCCACCGATCTCTCGGCCGGCACCGGGATGCTGCGCCGACCGCTGAGATAGGCTCCTGTGAGTGACTCCTCGACTTGCTCCAGCAGCTCAGGCGGCCCACTCGCAACCACCTCACCGCCATGACGTCCGGCCCCGGGGCCGAGATCGATCACCCAGTCCGCCTCGCGAATGGTCTCCTCGTCGTGCTCCACCACCACCACGGTGTTGCCGAGATCGCGCATGCCCTTCAGGGTCTCGAGGAGGCGTCGGTTGTCACGTTGATGCAAGCCGATAGACGGCTCGTCGAGAACGTAAAGAACACCCATGAGCTTCGAACCGACCTGGGTGGCGAGCCGGATGCGCTGGCTCTCACCACCGGAGAGCGTCCCCGCCATGCGGTCGAGGGTGAGGTAATCCAGGCCCACGGAGACCAGGAATGTGAGGCGGTCGCGCACCTCGCGAAGGATCTTGTCGGCGATCTTCGCCTCCCGTTCTCCGAGCTCGAGGGAGGAGAACCACTCGAGCGCCCGGCTCACCGAGAGAGCGGAAACCTCTGCGAGATTCCCCCCGGCGACCCACACCGCCAGTGCCTCCCTGCGTAAGCGGGCGCCCTGGCAGGCGGTGCAGCGGGCGAAGGACATATAGCGCTCGAGTTCGCGTCGAATGTCGTCCGACGTGGTTTCGGCGTATCTACGCTCGAGACGGGGCACGGCCCCTTCGAAACGGTCACGGTAACGATAAGCGCCCTTACTTCCCTCCCAGACAAATTCGTGCTCGGCATCCGTTCCGTAGATGAGCAGCTCTCGCACGTCTTGCGGCAGTCGGCGCCACGGGGTGTGGAGGTCGAAATCCAAAACACTCGCTAGCTGCTCCACCTGATGCCGGAACCACGACCCCGGGCTCTTGCCTACCATTGCCAGGCAGCCGGCAGCAAGAGAGCGTTCGGGATCGACGACCAACTTTTCTGGATCGACCTCGCGCAGGAAACCCAGCCCGGAGCACGTTGGGCAGGCGCCTTGCGGCGAGTTGAACGAGAACAGGCGGGGCGAGATCTCGGTTAAAGAAAAACCACACCGGGGGCAGGCGTGGCGGGCCGAGAGGATGATTTCCTCACCCCCCGCCTCGAGGGCTCGGACCAGATCTTCTCCCACCCTGAGGGCGGTCTCCAGTGAGTCCGCGAGGCGCGGGGCAACCCCCTCGCGTACGGACAGGCGATCCACCACGACCTCAACCGTGTGCTTACGGTTCTTGTCGAGCTTTGGGGGGTCGGCGGCCTCGACCAGCTCGCCGTCGACCCTCGCGCGCACGAATCCCTCGCGGACCATCTGCTCGAAGACCTTGCGGTGCTCGCCCTTGCGCCCCTCAACGACCGGGGCGAGAAGCACGAAACGGGTTCCATCCGGGCGGTCCAGCAGGCGATCCACCATCTGCTCCACGGACTGTGGCCGGATCGGGATCTCACAGTCCGGGCACCGGGGCACGCCGATAGACGCCCACAACAGACGCAGGTAGTCGTGGATCTCGGTTACTGTGCCGACGGTGGAGCGCGGGTTCCGGGAGGTTGTCTTCTGCTCGATCGAGATGGCCGGAGATAGACCTTCGATGGTATCGACATCGGGTTTCTCCATCTGATTGAGAAACTGGCGTGCGTAGGCCGAGAGCGACTCGACATACCGCCTCTGTCCCTCCGCAAAGAGGGTGTCGAAAGCCAACGACGACTTTCCTGACCCGGAGACGCCCGTAATGACCACCAGCCGGTTGCGGGGTATGGCGACGTCGATGTTGGCCAGGTTGTGTTCCCGTGCCCCGCGAATAATGATTTCGTCCTGCATGCGTTGTGCCCGTTTCCGTGCCTGGGTTTTTACCCGCGCGATGAGATTTCGGCCGTCAGAGGCCGAGTCGGTCCACACGAACTGAGAAACACAAGGGGCAGAAGCCTCGTTCCCGGATCGGCGGAATTTACGGCCGGATTATACCATCGGTGGTCGGTAGGTGAGCTGGCGCACATTACCGGCGCCGCCGGGATTACCTACTGACCCCTTTCTTTTATGGCCTGCTCGGCCTCGCGGTCGAGAGTTCGCTGACGCAGGGTCTCTCGTTTGTCGTGTACCTGCTTGCCCCGAGCGAGGGCGATCTCGATCTTGATCCAGTTGCCCTCGAGAAAGACGGCGATCGGCACCACCGTGAGGCCCTTCTCCCGGACCTTAGCCGCGAATCGTTCGATCTCCCGTTTCTTGAGCAGAAGCCGCCGGCGGCGCAACGGGTCGTGACCCGCATAACCCGCATTCTCATAGTGGCCGATGTGGCAGTTGACGAGAAAGGCCTCGCCGCCCTCAAAAAAAACATGCGCCTCTTTGAGGTTGATTCTGCCGGCTCGGATGGCCTTGACCTCAGTTCCGAGAAGCTCGATCCCGGCCGTTTCCTTCTCCAGGAGATGGTAGATGTGGCGAGCCTTGCGGTTGATGGCGAGGTTCCGGCGCCCCTCGCTCATTGCACCACCTTGTGAAGGGCTTCGACCATTTGAGGATCGAACTGGTGGCCCGCTGTGCGGGTGATGATCTCGAGGGCTCGTTCCGGGCTCACGGTCGGCCGATACCGCCCCGGCACGCTGAGCACGTCGAAGACCTCGGCAACGTGCACGAGTCGAGCCAGCAGGGGAATCGACTCTCGAGCCAGATGATCCGGATAGCCGTTTCCGTCCCACCGTTCGTGATGGTGACGGATGGCGGCCGCGATTTCTTCGAGACCGGTGCCGCGCACGATACGCTCTCCTGTCATCACGTGCTCCTGGTAGCGGAGGCGGTCGTCCGGGGAAGGGGTTGGGTTTGTGTAGAGGCGCTCGTAATCGAGCTCCCGAAATCCGACATCGTGAAGAAGACCGGCGACCGCGGCCTCCTCTGCCCGTTCCGCGCCCAAATCGAGGGCCACGGCAAGAGACCACGCGAGCCGAGATACCGCCTCCGAGTGAGCCACCAGATCGGGGTAGGTGCGCTCCCCGGGTTGCAGGAGACGACGGGCCAGATTGCGCCGAGTGAACCGAAGCACCGACCTTTCGTGCGCATCCTGGACCCGCGTTCGCATTCGCTCGAGGACCCTTCGCGCAGTCGCCGCGCCGCCACCGCTGATCACCGAGGTGGTGAGCGAGCCCGATTCGGGATCACTCAGTAAGACCGCGGATGCAATCATCGGAGCCGGGACGGGCTCGGCGGCAGCCGGCACCCGCCGCACCTCCGTTTGCCACGAAACCTTCGCGGGCGCTGCCAGGCCGATCTCGGCAAGCGCCGTGGTCTGGTGCTGACGCAGGGCCTCTCGATCCACCTCGGCTCCACCTTCCCGCTGGAAAATCAACGTGGCGGTGCCTTCAGAGGTGGCCAGCGTCAACGCCACCGTCACCACCTGGTGGTCAAGGGCGCAGTCCAGCGCCGCTTGATGAACGTCTTCGAGGCCCGGCTCGTCGAAAATCGGCGGTCGTTCCCCGCCCGCCTCCAGGTGCCCCTCCATTGGCGCCGTCCGGGTTGGTGTGCGGCCGACCCGTGCAGCCTCTTCCGGGGCACAGAACCCGCTGTGTCGGCACTGCTCGACCAGAGCGCCCGCGATGATCTTCGCGGCGGTCACGTCCGTCGGCTCGAACGGGCGCTTGCGCCCTTTGTCGCGGGCATCGACGAAACCTACAACCTCATCGCCTGCAACCAGGGGAACGAGGAGGAACCGGGTTGTTCCGCCGCTCTTGAGGTAGTCGACAAGAGGGCCGAGGTCCTCCTTGCGATTGAATGCCCTCGGCTCCCCACCCAGGTCCTGCGCCTTCACCACCATGGGGTCGTGCTCACGGTGCTCTGCAGCAAGCAGATCGCGGCGACCGAAGCCATACTGCGTCGCCAAAAGGTAGTTCTCGTCCGGCCCGAGGAGATAGAGGCCTGCCTTGGTGCACTGGAGCTCCTCAAGGAAGCGGAACAAAATTTCCTTGAAGCTGCGCTCGGTCTCCGGTGTCCAGCCCGGGATGCCTGAGCTCATCTAATCCCCCTGCGCCCACTGTCAAAGAAACACTCTATCATCCACGGACCCGTCGGGTGTTAGAATTACCGCAGGATGTCGGGGCTCGTGTCGTTGTGTTTACTCGCGGCCGCCTTCGCGGCGCAGCCGATGGCCCTCGAGGTAGATCGGGGGGCCGAGGAAATCACCGTCCGCTTCGAGTTGCTACAGCCTCTGCCCGAGGCCGTTGAGACCGCGCTCTCCTCCGGCGCCGAGGTGCAGGTCCGTTACCCGATCCGGGTGTACGCACGGCGGCGGATGTGGTGGGACAACAGGATCTGGAAGGGGGCGGCGGAGGCCAAAATCACTTTCGATGCAGTCACCGGGCGTTATTTCTGCCAGCTGACCGTCGACGGCGAGACCACCGTCAGCCGCGAGCTGGAGTCGGCCGACGCCGCCCGACAGTGGCTGGGCGGCC
>Ga0209013_10003479_pt1 | contig 13983 bp, 13 predicted proteins | sample Cruoilmetagenom2_FD_187291 | JGI IMG/M metagenome (GOLD analysis project Ga0209013, IMG submission 187291) | Oil polluted marine microbial communities from Coal Oil Point, Santa Barbara, California, USA - Sample 2 (SPAdes) (version 2) | ecosystem: Environmental > Aquatic > Marine > Oil seeps ... | reverse complement strand
CCCTCGGGGTCAAATGTGAAATCGCTGTGGTGGCTGAGGAGCTGCCTCCTCGCGATTCCCCATTTGCCTGTCGGGACAGAGATAGGCGCTTGCGCTTTTCTTAATATGTTAAACTGTCATATTGAAAAAAGAGAGAATATTTTATAAAATACCTGATGCTAATACAAAGATAGAAAGGCCATGTGTAAGTGTAGATGGGAGAATACCATACTTACTTCTAACGAAGCTACAAATTACTCCTTCGTACAGTGTGAATAAGATGATTGGTAATCCTAAACTGGTAACAGTAGTTGCTAAAAAAATATGACCTGCACCAAACAATAGCCCGGAGAGAAGTGCTGCACGGCCCCGGGTAGTTATTGTCTCAAAATACCCCTGCAAATATCCACGGAACAAAACTTCTTCCATCAAATTTCCAGATAATGCAAAAAAGAATAATAGTGGTAGTATTTCTGGAGGGAAAGGACCGCCTCTTTCTTCAAGAGGAATCCCTTGATAAAAAAAGAAGAAGGGTAGAACCACAACAACGGCACCTATTATCCCCATAAAAAGAGATATAATCTTTTGACTAGCTATCCAGAAAAGTAGGTTTTGCATGTCTTTCTGGAGATGAATAATTCCTCCTGTTATAAAAAAAGAAACCAGTCCCATTATTACAAGTAAGGTACTATTTTCAGTAAATCTCATCCAAGGAAGGTTATTAATAATTCCAAACTCCCAAAAACCAAATGTTGTCATATTGTCTCGTATTAATATAAAGCCTAGAATCAAGATGAAAATTTTTGTGGCAATTGCTTTTTTGGGTACTAATAAATAGGTCGATAAAAGAATTAAGAATCCTGGAGTAATCCATAGAGTATACTCTATAAAAACCTGCATTTTTCAATCTCCTTTGCTTTTTCGAATAATAGTATGTTAATCTCTCTTCCGAAAGGAACATCTAGCTAGGTAATGCTAATTAGTAAGTTTTGTCGTTAACCTGTGTTAAAATAGATGCAACAAAAATAGCTCGAAAAGAGGACACTATGTTTAAAAAAATAATAAAACAAATCAAGCAAATGTCCCAAGGTAGTAGTGCACGAAGACATGGTAATTATCGCCGCGGCAGCAGTAGTGATCGGAAAAGAAGTTACAATAAACGAAGTAGTAGTAGCAATAATTACAAACGAAATCCAATGAGTGGAAGCAACTACTACAAACGCAAGGGCCGTAGCAGTAGTTAAACTATCATTAGGTTAATGCATCTTCTCATTAGCTTTAATTGCAGCAAGCAGATCTGCTGAAATATCTTGAATAGTTGAATAAGAACCGTTTACTTGTAAAAGTTTTTTTAACAAATGAGTGGTTTCCATTTCTATTGAAAGCTCTTCTGTCCAAGGAAGAGCTTTTTTACTTTTAGAAGGATACGTCGTATAGAGCAAAAATAAGAGTATCTCTCCTAAATCATAATAATCCTGTTTTTTCATATCAATGCTTAAGGAGCTTTGCTTGGACAAACCAAAGTCGATTAAAAAAGGCTGATTGTTACAGAGTAAAATGTTCGGGATACGTAAGTCTCCGTGGTAAATATCCTTTTGATGAAGATAGTCGATTAATTCAAGGAGATTTATTAGAAAAAGCAGGGATTCTTTCTCGTTAAAAGTTTTCTTCTTTAAAAAAATTAGTTCTTCTAGATTTTCTCCTTCTATGAAACTCATGACATAAAAAAGGTGCTCATTATCTAAAAATGCTTCATATAACGCTGGCATGTTTTTATGATTCAGCTTACGTAATATAGATATTTCATTTTCAAACAGAGCAATTTCTTTTTTATTACGACGTTTACTTGGTCGTAGCTGTTTGATTCCTATAATATCGTTTGTTTTCAAATCCTTACATCGATATATGATTCCGTAGCTTCCGGTTCCAATAACACTTAATACCTCGTAACGTTCGTTTAAGACTGCGCCTTCTTTAAAAGGGATATCTACAAAAAACTGATAAAATTTTCGAATGGATCGTAAAATAGTTACTTTCCTCACCTCTTATATAACTATGTATTATTTATAGTTCAAAACCTCTTCAAAAGACAACGTGTTTATCAAATAGATATTATAAAGTATGTGCATCGTTATAAACGAATGTATAGTTATTTGTTCAAGTTGTATAGTACAAGTTTTATGAGTCAGATTATTATACATAAACAACTGATGAAGGTAACCTAATTATGTAGTAGAATGAACTCGAGATGCAATAAATAAAAATAGTTAGGAGAGATACATATGCAAATAATTACTGGTAAGACTGCACTTATTACTGGAGCAGGTAGAGGAATAGGTAGAGCAACAGCAATCGCATTTGCAAGAGAAGGCATTAACGTTGGACTATTAGGACGAACTATTGAAAATTTAGAAAAAGTAGCAGCTGAGTTAAAAGAATTTGGCGTGAAGGTTTCATTAGCTACTGCAGACGTTTCTAATATGGAGTCAGTAAATACAGCAGTTGAATCAATTAAAGCTGAACTTGGTGCAATTGATATTTTAGTAAATAATGCAGGGATCTCTAAATTTGGTAACTTCCTTGAAGTAGATCCAGAAGATTGGACGAAAATTATTCAAGTAAATGTAATGGGTGTGTATTATGTAACAAGAGCGGTATTACCTGAAATGATCGAAAGACAAACAGGAGATATCATTAATATTTCATCTACTGCGGGTCAAAAAGGTGCACCTGTAACAAGTGCTTATAGTGCTTCAAAAGCAGCTGTAATTGCATTAAGTGAATCATTAATGCTAGAAGTTAGAAAGCAAAATATACGTGTTACTACATTAACACCGAGTACAGTAGCTACTGATATGGCAGTAGAGTTAAAATTAACAGATGGCAATCCTGAAAAAGTAATGCAACCAGAAGATATCGCAGACTTCATGGTAGCTCAACTTAAAATGAACCCAAGAATTCTACTAAAATCAGCTGGGTTATGGTCAACAAATCCTTAATCGCGTGATAATTTTAAAGCCTAACTTCTTCAATGAAGGAAGGTTTTTTTAAGATAAGAAAGTTTCTACTTAGTTACTGTCTAGCGCAAGCCGCCTTGCTCCTGCGCTTTTCTTATGATAGTAATTGACTAAATACCTTATGGGGTATAAAATGATAATATAGTTAACTTTATTGAAGTTTCACTGTACTATTTTTTAGATTTTAGCTATTGATAATACGTTTAATACCAACGAGGGTATTAAAACACTTAAAAGGAGTGGTTATTAATGAGTAAAAAGATATTAGTTGTTGGTGGAGTTGCTGGTGGTGCTTCTGCTGCGGCGCGTATTCGTCGTTTAGATGAGCAAGCAGAGGTAATAATGTTTGAAAAAGGACCAAACGTATCTTTTTCAAATTGTTCGCTTCCTTTCCATCTAAGTGGGATTGTTGAAAATAGTGAAAGATTAGTTTTAATGAATCCACAATCTTTTAAAACTAAATACAATATTGAAGCACGCGTCAATCAAGAAGTTGCGCGAATTAATCGCGAAGAAAAAACAGTAACAATTAAAGAAGTTGGAACAGATAAAACATACGATGAAAGCTATGATTATTTAGTATTGTCACCTGGTGCGAGCCCAATCGTTCCAAATCTAGATGGCGTTCATCAGCCACATGTATTTACTGTTCGTAATGTTGTAGATATTGATAAACTAAATAAATATGTAAAACGTGATGAAGTAAAAGAAATCGCAGTTATTGGCGGTGGATTTATCGGTGTAGAAGTAGCGGAAAATCTACGTATTGCAGGATTTAACGTATCATTAGTGGAATTTGGCGATCAAATCATGATGCCGTTTGACTATGATATGGTGCAAATTCTTCACAAAGAAATGATAGATAAAGGTGTAACCGTCATCGTAAATGATGGCTTAGCGAAAGTAGGCCAAGAGGATGTGCAATTGAATTCAGGGAAAATCATCAAGGCGCAGGCGGTTGTTCTTGCTATTGGTGTGCGACCTGAAATTTCATTAGCAAAAGAAGCTGGGCTAGTAATAGGAGATTTAGGTGGTATTCGAGTTGATGCTAACTATGTAACATCGGATCCTTCTATTTATGCGGTAGGAGATGCGATTGAAGTATTCCATAGATTGACAGGTAAACAAACACGACTTGCTTTAGCTGGTCCAGCACAACGTCAAGCCAGAGCAGCTGCAGATCATATGTACAATATGGCCACTCAAAATAAGGGTGTCATCGGTTCATCTAGCGTGCAGATTTTCGATTTAACTTGTGCAGCAACTGGGTTAAATGAAAAAACAGCTAAAAAAGAAGGCATGCAAGTAAATAGTGTCTATCTAATTGGACCAGATAAAGTAGGTTTAATGCCAAATAGTAATCCGCTACACTTTAAACTTGTGTATGAAGTGCCAACTGGTAAAATTTTAGGGGCACAAGCAATTGGTAAAGGAAATGCAGATAAACGTATTGATGTTATTGCTACACTAATCACAATGGGTGGAACACTAGAAGATTTAAAAGAGCTGGAGTTAACGTATTCTCCAATGTTTAGTACTGCAAGAGACGTAGTAAACTGGGCTGCATTAGTTGCATTAAATCTGTTAAATGGTCGCTATCATCAAGTTTCTGTTTCAGAAGTGCGTGAATTAGTTGAAAGCAATGCTTATATTTTGGACGTGCGTGAAGTAAATGAATTTGCAGCAGGTCATCTGATCAATGCAGTAAATATTCCATTAAGTGAGTTACGTGAACATATGGATGAAATTCCAAAAGATGTTCCAGTGTATATACATTGTCGTTCGGGTCAACGTAGCTATAATGCAACGATGGCACTACAAAACTCAGGCTTCTCTAATGTATCCAATGTTTCCGGTTCATTTTTAGGTATTTGCTTATATGAATACTACAACGATCTAACAACTGACCGTGAAAAAATTGTAACGGAATATAATTTTAAATAATAAATATAATGCTCGTTTCTAAAGGTTTTTTTACTTTAGGAACGAGCATTATTCATTTATTTAAAGCTTTAATGTTTACTTTAATGTTATCCAAAAAACAAAGTATTGACATTTTTCCAACTACTCTTATATACTATGTGTATAAGAATAGTTGGAATTGATAAATACTGATGCTTACTAGAAAGCTAGAGGCTTCATATTGAAGAGGGAAATCCCTTTCAATGTGAAGTCTTTTTTTACAACTGAAAACCTATTTAACGAATAGGTTTTATGCTATTTGTTTGCTGATTAGTGCTACTGAAGGCAAAGTGAAAATAATGAGGGGGCATTTTGCCATGAAAAGGAAAGGATTATTTAAGAGTACTGCTTTTATTCTTTCTACATTATTACTACTATCTGGATGTGGTGAAGAAAATGGGAATGGGACTGTAGAAATTTTGAATGTGTCATATGATCCGACAAGGGAACTATACCAAGAATTTAACGGAGCATTCGCGAAGTATTGGAAAGAAGAAAAGGGTCAAGAAGTGAAAATTCATCAATCACATGGTGGTTCAGGGAGTCAAGCGCGTTCGGTGATCGATGGATTAGAAGCGGATGTTGTGACATTGGCATTAGCATATGATATCGATGCAATCAGTGGTCAAGATTTATTAAATAGTGATTGGATTGAACGTTTAGATGAAAACTCGGCACCATATACGTCAACAATTGTTTTTTTAGTTCGTAAGGATAATCCAAAAGGTATTAAGGACTGGGATGATCTAACGAAGAAAGACATATCAGTTGTCACATCAAATCCTAAAACATCAGGTGGTGCACGTTGGAATTACTTGGCTGCATGGGGATATGCACTTGAAAAAAATAACAATGATGAAGATAAAGCAAAAGAATTTGTTCAAAGCATTTATAAAAATGTAGAGGTTCTTGACTCTGGTGCACGAGGATCTACAACTACTTTTGTTGAAAAAGGTTTAGGTGATGTATTAATTTCCTGGGAAAATGAAGCATTCCTTTCATTAAAAGAATTTGGTGAAGGAGAATTTGAAATTATCGCTCCGTCAACGAGCATTTTAGCAGAACCTTCTGTTGCTGTAGTTGATAGTGTTGTGGAAGATAAAGGTACAGGAGAAGTGGCAGAAGCTTATTTAAACTATTTATACACAGATGAAGGTCAAGAAATTGCTGCAAAAAACTATTTTCGACCTCGTAACGAAGATGTAGCAGCAAAGTACAAAGATCAATTTCCAGAAATTAAATTATTTACGATAGATGAAATGTTCGGTAGCTGGAAAGAAGCACACGAAACACATTTTAAAGATGGTGGGGTATTTGACTCGTTTTATGAATAAATAGATGCAGTGAACTGATTGGTGGTATGTAAAATGAAGAGAAAACAAAGAAAAAAGAATGTCCTACCTGGTTTTGGACTAACCATGGGTATTACGACAATGTATTTGAGTATAATTGTTCTCATTCCGTTATCCATGGTATTTATTGAGTCATCCAAACTGGGGTGGCAAGGGTTCATTGAAGTAGTAACAAGTGACCGAGTGTTACATGCATATAAAATTAGTTTTTTAACTGCATTTTCCGCTGCACTAATAAATGCCGTGTTTGGTTTAATGATTGCTTGGGTGCTAGTACGTTATAGTTTCCCAGGAAAGCGTCTTATTGATGGACTTATCGATTTACCATTTGCACTACCGACAGCTGTTGCAGGTATTGCACTGACGACATTGTATGCAGAAGACGGTTGGATAGGGCAATTTTTTACTCTATTAAACATAAAGGTTGCCTTTACCCCACTAGGAATTACGGTTGCTTTAGTGTTTATTGGCTTACCATTCGTAGTTCGGATCATTCAACCAGTGCTGGAAAATATAGAAAAAGAAGTGGAAGAGGCGGCATCGAGTTTAGGTGCAACGAAAAAGCAAATTTTTACTAAAGTCATTTTTCCAGAATTGTTACCATCGTTGCTTACTGGATTTTCACTAGCCTTTGCACGTGGTATTGGGGAATATGGTTCGGTCATTTTTATCGCGGGAAATATGCCGATGAATACAGAAATTGCACCACTTATGATCATGACGAAGCTGGAACAATTCGATTATGCCGGTGCAACAGCAATTGCTGCTGTGATGCTTGTTGTGTCTTTCCTTTGTCTCATTATTATTAATTTACTTCAAAAATGGAGTAGAAAGCATGAAATGCAAAGTGAATAGGGGGTGATGTAATGGCAACAGATCTAGTAAAAAATGAGGGGAAACATATACATAAACCAACAGCGGTCAAAAAGGAAACGAACTGGACAAAGCGTATATTGATTACTGTAATGTTCTTGTATTTATCGATATTCCTTCTTGTCCCTCTTGTTTATATTTTTGTAAAAGCTTTTGAACAAGGCTCAGGGGTTTATTTTGCAGCTATTACAAATAGCGATGCGTTAGATGCCATAAAATTAACTTTGCTCGTAACACTTATTACGGTACCGTTAAATACAGTGTTTGGTATCGCAGCGGCTTGGCTAATTACGAGATTTCAATTTAAAGGGAAGCAGCTATTATTATCATTAATTGAATTACCATTTGCAGTATCGCCTGTTATTGCGGGTCTAGTTCTAGTCCTCTTTTTTGGACCTCGAGGTGTCATGGGTCCGTTGTTTTCAGAATTCGGTATTAAAATTCTCTTCTCCACACCAGGGATTGTTATTGCGACAATGTTCGTGACACTTCCGTTCGTTGCAAGGGAACTTATTCCTGTTATGCAGGCGCAAGGGAAAGCGGAAGAGGAGGCAGCCATTTCACTTGGAGCAAGTGGGTGGCAAATGTTTGTACGTGTAACATTACCTAATATTAAGTGGGGATTACTTTACGGTATGATTCTTTGTAATGCTCGTGCCATTGGTGAGTTTGGTGCTGTATCGGTCATATCTGGCCGTATACGTGGTATGACCAATACGATGCCTCTACATGTTGAAATCCTATACAATGAATATCAATTTTCTGCGGCCTTTGCTGTCGCATCGCTAATGTCACTTCTTGCAATCCTGACACTTACTATTAAAGCGTGGATTGAGTGGCGCGCAGAAAAACAACTAACAGCTTAAGAATGGATGATGACATATGACAATTGAAATATCCAATGTAACTAAGCATTATGGTTCGTTTGAAGCACTAAAGGATATTAGTTTAAATATACCAAAAGGTGAGTTAGTAGCACTTTTGGGTCCTTCGGGATCGGGGAAGACAACGTTGCTACGCATGATTGCGGGGCTTGAATCGATTGAAGAAGGGACCATTTCTTTTGATGGTTCAGACTTAACTGACAAGCATGTAAACCAGCGTGATGTTGGTTTTGTATTTCAGCATTATGCATTATTTAAGCATATGACGGTATTTGATAATATCGCATTTGGCTTAAATGTACGTAAAAAGCGATTACGTCCCTCAAAGAAAGAAATCGAAGTGAAGGTGTATGAGTTATTAGAGCTTGTAAAGTTGAGTGGATTTGCCAATCGTTATCCAGCCCAACTTTCGGGTGGTCAAAGACAGCGTGTCGCACTAGCTAGAGCACTCGCTGTAGAACCTCAAATGTTGCTGTTAGATGAGCCTTTTGGGGCCCTTGATGCCAAGGTGCGAAAGGAATTACGAAGTTGGTTACGAAAATTACACAATGAAATAAATGTGACAAGTGTTTTCGTTACACATGATCAAGAAGAAGCGCTTGATGTAGCCGATCGTATCGTCATTATGAATAATGGAAAAATTGAACAGATTGGCACGCCGTCAGAAGTGTATGACAACCCAGCGAGCCCATTCGTATATGACTTTTTAGGCAATGTAAACTTATTTCATGGAAGATTGCATAAAGGAAAGCTAAATCTAGGTTATGCCCAACTTGATGCGCCAGATTATCTGGATGCAATGGATAAGAATGCAGTTGGTTATGTAAGACCTCATCATTTGAATATAGAGAGGGAAAAGAAAAGCGTGGATGCCATTGCGACAAAGGTTTATTTCATCCATTCGATTGGTCCAAAGTGGCATATTGAGTTAAAGCGTGAGGATAGCGATACGTATGTAGAAGTAGAACTTAATAAAGCTGAACATGCCCAGTTGGATTTAACGGTTGGTGAAGTAGTCTATGTACGTCCGAAAGAAATGAAAGTATTTATTCCAGAAGATTTTGTAATTTAAAAGGAGGAAGAAATTGTGCTGACGTATGAAACTTGGAAAGAGCCAACAACTTCGTTTGATATTGATGAAGCATTTAAAGGAGCACTAAATGTGCTTGAATGGAGCTTTAAAGAGTATGGCAAAGAAATTGTATATGCCTGTAGCTTTGGCATTGAAGGTATTGTACTAATTGATTTAATAGCGAAAGTACAACCTAATGCCCAAATTGTTTTTTTAGATACAGATGTCCATTTTAAGGAAACGTATGAAACGATTGAAAACGTGCGCAAAAAGTATCCAACACTTGAGATTGTCATGAAGAAGCCTGCACTAACTTTACTGGAGCAAGCGGCACAATTTGGCGATAAACTATGGAAAACTGATCCAAACCAATGTTGTCAAATCCGCAAGCTAGACCCACTGAATGAAGTATTATCGGGTGCAAAAGCATGGATTTCTGGTTTGCGTCATGAACAATCTGAAACACGCAGACATGTTCAATTCATTAACAAAGACAATAATTTTGAATCAGTGAAAATTTGTCCTCTCATCCATTGGACTTCGGAAGATGTGTGGAGTTACGTACGAAAGCATGAACTAACGTACAATCCACTGCATGATCAGGGTTATCCAAGTATTGGTTGCGAACATTGTACATCAAAAGTTACTTCTGGAGAAGATTCACGTGAAGGAAGATGGCAAGGACAAGGAAAAACAGAATGCGGCTTACATAGCCGACAAATAGGAGGAAAAGCATGAGCATTCAACCACATGGCGGCGTTTTAATACAAGCGTACGAACCAAACACAGACATTACTAATATTAATAAGGAAATTGTACTTGATGCAATTTCTTTAAGTGACTTGGAATTGATAGGTATTGGAGCATATAGCCCGATTGCAGGATTTTTAACACAGGCAGATTATGAATCTGTCGTAGATAATATGAGGCTTGCATCAGGTCTAGTTTGGAGTATCCCTATTACATTGCCGATTACAGAAGAAGTAGCTGCGGCAGGTTTAGCTATTGGCGACCAAGCGAAGTTAACATATGAGGGTGAAGTGTACGGCATTATTGATGTGTCCGATATTTATACACCAAATAAAGAAAAAGAAGCGTTGCAAGTATATGGAACAAATGATTTAGCGCATCCAGGAGTGAAAAAACTTCATGAACGTCCAGCTATCTATGTAGGTGGTAAAATCACATTGATCAAAAAGACATCGAAGTTATTCCCTGAATATACTTTTGAGCCAAAGGAAACACGTGAACTATTTGAGAAGAATGGTTGGAAAAAAATAGTAGGTTTCCAAACACGTAACCCAGTCCATCGCGCACATGAGTATATCCAAAAGGTAGCACTTGAAAGTGTAGACGGTTTATTTTTAAACCCACTAGTTGGGGAAACGAAATCAGATGATATTTCAGCAGAGATTCGTATGGAAAGCTATGAAGTGTTACTTGATAAATATTATCCAAAAGATCGTGTACAACTAGGTGTATTTTTAGCGGCGATGCGTTATGCGGGACCAAAAGAAGCGATTTTCCATGCATTAGTACGGAAAAACTATGGTTGCACACATTTCATCGTCGGTCGTGACCATGCTGGTGTGGGTGACTATTATGGAACGTACGAGGCGCAAGAATTATTTGAGCTATTTACACCTGAAGAAATCGGCATTCAGCCATTTAAATTTGAACATAGCTTTTATTGCACAGCTTGTGAAGGGATGGCAACAACGAAAACATGCCCACACGATGCCCAAAGTCGTATTATTTTATCGGGTACAAAAGTACGTGAAATGTTGAGAAATGGAGAAATCCCACCTAGTTCATTTAGTAGAAAAGAAGTAGTAGAAGTATTAATAAAAGGACTTCGTAAAGAAGCATATTCTTAAATGGAAAAGGGAGGAATAAATAATGAGTACAAACATCGTGTGGCATGAGGCGTCCATTGCAAAAGAGGAACGCCATAAGAAAAACAAACATAGAAGCTTTATTTTGTGGTTTACAGGTTTATCTGCATCAGGGAAATCTTCCGTTGCCAATGCATTTGCACATACTCTATTTGAACGAGGAAATCAAACGTACGTATTAGATGGTGATAATATTCGTCACGGTTTAAACAATGATTTAGGGTTTACAGAAGAGGACCGTAAAGAAAATATTCGTCGCATTGGCGAGGTAGCTAAGCTTTTTGTAGATAGTGGGCAAATTGTTTTAACTGCATTTATCTCGCCGTATCGTGCAGATCGATCGTTAGTACGTGAACTAGTAGAAGAAGGCGATTTTCTTGAGGTATATGTTAAATGTTCGGTAGAAGAATGTGAGAAACGCGATCCAAAAGGTTTATATAAAAAAGCACGTAATGAAGAAATTAAAAACTTTACAGGCATTAGTGCACCTTATGAGGAACCGATAAATCCAGAAATTATTTTAGATACGGAGCAGTATTCTATCGAGCAATGTGTAGAGCAACTCACAGCAATTTTACTTGAAAAAGGGCTTATTTAATTTCTTTTAGAAGAAAGTTCAAACGTTTATTTTCTTTCTTACATAATCTATTTCTTGGAGGATAAACTAACCTCTAAAGAAAGGATGAGTTTAAATGGAAGAAAGTAAATTTGCTGACCTTGACCGAGAACAATTGCAAGAAATTAATGAATTAGAAGGTAAACTTGGAGTTACATTAATTGCATACGATACTGCAGTAACCTTAAATAGTGGTTCTAATGAAATGCCATCCATATAAAATTAATGATGCCTTGCAGAAATGCAGGGTATTATTAATAAAATAAGTAATCTGTCTAGCGCAAGCAGCCTCCTCGTGATTCCCTATTTGCTGCCATGCGCAGAGATAGGCGCTTCCGCTTTTCATACGAGATAAGAAAATATATAAAATTTCTGCATAGTAACTGTCTAGCTCCAGCGCCTTGCCCCTCGGGGTCAAATGGGGAATTGCTGCGGTGGCTGAGGAGCTGCCTCCTCGCAATTCCCCATTTGCCTGTCGGGGCAGAGATAGGCGCTTCCGCTTTTCTTATTCGACAAAATATAAGAAAATTCTCTTTTTTACAAAAGATAATCTTGACTGATAAGCTATGTCACGTTAGTATAATTATAATAAGTAAAAACTGAATAGTGAATTCTTATCGAGAGAAGTTGAGGGACTGGCCCTTTGAAGCTTCAGCAACCAGCCTTTGATGTGGTCAGGTGCTAAATCCAGCAGGCATCTAAATGTCTGATAGATGAAGAGGAACGAATTGATATCGTAAAGCCTTCTTTTCATAGAAGGCTTTTTTCTATATAGGGGGATGAGTAATTTGGGTTTGTTAGAAGAACTAAAAACTAGAATGTTAACTGCGGACGGGGCAATGGGAACACTGCTTTACTCGTACGGAATAGATTACTGTAATGAAGAATTGAATCTGCAAAAACCAGAAATTATAGAAAAGATTCACCAAGATTATATCGCTGCTGGAGCAGATATTATTCAAACGAATACATACGGAGCAAATGCGATTAAGTTAGAGCGCTATGGATTAGAGAATCAATTAAAAGAAATTAATGAAGCAGCGATTCAAATTGCTAAGCGTGCTGCTGCACCTGGTGGACAATTTGTACTTGGAACAATTGGAGGCATCCGAGGGATTCGTAAGAGCGATGCAACGATTGAGGATATTGTCCGAATGGTCGATCAGCAAGCGAATCATTTACTTACTGGAAATCCAGACGGGCTACTATTAGAAACATATTATGACTTTGAAGAGCTATCAGCTACAGTTAAACACTTACGTAATATAACGAATACACCGATTATTGCACAAGTATCGATGCATGAACCTGGTATTTTGCAAAATGGATTGGCACTGAATGATGTACTGCATCAGCTAGAAGCACTAGGAGCAGATATTGTTGGGGTCAATTGTAGACTAGGTCCGCATCACACAATTCAAGCATTTGAAGAAGTAACGCTACCTAAGAAAGCCTTTTTATCAGCTTTCCCAAATGCGAGCTTATTGGATGTAGAAGATGGTCGTATTGTCTACGAATCAGAAGCTGATTATTTTGGTAGAGCAGCCTTACTTCTTCGTGAAGAAGGCGTGCGCTTAATAGGTGGTTGCTGTGGAACGACTCCAAAGCATATTGAAGCAGTCAAAAAATATATTGGAAACCTTGCACCAATCACGAACAAAGTAGTGACACCAAGAAAGCCGATTGTTATTCGAGATGCAGAGCCACCAAAATCACAACCAATTCATGAAAAAGTAAAAACTGAACGAACAATTATAGTGGAGCTAGATACTCCACGTCACTTAGATATTACAACTTTTATCGAAGGTTCAAAAGCGTTGAATGCGACTGGAATAGACGCTATCACAATGGCAGATAATTCGTTAGCATCTCCGCGTATTAGTAATTTAGCGATGGGTTCTATGCTGAAACTAGAGCATAAAATTCGTCCGCTTACACATATTACATGCCGAGATCGTAATCTAATCGGGCTGCAATCACATTTAATGGGACTTGATGCACTTGGAATGCACGATATATTAGCAATAACTGGTGACCCAACAAAAGTGGGAGATTTCCCAGGTGCGACTAGTGTGTATGATGTTTCGAGTATGGAACTAATCCAATTAATTAAACAGTTGAATGAGGGTATTTCATTCTCAGGAAAACCACTTCGAAAGAAAGCGAATTTCTCTGTTGCGGCTGCTTTCAATCCTAATGTTCGCGTTTTGGATCGAGCGGTGCAACGACTAGAGAAGAAGATTGAAAGTGGAGCGGACTATTTCATCACGCAACCAGTATTCACAAAAGAGAAAATTCAAGAAATATATGAAGCAACGAAGCATTTATCGACG
>Ga0209013_10003478_pt1 | contig 13986 bp, 10 predicted proteins | sample Cruoilmetagenom2_FD_187291 | JGI IMG/M metagenome (GOLD analysis project Ga0209013, IMG submission 187291) | Oil polluted marine microbial communities from Coal Oil Point, Santa Barbara, California, USA - Sample 2 (SPAdes) (version 2) | ecosystem: Environmental > Aquatic > Marine > Oil seeps ... | reverse complement strand
TAGGAGTGTAAACTTCTTTAACTCCTTTATTATCAGGTTTTAAAAATGGAATATCATAACCTTTTAATAAGTAATCACTAAAAGCAACGGTATATATTTTGGTGTTATTAATTTTTTGATTATTAACCAACCATTCTTTATTTTCTTTATTATAAGAAGCTAAATAACGTTGTAAATAGGCTCCTTTTCCTGCTTTAAGTCTACCATATTCTAGCACTTTTTTCAATAAAACTCCTTTTAATTTTACTTTTAAAATTCCTCCACCAAAAGGCAATACTCTAAAAATATCAAATCCCGTAATATCTCCATCCAATTGATCATCAATACGAATAGAACCACCATTTACCAAAGCACAATCTACTTTATTATCAAAAGCAAAAGCCATAGATTTAGCAATTAACATTCCTAAATTGGTTTGCTTACTTCTAATTGGTGTATCTCTTCCGTCTAACGGTGTATTTGCATGGTAAATAACTGCTTCTGGATTATCTAATATTTTACTCAATTTAGCATTTAAAAAGGCATCCCATTTATCCACTATTCTTTTAATATTTTTATCTGGTTGTATGCTTTCATCAATTGGAACCAATGTGGAGTTTATCGTAGCTTTTTTGGTTTTTAAATTATACGTTATTCTATGAACATATACCGTTTTGGCATTAGCATCTGCTTTGGTTAGTTTTCCTTTACCAACTGGAATAGACATATTTACATGTTCATGTCCTCCCATAATTAATGGAACTTCTGGCAACATATTTAGCAACATTTTATCATTTTCTTTGGCGACATGGGTAAGTCCAAAAACTACAGAAGTTTCATTTTTTAAGGTATTATAAGCAGTTTTAGCAGTTTCATAAAAATCATCATACACTATATAATCTTTTGGATTTGCACTAATAGTTGCGCTAAAAAACCCTATTTTAATAGCTTTTCCTTCTTTGTTTTTAATATTGAAGGTTACTTTTTTTGGAATTTTAGTTTTTACGCCGTTATGATTTACTTCAAAAGAAGCAATAGAATCTCCTATTTTATGTTTTAAATTGGTTGCAATCCATTGAAAATTAGATTCATTTAATCTATCTTGTAAATCGTTTTCCTTTAAATCAAATTCGTGATTACCAAAGGCTACCAAGTCGAAATGCATAGCATTCATAACTTCTACCATTTGTTTTCCATTAATACGTTTTCCTTTATATTTTAACGTTCCTAACAAGGAAGGATTTAAAAAATCACCTGCTAAAAACATAAAAGTATTTGGATTTTCTTTTAACAGCTGCTGATGCAAAGTTTCAACTCGTGCCATTCCTCCTACTTTACCTCCTTCTAACGGAGCAATTTCATACACATCGTTTAATTGTAAAAAAGTAAATTTAACGGTATCATTTTGTTTAGAACATGAAGTTAAAATCAATACTAAACTAACTAAAAGCAATCCTATTTTTTTCATAATTGATGTTTAATAGAACAAACTTATGTTTAATTACAATAATATAAAAGTAGATTATAGATTAGTTTTTAAATACTTCTTTTTTACAAAAAGTTGCTGAACTATAATGATTATTGCTAAAGTAAAACTAAGTGTCATTAAAATTCCAGAAATTAAAATCACATATTTAAACCATAAAACGCCACTCCATAGAATGTAAATACCTCCAAAAGTTAAAACAATAGAAATAAATGGTTCAGTCATTAAAATATATTTCACTTTTTTATTTATAGATGTGGTTACTAAAACAAGGGAAAGCAAAAAGAAAATAACAGACATAGATAAAATATGGTTATGAATAATGGACAGTAATTCATGTTCACTTTTTTTAAATTTCATAGTAACTGCATTGTCATCATTCTCGTTACCCAAATAATTAACTTCAACCCCTTTTGGCTTCATTGAAGTTGTATGATTAACTAAACTTAAACCACCATAAAAACCTATACTTAAAGTAGTTACAAAAGCCAGAATTAAACATTTCAACTCTTTTGGTAATGTATGAATTAACCCATGAATTTGCATTATAATAGTTTTTTTAATTGTAAAATTTGTATAGTTTTCATTAATTTATCCAATTGATTAGTTATAGATTTCGCGGAAATTGTTGCTCCAGAAATCCCCATAATATCTTTATTATACTCAAAGGAATTTAAGTGTGTTTTACCTACAAATTGTTTTAACCAGCGTTTACTTCCTATTTCCCCTCCTCTATCTTCTCTGTACGCTAATATTTTTATTTTTTTTATAGATAAATTTAAATTAAAAATAACCAAATAATCAAAATAATCAACCTTTCCAAAAGCTTTGCCGGTATAGTAATATCCTATTGCATTCTTATTACTTATAATTTTTTTAAAATTAGAATCCGTAATATTTAAAGGTAATTCATTTTTTAAATTGTTGGTTACAGAAATAGATGCTGTACTAAAATCATTAATTAAAAACGTTTTTTCAATTTCTTTAATAATTTGTTTTTCAAAACCATTTAATGGTTTAAAAGCAACTAAAAAAAAGATACTTACAAATAATATAATTATGTTATTTTTCATTAATAATATTTAAATTGAATCTAGAGTAAAAAAGAAGCAATTCTAACTCGAAATTGCTTCTTCTATATTCTGCTTAAAACCAAAGTGCCACCCCTGCGTTAAATTGTTTAGTAGTGTTACTACCCAAAACGGCATTATTTACAAGCTGATAATCTACTTTAAAAGCAGCTCCGTTGGCTACTTTGTAATTGAAACCAAACAGTAACTCATTTTTATTGTAAGCCAAATTTTTAGCTAAACTTCCTTCTGTTTCAGCCTGAGTGTTGTATTTTTCGTAACGTAAAAAAGGGGTTATTTTTTCAACACCCTTTAGGTTAAAACTATAAGCTACTTCCCCATAAAAACCATACATTTTTGACCCTATATCTTTACCGGTTAGCACATTATATTTCTCTGTATCAGACAAAGTAGTTGTAATAAATTGACCTCTGAATTCAAATTTTTGATAACGATATCTGGCATCAAAACCTAGTATTTTAACTCCAATGGTAGAATCTTCTAAAGTTGTATCGTCAGTTTGAGTTCTTCCAAAATAACCTGAAACTCCTAAGCGTAATCCCTGAATTCCATAAAAATCTAATTTAGTAGAAAAATTTGGGGAACTTATATTAGACTCCGCTCCTTTTTGCCGTCCTTTTCGTAAACCATCCACACCTCTAAGCAAACCAACTCCATTGTTATATGAGGAGAAACCATTAAATAAATAAGCTTGATATTTTAAAGAAACATTATCCAATGTTCCGTTTATTCCAATTCCTATTTCTCTCCAAGTTGTTGGCACAATATATTTATCCACATTTGGTCGTTCAACTCCATAATAGGTTGTAGGTTCATGGTATTCATTTATAATACCCATTGGCACCAGCATTAAACCTGCTAATACACTCATTTTATTTGTTGCTTTGTATTGAATATAAGCTTGTTCAACCACAGCTTCTTTTACATGTTCATATTCTATTTCTGTTAAAAAACTTACTTTTTCGTTAAATTTATAGCCTAATAACATAACTAACCTATGTACATCTAAGTTTCCTACTTCTTTTCCATCAGGATCGTTATAATCTATTTGGGCATATCCTCCAATTGTTACCCCAGAAGTAGTAACATTTCCTAAAATTCGTTGGCCTGAATTCTGTTGTAAACCATCTGTTTTAGTTTGTGCAAAACCGTGTAAGCTTAGTAATAAGATTATTGCTGAAATTGTAACTTTAATCATTCCTTTTTTATTTAGATTCATTCTTAATAATGCAAAAATAGATAAGTTACTTTTATTACACAAGACTTATTTATAATAATTCTAAATAAGGTGACATTTGTCAGCTTTACATATGTACCTATCTGATATAGAAATAGTTAAAATATTTTAATAGCTTCGTTATAAGCACTTTCAAAAGCCATAGCTTTTATGTTTGTGTTTACTTTTTGCTGCGTAAAATAAGACAGAAGTTTTTCAGTTGGCATATTACCTGTAAGTTTATCTTTTGCCATTGGGCAACCGCCATACCCTTTAATAGCGCCATCAAAGCGTTTACAACCAGCTTTATAAGCGGCATTTACTTTTTCAAACCACGAATTTGGTGTAGTGTGCAAATGCGCTCCAAAATCAATAGAAGTATATTCTGGAATTAAATTAGTATATAAATAATCAATAATTTCAGGAGTTGAACTTCCCACAGTATCCGATAAGGAAATAATTTTAACACCCATTTTTGCTAATTTACCTGTCCATTCAGCAACAATATCCACATTCCATGGGTCACCATAAGGATTACCAAATCCCATAGATAAATAGGCAACAACTTCTTTATTGGTTTTAGTGGCAATGTTTAAAATTTCATCTAAAATAAGCGTAGATTGTGCAATCGTTTTTCCTGTATTCCGCATTTGAAAATTTTCAGAAATGGAAAAAGGATACCCTAAATAATTAATTTCCTCAAATTTAGCTGCATCATTTGCTCCACGAATATTTGCAATTATAGCTAATAGTTTACTAGATGTAGCGCTTAAATCTAATTTACCTAAAACTTCAGCAGTATCTCTCATTTGAGGAATAGCTTTTGGTGATACAAAACTACCAAAATCTACTGTATCAAAGCCAACATTTAAAATAGCATTAATATATTGAGCCTTAGCTTCTGTAGGAATAAAGTGAGATTTTATTCCTTGCATGGCATCACGTGGGCACTCAATAATTTTTACTTTTTTCATGGAAACTCAAATATACAAAACCAATTAAGAAAATAAGATAAAAAAAGCTATTGCTACAAAAATAAAAACCTTTATCCATTTTATATTTTTTGAAAAAGATTTATGCGTCTTTAAATAGGATGAAAACTGTCCGGATAATACAGAAACCAATGTAAATATAACTAATGCTTGAAGCATAAATAAAATACCTAAAACATAAAACTGAATAATGGTATTTTGAGTTGAGCTATATAAAAATCCTGGAAAAAAAGCTAAGAAAAAAATAGAAACCTTCGGATTAATAACATTCATTATAAATCCTCTTTTATATAATTTAGATAAGCTTATTGAGGTAACTTCACCATTAAGGGTTATAGTTTCTTCTGATACTAGTGATTTATATGCTAAAAAAAATAAATATAATGCTCCAATAACTTTAAGTCCGAAAAACAAACTTTCAGATTGTTTAATAATTGCTGAAACGCCAAAAGCTACCAAAGTGGTATGAATAATTATTCCAGAAACTAGACCTAAAGCAGTTATAATTCCATATTTTTTCCCGTTAGTAATACTTTGCATTAAAACATATAAAATATCTGGCCCTGGCATTAATGTTAATAACATAGATGCTCCAATAAATGATATAAGTATTTCGTAATTCAATTAATAATTATTAAATTATTTTAATTCAATTGGTTCAATCATTTTTGTCATTTTCGCGCAGGCGATAATCTTTAGCTTAAGAATTCAAAAGTAAAAGATCTCCGATCAAGCCGGACATGACATTTTATTTTAAATTCAGTTGGTATTTTTTTTACTTTTTACTTTTAAGATTGCCTTATTAATCTTTTTTACAAGTGCAGGTCCTTCATAAATAAATCCGGTATAAACTTGAACTAAATCAGCTCCTGCATTTAATTTTTCAAGAGCATCTTCTGCAGAATGCACACCTCCTACGCCAATAATTGGAAATGCTTTATTTGATTTTTGAGCTAAATATTTTATGATTTTAGTGCTTTTATCTTTAATTGGCACACCACTTAAACCACCATAACCAATGGTATCTAACTTATTTTTATTTACTTTCAAATTACTTCTATCTATTGAAGTATTAGTTGCTATTACACCATCAATTTTAGTTTCTTTTACAATTTCAATCACTTCATCTAACTGTGTAGTATTTAAATCTGGAGCTATTTTTAATAAAACTGGTTTTTGTTTTTTAAATTTTTCATTTTCCTTTTGAATGGTTAAAATTAGTTCTATTAAATAATCTTTATCATTTAATTTAGCGTGACTTCCAACATTTGGGCAACTTACATTCAACACAAAATAATCTACATAATTATGAAGTTCATTAAAACAAACTACATAATCTTCTGTATAATTTTTAGGTAAAGTTTCTGTGTTTTTACCAATATTACCACCAATTAAAATTTTTCCTTTATTTTTTTTAAGATGTTCAATAGCAGCTTTTACGCCTTTATTATTAAATCCCATTCTGTTAATTAATCCTTTATCCTCTATTAATCGGAATACTCTTTTTTTAGGATTGCCTTTTTGGGCTTTTGGCGTAACCGTTCCTATTTCAATAAAACCAAAACCAAAAGCAGCCAGTTCATTATAAAGCACCGCATTTTTATCAAAACCAGCTGCTAAACCTACCGGATTTTTAAATGTTAACCCAAATAATTTACGTTCTAATTTTGGATTTTCAACAACAAAAACAGCTTTTATTAAAGCTGAAACACCTGGAATTTTAGTGAAAATTTTAATAAACTGAAATGTAAAATGATGAATCTTTTCAGGATCAAATAAAAAGAATAGCGGACGAATTATACTTTTATACATTGAAATTAATTTGTACAAAAATATAAAAATATAGACAAAAACACTGTCATTCTGAACTTGTTTCAGAATCACAATTAGAACTCGTTGTGCATTTTGATTTAGTTAACATAAATGAATGTCGGTTCGAGTAGTTTAAATAGGAAATTGTATCGAGAACTATTTTGAAAGTCGAAATTTTAATTCTCGATACAAATTTCACTCATTTACATTCGTTAAATTTACTCGAATTGACAAATTTTCCTTAAAATGCATAATGAGTTTATATAGTATTAAATATTTTCTTCTCTTAATTGCATATACGCTTTTGGATGTAAACAAGCTGGGCAAACTTCTAATGCTTTTTTACTTTCATAAACATATCCACATTTAATACACTTCCACCAAACTTTACCATCTTTTATAAATACTTTATCTTCTGAAATATTTTGAAGTAATTTTAAATAGATTCTTTCATGCTCCGCTTCTACTCGGGCAATCATTCTGTAAGCAGTAGCTATTTTTGGAAATCCTTCTTCTGCAGCTATTTCAGCAAATTTAGGATATAAATCCGTCCATTCTTCATTTTCACCTTCTGCAGCTGCTTTTAAATTTTCTTCGGTGGTTCCAATTACTCCTGCTGGATATGCTGCAGTAATTTCAACCATTCCTCCTTCTAAAAACTTAAAAAACCGTTTTGCATGTTGTTTTTCTTGATTAGCTGTTTCTTGAAAAATTCTTGAAATTTGTTCGTAACCCTCTTTTTTAGCTACTTTTGAAAAAAATTCGTACCTATTTGTTGCTTGACTTTCCCCGGCAAAAGATTTTAATAAATTTTGCTCAGTCTTTGTTCCTTTTAATGATTTTTTCATTTTTACTACATTTAAAAATTAGCAGTTACATTTACTATAAATGTAACTTTATTGCAACTTTAATAATTAGTAGTAATCTAAATTTACGTTTAGAATATAACAAATTTAACAAAAAAAAAGCCTTTAAATAACTATTTAAAGGCTTTAAAATGGTGTTTTTTTATTTATCGCAAGGTTGCTCCAACATTTTTTTCAAAAGTTTGTTTAAACCTGCTCATAATTTTATCTATTTGCTTCTCATTAAGCGTTTTATTTTCATCTTGTAAAATAAAACTTACGGCATATGATTTTTTACCTTCTGGTAATTTATCGCCTTCATAAACATCAAATAAATCTACTTCCTTCAATAAGTTACGTTCTGCCTGAAATGCTAAATTATAAATTTCATTAAAAGTAACTTCTTTATCTAATAACAACGCAAAATCTCTTTTAACTGATGGAAATTTTGGTAAAGTTTTTACTTTTAAAGTTGATTTTCCGCCAAGCTTTAAAATATTTTCCCAATTAAAATCAGCAAATAAAACTTCTTGTTTAATTCCAAATTCTTTTAAAATATGATTTTTAACCACTCCAAAATCTACTAATTTAGTTTTGCCTAAACTTAATGTTAATCCTTCAGAAAACACATCATTTTTAGTTGAGCTAGGTTTAACTTTATTAATTCCTAAACGAGATAAAATAGTAGTTACTATTCCTTTTAAATAAAAGAAATTAGAGATTTTTGATTCCGTATTCCAACAATCTTTATTAGTTGCCCCAGAAACAAACAAGGTTACATGTTTTTGTTCTGTTTTTCCACTTTCAAATTGATGATAGGTTTTACCAAATTCAAAGAATTTTAAGGAACTTTTTTTTCTGTTTATATTATAAATAACTGATTCTAAACCACTGAATAATAATGATTGACGCATTACACCTAAATCACTACTTAAAGGATTTAAAATTTCAATATTATGTTCTTTTTTAAGAGATTCAGATAACGAAACATAAGATTCTTTTGTAAGAGAATTTGCCATAGTTTCATAAAACCCAAGCGACACTAATTGATTAGAAATAAGGTTATTTATTTTAACATCATTAAAATCATTAGCAGAAATAGACATATTTAATTTCGGAGAAAATTCAATATTGTTATACCCATAAACACGTAAAATTTCTTCAATAACATCAGCTTCTCTAGTCACATCAACCCTATAAGAAGGAATGGTCAAACCTAAACCTCCATCGGTTACACTGTTAAATTTAATTTCTAAGGATGCTAAAATATTTTTAATGGTTTCTCTTGGAATTTCTACTCCAATTAAGCGATCCATTTTTTCGTAACTTAAAAAAACTTGATAATCCTCTATTTTAGTTGGGTACAAGTCCACAATTTCCGAAGAAATTTTACCACCGGCAATTTCAACAATTAAATTAGCAGCACGTTTTAAGGCATATTTAGTAAAATTAGGATCAATACCTCGTTCAAACCTAAAAGATGCATCGGTATTTAAACCGTGTCGTTTTGCAGTTTTTCTTACAGAAACCGAATTAAAATAAGCGCTTTCTAAAAAGATAGAAGTAGTGTTTTCGGTTACACCTGAGTCAATACCTCCAAAAACCCCTGCAATACACATAGGTTCGCTATTAGCATTGCAAATCATTAAATCCTCTTCATTTAACTCTCTTACAACTCCATCTAAAGTGGTGAATTTAGTTTTACTTGGTAACGTTTTAACTAAAATTTTATTTCCTTTAACTTTTGCTGCATCAAAAGCATGTAAAGGCTGACCCAACTCGTGCAATACATAATTTGTTATATCTACTATATTATTAATTGGAGATAAACCAATAGCTTTTAACCTATTTTGAATCCATTCGGGAGAATCTTTAACTTCAATATCTGAAATAGTTACTCCTGTATATCTAGGAGCTTTTTCATTGTTTTCTACCTCAACATCAAACTTCAACGTTCTATCTTCTACCCTAAAATCACTCACAGAAGGCGAAATTAATTCAATATTAATTTCTTTATGTGCTAATCCAGCTCGTAAATCCCTAGCTACACCAAAATGGCTCATAGCATCACCTCTATTTGGTGTAAGACCTATTTCAAAAACTTCATCCGATTCAATATTAAAAACTTCTGCGGCATTTGTACCAGCTTTAAGCGTATTATCTAAAACTAAAATTCCATCATGATCGCTTCCTAAGCCTAGTTCATCTTCGGCGCAAATCATTCCAAAACTTTCTTCTCCTCTTATTTTTCCTTTTTTAATTTTAAATCCTTCACCTTTTTCATCGTACAATACTGTTCCAATTGTGGCAACAGGAACAGTTTGACCTTCAGCTACGTTTGGAGCTCCACAAACAATTTGAACTGGCTCTCCGTTTCCTAAATCAACCGTGGTAATTTTAAGTCTATCTGCATTAGGGTGTTGTACACAAGTAAGTACTTTACCTATTACAATGCCTTTAAGGCTTCCTTTAATAGATTCAACTTGTTCAATTCCTTCAACTTCTAAACCTAAATCGGTCAACAATTCTCCTGTTTTAACCGCTTCCCAATCAATTTTTAAAAATTGTTTTAACCAATTATATGATATTTTCATTCTTTATGCTTTTTTTCGATTTGCAAAGATAAAAAATAGAATTAAGTTGTTGAATTGTTTGGATGTTTATTTACTATTAAAAAATTGAAATAAGTTGGCTATGTAATTGTTTTGAAAATATTAAACACGAATATCCTTTTTTTAAATGTTGTATTCCAACTAACTTTAAAGTTAAATGGGCAAAGAATTAGTAACTCTTTAAATGATAATTTATATGAAATAACAATCCTTAATTTAAATCATCAAATATCTTTATTTTTGATAATTCATTCTTTTTTAATATTTTAACCACATATAACTTTAATTAAAAAACTATGAGTACATCAGCTAAACCAAATTTAAATCGTTTTTACATCATTAGCGCTACTGCTTTAATTTGGAATATTCTTGGAGTAATTGCATATTTAGGTCAAGTTTATATGTCGCAAGAAATTAAAGAAGCACTTCCTACAGCAGAACAGGCTTACTATGCTAACATGCCAAACTGGGTTACAGGTGTATTTGCAATTGCTGTTTTTTCTGGAGTTTTAGGATGTATTTTTCTATTGTTAAGAAAAAATATTGCCATTTATCTTTTATCCATTTCATTAGTAGCAGTAATAGCTCAGTTTATTTATAACACTTTAATTCAAACAGATATGGAAGTAACTATGCTAAAAATGATTTGGCCAGCTCTAATTATTTTAATTGCTGTTTTTTTAGTTTGGTTTGCAAAAAATTCGAAAACAAACGGATATATTTCTTGAAATAATTACAAATATTAAAGAATGATATTAATAATCCAGTATATTTTTTAACTAATATTAGACCAAATAGTACTGTTTTTAGCAATTTCTTGATAGGCAATATTTACAAATCTGTTTTCAACTGAAGATAGTTCAGGGTCATTTTCTAATAATGTAAACGCTTCTGAACGAGCTAATTTTAACAAATTTGCATCTTTAATAATATCTGCAATTCGCATATTTAAAACTCCGCTTTGTTGCGTTCCCATTAAATTACCTGGTCCACGCAATTTTAAATCCACTTCTGCAATTTTAAATCCATCGCTGGTGCTAACCATAGTATCTAATCTAGTTTTAGCTTCACTGGATAATTTAAAACTTGTCATTAAAATACAGAAACTTTGCTCCGCTCCGCGTCCTACTCTACCGCGTAATTGATGTAATTGTGATAAACCAAAACGTTCAGCACTTTCAATAACCATTACACTGGCATTAGGAATATTTACACCAACTTCAATTACGGTAGTTGCTACCATAATTTGGGTTTCTCCTTTTATAAAACGCTGCATTTCAAATTCTTTATCTTCTGCTTTCATTTTACCATGAACAATGCTGATTTGATAATTAGGTTTTGGAAAATCGCGCGAAATGCTTTCGTAACCATCCATTAAATCTTTATAATCCATAGCTTCGGACTCATTTATTAAAGGGTAAACCACGTAAACTTGTCTGCCTTTAGCAATTTCTTCTTTTAAAAATTTAAAAACAGATAATCTATTTGCATCGTAACGATGGGCGGTTTTTACTTCTTTACGTCCAGGAGGCAATTCATCAATTACAGAAATATCTAAATCACCATAAACACTCATTGCTAAAGTTCTAGGAATTGGAGTAGCTGTCATCACCAAAATATGTGGTGGTAGTTCATTTTTTTTCCAAAGTTTTGAACGTTGTGCAACTCCAAATCGATGTTGTTCATCAATAATAGCAATTCCTAAATTTTTAAACTTTACTTTATCTTCAATTAAAGCGTGTGTTCCTATTAAAATTTGTAAATCTCCAGATTCTAAATCTGTATGAATAACTTTTCTCGCCTTAGTTTTAGTAGATCCGGTTAATAATTTAACCGTAACATCCAATCCTTTTAAAAGTTCTACTATAGAATTGTAATGTTGCGTTGCTAAAATTTCAGTTGGTGCCATTAAAGTTGCCTGGTAGTTATTGTCTAAAGCAATAAGCATGGTTAAAAGTGCAACAATAGTTTTTCCTGAACCTACATCACCTTGTAATAAACGGTTCATTTGAGCATTTGAACCTATATCCTTTCTAATTTCTTTTAAAACTCTTTTTTGTGCGTTAGTAAGCTGAAAAGGTAAATTTTGTTGATAAAAAGAATTAAAATATTTTCCTACTTTTTCAAAATTAAAACCTTTTATTTTTGCTTTTCTCAACATTTTTTTTCGAATAAGCTGTAACTGAATAAAAAAGAGTTCTTCAAATTTTAAACGTTTTTGCGCTTGGGCTAATAGTTCCTGAGTTTTTGGAAAATGGATATTAAATAAAGCTTCACTCTTAGAAATTAGCCTATTATTTTTAATAATTTCTTCGGATAAAGTTTCTCTAAATTCTGTACCAACTTCTTGGAATAAGCTTTGCATTATTTTAGAAATAACCCGATTGCTAATTCCTTTATTAGATAACTTTTCAGTAGATGGATAAACTGGCTGCATTGCCGTTCTTAAATTCTTCTTATATTCTGTTGCTAATTCCATTTCTGGATGCGCCATAGAATAAAACCCTTTAAAATAATTTGTTTTTCCAAAAATTACATACGGTATATTTAGCTTAATAGAATCTTTTAACCATTTAGTAGCTCTAAACCAAATTAGCTCCATAGTACCAGTATCATCTATAAAAGTAGCCACTAACCTGCTTCCTCTTTTTTGTTTTACTGTTTTTAAGGACGTTATTTTACCTACAATTTGTATTTCAGCAGAATTTTGTTGCAGTTGATTAATTTTAATAAACTGGGTTCTATCTATATATCTAAACGGAAAAAATTGAATTAAATCGGAATAGTTATGTATTCCTAATTCGGTTTTTAGCAAATCTGCCCTACTAGGTCCAACACCCTTTAAATACGTTATGGAAGTTTTTAAATTGGTAATCACTTTAACATTTAAAAATACGAAGATACACTTTCAAATTACGAATTACAATTACAATTTTAGTCCCAACAAATATTGTACCTTTGCACTCTTAATTTTTTTATATGAGATTACATAGAAATTTAGTATTTACCGTTATAGATTCTATTAAATTAATTTTTAACGAAGGAGAATATGCGGATAAAGTGGTTCAAAAAGCATTAAAAAGAGATGCTCGCTGGGGTGCACGAGACAGAAAATTTATTGCAGAAACTATTTATGAAATGGTTAGATGGAAACGGTTATATAATGAAATTGCAGGAACAAAATCGCATTATTCCACCGAAAATGTATGGAAGAATTTTGCCGTGTTTGCAGTTTTAAAAGGATATAATTTACCAGATTGGAATCAATTACAAGGAGTTCCTGAAAGAAGAATTAAAGGTAAATTTGACGAACTTCAAAAAACAAGAGTATTCAAAGAGTCCATTCCAGATTGGTTAGACAAAATTGGAGTTAAAGAATTAGGTGAAGCTAACTGGGAAAACGAAATTACAGCATTAAACAAACAAGCATCTGTAGTTTTACGAACTAATACTTTAAAAACTTCCAAAGCAACTTTGCAAAAAAAATTAGCGGCAGAAGGTATTGAAACTGTTACTGTTAAAGGATATGCTGATGCTTTAAAATTAGTAGAAAGAGCTAACGTATTTAGAACAAAATGTTTTAAAGATGGTTTATTTGAAGTACAAGATGCATCTTCTCAATTAGTAGCAGCATTATTAGATGTAAAACCTGGAATGCGAGTAATAGATACTTGTGCTGGAGCGGGTGGAAAAACCTTACATTTAGCATCATTAATGGAAAATAAAGGTCAAATTATTGCTTCTGATATTTACGAAAGTAAATTAAAAAAGTTAAAAATTAGAACAAGAAGAGCCGGAGCTTTTAATATCACTACAAAAGTAATTGATTCCTCTAAAGTGATAAAAAAAATGAAAAACACGGCGGATAGAGTTTTAATTGATGCGCCTTGTAGTGGCATTGGCGTTTTAAAACGTAATCCGGACAGTAAATGGAAACTTCAACCTGAATTTAT
>Ga0209013_10003476_pt1 | contig 13992 bp, 14 predicted proteins | sample Cruoilmetagenom2_FD_187291 | JGI IMG/M metagenome (GOLD analysis project Ga0209013, IMG submission 187291) | Oil polluted marine microbial communities from Coal Oil Point, Santa Barbara, California, USA - Sample 2 (SPAdes) (version 2) | ecosystem: Environmental > Aquatic > Marine > Oil seeps ... | reverse complement strand
CACCGAGGCCGCTATGCGGACACTGCGGACAAGGAAGGCCACAACTACTGCGAACATCCCAGTCGCCAACTCGATAGACCTCAACTGCATCTTACGCAGGTCGCCCTGTGCCGTCAGCATCGGTCCGTCGATCGTCCACTGCTGTTCCTCGGTAAGAGTCACCAAGAAGCCTGACATGCGGAAGTGGAAAACGACGAAACGATAGATGGGCAGGCCGAGGAGAACCCACCCGCTTTGTTCTATCCGTTCCGAGGTATGTTCGTCTGCGATAGCGAACACCGCCAGGGTGTTGACTATCTCGATGAGCAGGTAGAACAGGTACATAGCGATGCCGGCGATGGCCACGATGCGCCACGAGTACCCGATCATCGGGAAGAAGAGCAGGAGCGGTGCCCAGATCAGTCTCGGGAAGGCCAGCGTGTGGTCGTAGAGGAGCATCTTGGGAAGCGCCAGGCGACCGAATTCAGTCTCCTCACGCTTGCCAATAAGGTCCTCGTTGAGGCCGCAGACCTCAAGCTGGCCCCGCGTCCAGCGTACCCGCTGAGCGTAGAGACTGTCCCAATCAACTACTGGTTCAAGGTAGACCTTCGCGTCGTCCACGAAGCCGGCGGCCTCGCCTGCTACGACCAGGCCAACGCCAACGGCATCCTCGGCATCACCCGGGCGCGCGAGGCCGGCTTCGACCTCTGTCACTTCAACCTGCACAAGACGTTCTCGACGCCGCACGCCTGCGGCGGGCCGGGCGCCGGTGCCTGCGGTGTGTCCGAGAAGCTGATCCCGTTCCTGCCCGCCCCCACCGTCGAGAAGGACGGCGAGCGCTTCTGGCTCGACCACGACCGGCCCAGGAGCGTGGGCAAGATGCGGCCCTGGTACGGCGTGGCGCCCAACATCGTGCGCGCCTACGCCTGGATCATGAGCCTCGGCGCGGAGGGCCTGCGCGAGGTCGCCGAGATCGCGGTCCTCAACAACAACTACCTGCTGGCGCGAGTGCTGGCCATCCGCGGCGTCAGCGCTCCGTACGCGGAGGGCAAGCGCCGCATCGAGCAGGTGCGCTACAGCTGGAAGGGGCTGGCCGACGACACCGACGTCCACTTCGACCACATCGGTGCCCGCATGAACGACCATGGCGCGCACTTCTGGAGCAGCCACCACCCCTTCGTAGTGCCGGAGCCGATGACACTGGAGCCGACCGAGTCGTACTCCATGGACGACCTCGATCAGCACGCCGCCATGCTGAACGCGGTGGCGGAGGAGTCGTACTCCGACCCCGACACGGTGCGCTCGGCACCGCATCGCAGCACCATCCACCAGGTCGACCACTCCTGGCTGGACGATCCCGACCAGTGGGCCGTGACCTGGCGCGCGTACCTGCGCAAGCACGGCGAGCCAGTGGAGGACGTGGCCGACTGATGCCGGACGTGGTGGTCGACCCTGCCATCCCGCGGCTGGGGCTCATCGTGAACCCCATCGCCGGCCTGGGTGGTCGCGTCGGGCTCAAGGGCACCGACGGCGAAGGCGTGGCTGCACGGGCGCTGGAGTTGGGCGCCGAACCACGGTCGATGGGCAGAGCCGCGGCAGCGCTGTTGCGGCTGGCGGCGACGTGGCCCGTTGACCGGGCGCGACCGCTGCTGTCGTGCGGTTCCGGCGACCTGGGCGAGACAGCGGCGAGGGCGGCCGACTGGGAGTGCTCGGTCATCGGTGGTGCCGCGCCCACCACGACCACCGCGGACGACACCCGGCGTCTCGCGATCACGCTGGCCGGCGAGGGCGTCGACGTGCTGCTGTTCGCGGGAGGTGACGGCACTGCCCGCGACATCAGCGAGGCCGTCGGCGACACCGTCCCTGTGCTGGGCATCCCCGCCGGGGTGAAGATCCAGTCGGCCGTCTTCGCTACCAGCCCCGGGGCCGCGGGCGAGGTCACCGCAGACTTCCTCGCGGGCAGCACACGCCGCACCACCGAGCGCGAGGTCCTCGACCTCGACGAGGAGGCCTATCGCAACGGTGACATCCGACCCCGGCTCCACGGCCTCATGCGCGTACCGGAGGGCCGGCTGCTGCAGTCACGCAAGGCGCCGACGCCGGCCAGTGACGGGTCCGCCATGGCCGGCATCGCCGCCGAGGTGGAGGCGCTGCTGGAGCCCGGTCGACGTTACATCCTGGGGCCCGGCACCACGACGCGCGCCATGGCACGTCGGCTCGGCGTCGACAAGACGCTGGTCGGCGTCGATGTGATCCTGGCGGAGGCTGACGGAGCGCACCTCCTCATCAGCGATGCCGCAGAGCAAGACCTCCGCGCCGTCGTCAGCGAGGGGCAGACATCGATCGTGGTCACCCCCATCGGCGGGCAAGGCTTCCTGTTCGGCCGCGGCAACCAGCCCATCTCACCGGAGGTCATCCGGGCCGTCGGTCGCGACCGCATCGTCGTGCTGGCTACCCCGACCAAGCTGGCCGACCTGGCCGGACACCCCCTCCTCGTCGACACCGGCGACGACGCCCTCGACGAGGAGTTGTGCGGCCACATCCGAGTCATCACCGGGCACCGCGAGCGCGCCATCGTACGCATCGACAAGGCATAGGAGAGACAGGCAATGACAGCGATCCAGGGCAGACGGGCACTCGTGACGGGCGCCGCCTCGGGCATGGGCAAGGCGACCGCCAGGCTCCTCGCGGCTGAGGGCGCCAGGGTCGTCCTCGCCGACATCGAGGCCGAGGCTGCGGGGACGGTCGCCGAGGCCATCCGGAGCGGCGGCGGTGAAGCGGTGGCGGTCGGCTGTGACGTGGCTGCCAGCGAAGACGTCAAGCGCGCCGTGGACGCCGCGGTCGAGTCCTTCGGTGGGCTGGATATCGTCGTCAACTGCGCCGGCATCATCCGCCGGGCCAGCGTCGTCGAGACCACTGAGGAGGAGTGGGACCGGGTGATGGCCGTGAACATCGGCTCGGTCTTCCTGACCGGCAAGCACGCGGTCCCGGTGATGGCCGCGAGCGGTGGCGGCTCCATCGTCAACATCAGCTCCGGTTGGGGCCTCAGGGGCGGGCCCGACGCGGCCAGCTACTGCGCCTCGAAGGGTGCCGTCGTCAACCTCACCCGGGCCATGGCCATCGACCATGGGCCGCAGGGCATCCGCGTCAACTGCGTCTGCCCCGGCGACACCGACACGCCGATGTTGCGATCGGAGGCGCTCCAGCTCGGTCTCGATGAGGCGGCCTTCCTCGAGGAATCGGCCGAGCGACCACTCAACCGACTGGGGACCGGTGAGGACATCGCTCGTGCGGTGCTCTACTTCGCCTCCGACGATGCTGCCTGGGTGACCGGCTCGATCCTCGTGGTCGACGGCGGCGGCCTGGCCTAGGGCGACCGCTATGCCCGACCCGAACGGCGACCGCGATGGCGACGGCGGCCTGCCGACGAGCGTCCGCCGTGACCGCGTAGCCGAGGCCATCCGCCGCTCCAGCTACACCTCGGTGACCGACCTGGCGGCGGCCTTCAGCGTCTCAGAGGTGACGATCCGCAATGATCTCGATGCACTCGCCGAGGCCGGCCAGGTGCGACGCGTGCGCGGCGGTGCCATCCACCGCGCCGCGGGGACGCTGGAGGCGACCTTCGAGGCGGATGCAGGTTCACACGCGGCCGAGCAGGCTGCCATCGGGATGGCCGCGGCAGCGCTGGTCGAGAGCGGCCGGACGATCATGCTCGGCACCGGCTCCACGGTGGCTGCGGTAGCTCGGGCTCTGGCAGCACGGACGGACCTTGCCGACGTCACCGTGATCACCAACGGCATGCGCGTGGCCATGGAGCTGGAGCCGGCCATCCCGAACATCAACGTCATCGTGAGCGGCGGTACGCTGCGCAGCCGGCAGCACTCGTTGGTGAACCCGTTGGGCACGGCACTGCTGGGCGAGTTGCACGCGCATCTCACGATCGTCGGCTGCGACGGGATCGAGGCCACGGCCGGCCTCACGGCGGCCAACGCCGCGGAGGCGGAGATCAGGCGCCTGATGCTCGATGCGGGCCGGCGTCGCATCGTGGTGGCGGACGGTTCACGTGTCGGTGAGGTCAGCCTCGCGCACGTGGCGCCGACAGACGGCGTCGACCTGATCGTCACCGACCCCGGCGCCGACGACCAGGCGGTGGCAGCCCTGCGGGAGCGGGGTGTGGAGGTCCGGGTCGCGAGTTAGGCGAACCAAGTCTTCAGGCGCGCGCACACGTCGGTGAAGCGCGCATAGCCCTCCTCCGCCTGCACGTGGCGGGCGTCGTCAGGCTCGAAGACCGCGTCGACCTCGGAGAGTGAGCGGGCCACGTCCCAGTCGTCGATGAGGCCGACGGCCATGCCGCCCACGAAGGCCGCGCCCAGGGAGTTGGCCTCGTCGACGATGGTTCGCCGACGGTCGGCGTGCCCTCGCGGAGGCCCGTCAGCCGGGCAACCTCCGGCGTGATGCCGGCGGCCACCGAAGCCGAGGGCAGGATCTCGGGGAGCAACGCCCCGTCGATGTCGGCGGCGGCCAACATCTCGTCCGACCACACGCCGGCGATCTGGTCGTAGGCGTTGGTGCCCGAGGCATCGGAGGGGTCGATGCAGCGCCGGCCGGTGAGCCGCAAGGTGACATAGTCCTTGGCCAGCAGGACCCCGGTCGTCATTGCCCACGCCTCGGGATCATGCTAGCGCAGCCACATCATCTTGGGCAGGCTGCTGGTCGCGTCGATGTGGTGACCCGGCAGCCGGTAGCCGCGCTCGAAGCCTGGTCGCCGCTGGTGCCGAGGTCGTGAGCGAGGATCAGCTGTCGCATCGGTCAGAGCTCTAGCCCCTGTCCCTCGCGGCCATAGTCATCCTCGTGGCGGATCTGGTCCTCTACCGTCCACTCGCCGAAGGAGATGACGAGGATGCGCACATCGTGCTCCTCGGCCCAGAAGCGGTGCTTCGTGCCGGGGTGCATCAGCCACTCTTGGTGGGCCTTGGGGCGAACGACCTCGCCGTCGACCTCCAGGTACGCGCCGTCGTCGATGAAGTGGAAGAGCTCGGCGCGCACCTCGTGCGAGTGGTAGCTGGCCCGCTCGCCGGGTCGGACGTGGGTCAAGTCGACCGAGCACGCCTGATTGCGCACGACCATGTGGATGTCACCCCAGGGGCGCTCCGACAGGACCGTCGTGTGCTCGCCGCGTGGGTCGGTGTGGTCTGCCATGACAGCGCCCTACTCCTTGTCGCTCGTGGATGTCCGACCGGGTCTCCTCTGTGGCCCTCCGTGCCGCGCTCCATGTCGATGGCGGTGGACGGACGTCGCCTATTGCCTGACCGTCGCGTCCTAGTGTGGACCAACGAGGCTTCGGCGCGGCACCACGGTGCGATACTCCGAGCCATGAGCGCCGAACGGATGGGGACGAGCGAGCTCATCGCGCGTGGCAACACATCGGACATCTGGTCGTGGACCACCGGGACCGTGGTCAAGGTCCTGCGTCCGGAGATTCCTCGTCACTGGGCCTCCATCGAAGCGGACATCACGCAGCGAGTGCGAGAGGCAGGCTTTCCGGTGCCAGCCACGGACGGCGTCGTGGAGGTCGACGGGCGTCCGGGCATCGTCCTCGAGCGCGTGGACGGCGAGACCATGTGGCAGCAGATGAAAGCCGCTCCGGACGAAGTGCCTGAGTTGATCGAAGCGCTCGTCGACCTTCAGACCGACCTCCTGACGGCGGCACCCCTCGAAGGACTGCCCGACCTGACCCGACGGCTGGGCAGCAAGATCGACGAGGCCGTGCAGGTTTCCGCCGAGAACCGTCACCAGGCGCAGGCGATCCTCGATCGGTCACCTCACGGAACGGGCATCTGTCACGGCGACATGCACCCGGCCAACATCGTGATGGCGAAACGGGGACTGACGATCGTCGACTGGTTCGATGCCGCGACCGGCCACCCCACGGCCGACCACGTGCGTAGCTCATTGCTGATGCGGCCGCCCCGAAGCGAGGCAACGAGGGGTGCACACCTCGGCGGCTCCACGCTCGCGTTCCTCGACCGGATGCACTGCGCCTATCTCGCAGCGCTGGTGCGGCGTGGCCTGATCGAGCCCGAGTCGTTCGCCACGTGGGAAGCCGTCGTTGCGGTAGCGCGCATGTCAGAGCCGGTGCCGACCGAAGACCTGGTGAGCCTGTGGGACGCCTGGCAGACGGATGGTGTCGCGGCGACAGGCCGGATGCTGGAGGACTGCGTCGCGCGCAACGGCGAGTAGTGGACCCAGTGATCTACGCGACGACACCCTTCAGGGCAGCGAAGATGCGCGGGTTGGCCACCACCATCAGCCGGCCGTTGTGCGGCGCCGGGGCCTGGACACGCGCGCCCGCCTCGGCCGCGATGAGGGCGCCGGCTGCGTAGTCCCAGTACTGCATGTTGCGCTGGTAGAAACCATCCAGTCGACCAACGGCGGTCCAACACAGGTTCAGAGCCGCCGAACCCACACACCGAACGTCGCGGGCCACCGGCAGGATGTGACTGAAGTACTCCGCCTCCAGGGCGCGGCCTTCGCTGGAATAGGCGAATCCCGTTCCGATCAGGGAAGCTGCCAAGTCGTCGGCGCCGGTCACCGCGATGGGCGAGGCATCCAGGCGTGCCCCGGCTGCGGCGCTGGCACTGAAGACCTCGTCGCGCAGGATGTCCACGACACACCCGGCAACGACCGTTCCATCGATGGTCCCTGCGACAGACACGCTGATGACTGGCAGGCCGTAGGTGAGGTTGACGGTCCCGTCGATGGGATCGATGACCCAGCCGATGGCCGATGAGCCCGTGGTGTCGCCGTCCTCCTCGCCGAGGATCGACGCGTCAGGTGTGCGCTGGACCAGGACGCCACGGATCACTCGCTCGGCTTCGAGGTCAAGATGCGTGACCGGGTCGGTCGGAGTCGACTTCGTGCGGATGGCACGGATGGCACCCGTCTCAGCTCGGATGGCGCGCGCTGCCGCAGAGGCAGCCTCGATGGCGATGGCTTCGAGGTCTCCAGCCTGGAGACCACCGCTCGTGGCCCGTGCGGTTGACTTCGGCTCAGACACGGATCACGACCGGTCCCTGCTCTTCAAGCAGCGCCGCAGTGGCGTCATCCATCCCCGAGTCGGCGTAGATGGTATCGACCTCATCGATGCCGGCGAAACGGAACAGTTGCTCGTTGCCCACCTTGGAATGATCGAACATCATCACCACGCGCCGGGCCGCGGCCATCATGGCCCGCTTGATGGCGACCTCTTCGCGGTACGGCGTGGTGAAGCCATGCTCTGGCGACATGCCGTCGCAGCCGATGAAGGCGACGTCGACGGTGATGTCGCGCAGCGTGTCCACGCCGGTCTCGTCGACGAAGGCCATCGTCCTGCGTCGCAGCGCACCACCGAGCACGACGACGTTGGGGCGCTCGGTGGTCGCGAGCGCACGGATGATGGGGATCTGGTTGGTGATGACCGTCAGGTCTCGCTCACGATCGAGGGCGTCGACCAGGTGCAGCGCGGTGCTGCCCGAGTCGATGATGAGCGAGCCGCTCTGGGGTACTTCCGAGACCGCAGCCCTGGCGATGCGCCGCTTCTCCTCGACGTTATGGCCCTCGCGCACGTCGAGCTTGGGCACGAGCATGGATCCGCGCCAGGGCACTGCGCCGCCATGGACGCGTCGCACCAGGCGCTGGCGCTGCAGCTCGGTCAGATCACGCCGGATGGTCTCGCTGGTGACATCGAATTCGTCCGCCAACTCACCGACGTCCACGCGTCCGCGCTCGAGGAGGCGCTTCATGATCTGCGCCCGGCGCTCGCCCTGGAACAACGGCCCGGCCTGCGCGGCCTCGCGATCAGCCCCTGCGTCGACTTGTGTCATCAGTCTGCTCCGCCCAACCACCTCTCGAGCGTGCGGTACGTCCCTACCTCGCGAATCGAGGTGAGCGCATCGGTGAACGCGGCCACGAACGCCGGATCGGCCGGCAGGCGCGAGCCGAAGACGTCGCTGAAGCCGAGGAAGGCCGCGGGCTCCGTGATGGACGTCCTGGCGAGCTCGATGGCCTCGTCCAGCCGCGGGTCAGCCGAGAGCTCGATGCCGCGCCCCTTGTCATCCTTGCCGAGGAGGTATTGGCACCAGCCAGCCAGCGCGAGCGCGGAGAGCTTGGTCTGGCCACCGCTCTCCAGCTGCGACTCGATGGTAGGCACGAGGAACTTGGGCCACTTGGAGGTGCCGTCGAGACAGACACGCGCTACCTGGTCACGAACCTCCGGGTTGGCGAAGCGCTCGGCGACGACCCGCTTGTACTCGCCGACATCGATGCCGGCCACGGGTGGCAACGACGGTGTCGCCTCGTCGTCGTGGAACCGCTGCAGGTACCGGGCCAGCAGCGGGTCGGCCATGATCTCGTGGATGTAGGTATGTCCGACGAGTGCGGCCATGTAGGTCAGCGTCGAGTGACCCGCGTTGAGGATGCGCAGCTTGAGCGTCTCGTAGGGCCGGACGTCGTCGGTGAGCAGGACGCCGACGTCCTCGTAGGGTGGGCGGCCGAACGGGAACTCGTCCTCGATGACCCACTGGATGAAGGTCTCGGCCACGACGGGCCAGCGATCGACGAGCCCGTATTCGTCCACGAGGAAGTCGCGGTCGGCCTCGGCGGTCTGCGGCGTGATGCGGTCGACCATGCTGTTGGGGAAGGCGACGTTGTTGCCCGCCCATTCCTCGAGGCCGGGCTCGACCATGGCGCAGACGCCGAGTGTGGCCGTCCGTGCAGTGTCGCCGTTGCCCATGACATTGTCGCAGCTCTGCACCGTCAGGCCGCCGAGCCCCGCGTCCCGCCGTCGCCCGAAGGCCCGCGCCAGTGACTCGAAGGCCGGCGGCAGCTCATCGGCCGGTGGCGCCAGGAACTCGCCGGTGACCTCGTCGACGGGGTAGCCGCCCTCGGTGATGGTCATCGACACGATGCGCGTGTCCGGGCTCGCCATCCGCGCCACCAACGGCCCCTTGTCGTCGGCGGCGAGGACGTAGTCGGTGATCGAGCCGATGACCCGCACGTTCGTGGCGTGGACGTCGCGCGTCACCAACGCGTACAGATGGTCCTGTGCCGCCAGGGCCTCTGCCATCGCCACGTCGCCACTGAGCACGCCGGCGCCCGTGATCGACCAGTCGGCCACCCCCGCACGACAGATCTCGTCGAGGTAGACGGCCTGGTGGGCGCGGTGGAACCCACCCACGCCGACGTGGACGATGCCACCGCCGAGCGGACTGCGGTCATAGGTGGGGATCGAGATGCGTGGATCGAGCCGGCCAAGGTTCTCCGCGGAGAGCTCGATACGGCGCCGGCGGCCGTCGTCTGCAGTCATGTGTACCACCCTACTCCAACATGACCGCAGATGGAATACCCCAATAGCATGTGGATATCTACTTGCCAGCCAACATGAAACCAACTAGGATTGCTCCGGGGCGTGCCTGTGTTGCGCCCAGGAGGAGCGGTTACCAAACCGTCCAGAAGGAGGTATCAGGCCTATGTGGTCGAGAGACAAGCTGACCAAGGCTGGTGTTGGCGCAATGGCCACCGCCCTGGTCGCATCGACGGTGTTCGCCGGAGCGGCCGTCGCCCAGGACAAGTCCATCAACGTCGCCATCGTGGGCAATCCCCAGATGGAGGACATCGCTAGCCTCACACCATCGCTCTTCACCGAGGAGACGGGCATCGCCGTCAACTACGTCTTCCTCGAGGAGCAGACGCTGCGCGAGATCGTCACCCGCGACGTGGGTGCCGGTGGACAGCAGTTCGACGTCGTCATGATCGGCATGTTCGAGGCCCCGCAGTTCGGCCGCAACGGCTGGCTCGTCGACCTCAACCAGTACGCCGGGGGCGATGCCGACTACAACGTTGACGACATCATCCCCGCGGTGAAGAACGGCCTGTCATGGGATGGCGGCCTCTACGCTGCCCCGTTCTACGCTGAGTCGTCCTTCGTGATGTACCGCAAGGACGTCCTCGAGGATGCCGGGGTCGCCATGCCCGACGCACCCACATGGGACGAGGTCGCGGAGATCGCACGAACGATCGACACGGACGAGATGGCCGGCATCTGCCTGCGTGGCAAGCCGGGCTGGGGTGACCTCGGCGCCATCTTCACGACCGTCGCGAACACCTTCGGTGCCACCTACTGGGAGGCCGGCGAGAACGACACCATCGGCGCCGCCCAGATCGATCAGCCCGAGTTCAAGGAAGCTCTGCAGTTCTACGTCGACCTCATCAACGACGTCGGCGAGAATGACGCATCCAACGCAAGCTACAACGAGTGCACCAACCAGATGCTCGACAGCAAGGTGGCGATGTGGGTCGACGCCACTGTCGCGGCGAGCAACCTCGAGGCCGACGACAGCCCCATCAAGGGCAAGCTCGGCTACGCGCTCTCCCCGACCAAGGTGACCGACGCCTCTGGCTGGCTGTGGGCATGGGCCCTCGCCGTCCCCGAGAACGCCCCGGACAAGGACACCGCCTGGGAGTACGTGAAGTGGGCCACCGGGCCCGAGTACCTCGCCACGGCCGGCGACATCCTGCCCGGCGGCTGGGCCACGGTGCCCCCGGGCACGCGCCAGTCGCTCTACGAGAACCCCAGCTACCAAGAGGCGGCAGCGGCCTTCGCGCAGAAGACCCTTGACGCCATGCTCGCGGCGCCGATCGACAACCCCGGCGTCCAGCCGCGCCCCGGCCTGCCAGGTGTGCAGTTCGTGGGTGTACCCCAGTTCCAGGACATGGGCACGCGCTGCACGGAGCAGTTCTCGGCGGCCATCGCCGGGAATATCTCCGTCGATGACGCGCTGTCGGCCTGCCAGGCCATCGCGTCTGAGTTCGAAGGTGAGTCCTGGTAAGGGACTAGCCTCGCACTAGCGAGATCGAAGGGCAGAGGGTGCAGTCGCAGTGACCGCACAAGCCGAACCGACGGGGAGTCCGGATCCCGGCGCCGAGCGCGCCGCCAAGATCGCGGAGTTCCAGCGTCGGGACAAGTGGCGGCGGCGGCTGCCCCTCTTGCCCGCTCTGCTGTTCATCATCGTGGTGACGCAGATCCCCTTCATCTTCAACATCTGGTACAGCCTTCAGGACTGGAGGATCGTCCCGCCCCGGGGCCCCGACTTCGTCGGGCTCGAGAACTACACCGAGGGCTACACCAACCAGTTCTTCCTCCAGTCCGTCGGCATCTCCATCACCATGACGACGGCGGCCGTGCTGCTGTCACTGCTGGTGGGAACGGCGCTGGCGCTCCTGCTCGACCGCCAGTTCCTCGGCCGGGGCATCGCCCGGACCCTGCTCATCACGCCCTTCCTGATCATGCCCGTGGTCGCCGGTCTGCTGTGGAAGAACCAGATCTTCAGCTCCACGTTCGGCGTGCTCAACGCGATCATCGAAGCCTTCGGGCTTGACGCCATCCCCTTCGTCGAACGCTACCCGTTCTGGGCCATCGTCACGGTCCTGGTATGGCAGTGGTCGCCGTTCATGATGCTCATCATCCTTGCAGGCCTGCAGGGCCAGCCGACTGACATCCTCGAGGCCGCACGCGTGGACCGCGCCAGCAGCCGCGGCATCTTCACGCAAATCACCCTGCCCATGCTGCGACCCTACATGGAGCTGGGCATCGTACTCGGCGCCATCTACCTGCTACAGGTGTTCGACCACATCGAGGTCATGACCGGCGGCGGTCCGGGCTCGACCAACGTGCCCTACTTCGTCTACCAGCGCTCCATCGGCGGCGGCTGGGACTTCGGGCAGGCAGCGGCGTACTCCACCATCGTTGTCATCGCCTCGATCATCATCGCGACGTTCGCGTTGCGAGTGCTCTCCAGCCTCTTCCAGCGCCAGGAGCCGGTATGACCCTCACGGCACGCGACAAGCAGCTGCGCGGCCAATCACGCTGGGGCACGGCTGCGCTCGGGCTCGTTACCTGGCTCGTGGCCGCCCTCTTCTTCTTCCCGGTCTTCTGGATGGTTCTCAACAGCTTCAAGACCGAGCTGGTGGCCAACACCAAGCCGGTGCTGTTGTTCGAGCCCACACTCGACCGCTGGGAAGCCGCGATCGACTCGATCCCCGGGCTGCTCAGCTTCAGCGAAGCGTTCTTCAACTCGTTCCTCATCGTCATCGTCTCGACCGTGCTGGTGCTGGTGCTGGCTATCCCGGCGGCATACGCGCTGTCCATCTACCCCATCAAGGCGTGGCGCGACGCGCTCTTCTTCTTCATCTCCACGAAGTTCCTGCCCATCGTGGCCGCCATCCTGCCCCTGTGGATCATGGCCAAGGAGCTGGGACTGCTCAATACCCACCTGGTGCTCATCATCCTGTACACGGCCATGAACCTGCCGCTGGCCGTGTGGATGCTGCGCTCGTTCTTCGGGGAAGTGCCGCGCGAGCTGATCGAGGCAGCCCAGATGGATGGGACCGGGCTGTACGGCCAGATCAAGGACGTGATGCTGCCCATCGTCGCACCTGGTGTCGCGGCCACGGCGTTGCTGTGCTTCATCTTCGCCTGGAACGAATTCTTCCTGGCGGTCCAGCTCAACCCGGTGGAAGGTTCGACCGTGCCCGTCTGGGTCAGCACCAACGTGACCACTCGCGGGAACTTCATGGCCAAGCTCTCGGCAGCGTCCACATTGGCCGTCCTTCCTGTCGTCATCGCCGGCTGGATCGCCCAGAAGAAGATGATCCGCGGCCTGTCTATGGGAGCCGTCAAGTAGGGAGCCATGTCTGAAGTCAGCTACCGAGACGCAACCAAGACCTACCCGGGTACCGATGCACCCGCGGTCAACCGCCTGAACCTCACCATCGATGACGGCGAGCTTCTCGTGCTGGTCGGCCCTTCAGGGTCGGGCAAATCGACAGCCCTGCGCATGCTCGCCGGGCTGGAGGCCTGTGACGAGGGATCCATCTTCATCGGGGACCGCGATGTGACGCTCGCCCAGCCCAAGGACCGTGACGTGGCCATGATCTTCCAGAGCTACGCGCTGTACCCACACATGACTGTGGCGCAGAACATCGGGTTCCCCCTCAAGCAGCAGAAGGTGCCCAAGGACGAGCGCGCCAGGCAGGTGCGAGAAGCCGCGCGAATCCTCGACCTCGAAGATTACCTTGACCGCAAGCCCAAACAGCTCTCGGGCGGTCAGCGCCAGCGCGTGGCCACAGGTCGTGCCATCGTGCGGCACCCCCAGGTGTTCCTCATGGACGAGCCGCTCTCCAACCTGGACGCGAAGCTGCGTGTGCAGACGCGAGCCGAGCTAGCCGACCTGCAGGCGCGTCTCGGTGTGACCACGGTGTACGTGACTCACGATCAGGTCGAAGCCATGACCATGGGGCACCGCGTGGCCATCCTCGACTACGGCGAGTTGCAGCAGGTCGCCAGGCCGGGTGAGCTCTACCGACACCCCGTCAACCTTTTCGTGGCCGGCTTCATCGGCTCCCCAGCGATGAACCTCATCCCGACCGACACCGAGGACGGCATGGTGGTCTTCGGAACCAGCCGCATCGAGATGGACCCGGCCGTCGCCGCGACCGTCTCCAGGGCCGGGGCGAAGGACCTCACGATGGGCATCCGGCCACAGGGTCTGTCCCTGGGGTCCGAAGGCGTACCCGCCGAGGTGGTCGTCGTCGAGGAGCTTGGCTCAGAGACGTTCGTGTTCGTGGAGCTCGAGCACCTCGGTCAAATCGTACGCGGACGCGTCCGGGTCGATGCCGAGTACAGGGTTTCACGAGGGGACTACACCAACGTCGAGGTCCTCGGGCCGGTCCACCTCTTCGGCGCCGACGGACTCCGCCTCAAGACCGCGACTGAACAGGGGGACTGATCGACGATGCCGGCCACCTACGACTTCTCCGGCTCCACCGCCCTAGTGACGGGTGCCGGCGGGGACTTCGGTCGGACGGTAGCAGTGCGCCTCGCCGAGAGTGGCGCCAACGTCGGCATCACTGACCTCGATCGCGCCGCCGACGGGCTCGAGCAGACCCGTGCCGCCTGCGCCTCCCTGGCCGGCGAAG